>JACXTT010004881.1_pt1 | contig 19762 bp, 13 predicted proteins | sample 9270951 | NCBI WGS metagenome assembly JACXTT01 (sample SAMN15532306, study PRJNA645909) | rock metagenome | isolation source: weathered quartz diorite | place: Puerto Rico | collected 2017-06-21 | reverse complement strand
CAGGCGCGCACGGTCATCGTCTATGGCAATTGCCAGGCACCGTACCTGGCGCAGATGCTGGCCTCGCTGGATGACCTGAACGACGACTACCGTTTTGTCTTTGCGGCCAACCATGTCCTGCCCGGCGAAACCGTGGCGCGGCCTGTGCCGCAAGCGTACCTGCGCGACGTTGCGCTGCTGCTGGTGCAGCACGAAGACCGTACGGACAACCCCGCGCTGACGGCGCTGCAGGCGCAGCTGCCGGCGTCCTGCCCGGTCATCCGCTATCCCACGTTCTTCATGCCCACGCTGTGGCCGTTCGAATGTCCGGAGCCGCGCGACGTCATCGAGCCCGACTACCTGTGGAAGCGCTACCCGCTGGGCGACATGGTGGGCCTGCAGATCGCCCAGGCCGGGCTCACCGGCGACATGGCCGTGGCCGCCTACCTCGATCTGTCCACGCAGAAAATGCCCAACCTGCAGGTCCGGCTGCAGCGCGACATAGCACGCATGCACCACTATGACGCCCAGTGCGATGTGCGCGTGGCGGACTATGTCGAATCCAGCTTCCAGCATGCGCACCTGTTCTGGACCTCCGGGCACCTGTCGGAGGATGCCGTCGCCGAATTGACGCGCCGGGTGGCCGCTGCCGCACGCCCCACCCTGGGCGGCAGTGCCGAACGCGCCGAGTCCTGCCTCGCGGCCGCGATGGGCTATGCCGGCATGGGCGGTCTGCAACTCCCCATCCATCCCGTCGTCGCCGAAACCCTGGGGCTGCGCTTCTGGCAGCACGATATGCAATACCGCTGGTACACGCAGAGCTGGACGTTCTACGACTACATCCGGCACTACATCGAATACGACCGCAGCTGGTAGCGAGCGCTACCGGGCACGCTGCCAGTACCAGCAACGGCTGTCCACCGGGACCATGGGCTCGGCGATTCCGCGCTCCGCACGGAACCTGTCCACCGCGTCCTTGCAGTGCGTCCACTGATCTTCCCCATAGTCGTCAACAATCACGTAGCCGCCCACCGACAGTTTGTCGTAGAGGCTGTCCAGGCAGACCCGGGTGGACTCGTGGTAATCGCAGTCCAGCCGCAGCACCGCCAGTTGCCGCACGGGGGCTGCCGGCAATGTGTCCTTGAACCAGCCCGGCAGGAAGCGCACCTGGGCATCGAGCAGTCCGTAATGCGCAAAGTTGGCCTGGACCCGCTCCAGCCCGGCCTTGAAGTGGCCAAAAGCGTCACGCATCACCGGGCTGTGGTGTGCGGCGGCCTCTTTCGGATAGCGTTGCGCATCCGGCACCGGAAGCCCCTCAAAGGAATCGGCGACCCAGACACAGCGGTCTGTGATGCCGCGTACCTGCAGCACGGCGCGCATCAGGATGACGGCACCTCCGCGCCAGACCCCGGCCTCCAGCAGGTCACCTGGAACGCCCCGGCGGATCACGTCTTCAACGCAATGCTGCAGCTGGTCGAGGCGTGCCAGCGGGAGCATGGTCACCGCCGGACCCTGGATGTAATGCTTCAGGAAATCCACGATGAACCGCGCGTCCCCCGCCTCTGCATCGGGCTCGGACGCATGCAGCGTGCCCGTAATGCTTCTTTTCAGCAGTGCGAGGTCAAGCGGTTCGGGCGGCATGGCGCCACTATACTTTTAGCGCCCCTCCACCACGCGCCTCCAGCGGGCGGGAACATACCACCATGCACCCTGATGTACTGCCCCTGATCGCATCGGTCCTCCAGCTCAGCCCCGAGAGCCTGCAGGACGACGACGGCATGGACACCGTCCCCGCGTGGGACAGCCTCAAGACCGTGCTGCTGGCCAGCATGATTGAGATCACCTACGACGTGACGCTGGACAACCGCGACATCGAGCGGCTCACGTCGGTGCGCGCGGTCCGGGAAGTCGTCGCACGCCATGTCGCACACTAGCCTGGCCGCCATCGCGCAGCGGCTGGCGGCGCCCCCGCGCACGCCGGCCGACCTGATGGCCTGCGCGCAGGAGATTGCCGCACTGGCACAGGAGGCAGCGCAGGCTGGCCAGCCAGTCGCGCGCATCGCCGTGGCCGGAGATCTGAATACCGACCTGCTCGCGCACGCCATCGCCTGCGCGGTGGCCCAGGAAGGGGAGTTGCCGCTGCTACACACAGCCCCCTACGGCACGATGCAGCAGGCCTGCATGGACTCGGGCTCCAGCCTGCATGCCTTCCAGCCCCAGACCGTCGTGCTCGTTCCCGACTGGCGCCACAGCCTGGTGCCGCTGCCCATTGACGCGTCGGCCCAGCAGCTTGCCGATGCCACGCAGCACCAGGTGCGCCGCTTTGAAGCGCTGTGGGCAGCACTGGAAGCGCGCAACTGCAGCATCGTCCAGCACCTGCTGGTTGCGCCCAGCCCGCTGCTGCGCGGCACCGCCGAGCGCCTGGCACCCGCTTCCGGGGCGCGCCGTGTGCAGGCCCTCAACGATGCCCTGCTGCAGGCAGGCACAGGCCGGGTGGCCTGGCTCGATGCCGATGCCCTGGCCCGCCGCTCGGGCACGACGGCCTGGACCGCGCCGCGCTTCTACTACGCTGGCAAACTGGGCTTCGACCCGCGCTTCCTGCCGGACTATGTGCCCTGGTTCCGCGGTGCCTGGCGCAGCCTGCGCGGCCGCGCCAAGAAAGTGCTGGTGCTGGACCTGGACGACACGCTGTGGGGCGGCACCATCGGCGACGACGGACTGGAAGGCATTGCCCTGGGCCCCGACCACGGTCCCCGCGGCGAAGCCTTCGCCGCATGGCAGCAGTACATCGCCGCACTGGCAGAGCGCGGCGTCGTCCTGGCAGTCTGCAGCAAGAACGCCCCGGACTTGGCCGCCACCGGCTTCCAGCACGCCAGCAGCGCGCTGCGCCGCGAGGATTTCGCGGCCTTTGTCTGCAGCTGGGACGACAAGGCCAGCGGCCTGCACAGCATTGCCGACACGCTCGATCTGGGCCTGGACGCCATGGTCTTTGCCGACGACAACCCCGCGGAACGCCTGCTGGTGCGCCAGCAGCTGCCGCAGGTGGAGGTGGTGGACATCGGCAGCGACCCCGCGCAGTTCATCGAGCGCCTGGAGGCCGGCCACTGGTTTGACCTGCAGGCCTACACACCGGCCGACTTCCAGCGCAGCACCGCCTACACCGCCCGCAGCCTGGCACAGCGGGCGCAGGCAGAGGCGCCGGACCTTGCGTCCTACCTGCGCGGGCTGGACATGGTCGGGCAGCTCGCCCCGGCGCAGCAGGCCGAGCTGCCCCGCCTGGCCCAGCTGGAGCACAAGACCAACCAGTTCAACCTGACCACCCGGCGCTACACCCAGGCGCAGCTGGCGGCATGCCTGCAGCGCAGCGATGCGCTGGTGCTGTCCTTGCACTTGAAAGACCGCTTCGGCGACCATGGACTGGTCGGTGCACTGGTCGCGTTGCACGAAGGCAGTGCGCTGCGCATCGACAGTTGGCTGCTCAGCTGCCGCGTCTTCTCGCGCACCGCCGAACATTTCATGCTGGCGGGCCTGGCCCGCTGGGCCCTGCAGCAGGGGGCCACCGCGCTGCTGGGCGAATACCACCCGACGGCCCGCAATGCGCTTGTCGCAGATCTCTATGCACGCCTGGGGTTCACGCGCATAGGCACCGACGGCAAGCACTGGCAGCGCCTGCTTTCGGCCCCGTTGGACGACCTGGACTCCTGCATTGCGCCGGCGCAGCGCTAACCGCTGTGCCCGCTTGCTTCCCCTATGATGGATGAACCATGCGCGTCCTGTTCGTCACCAACTATGCCCATCTGCCCGACATCACCGGAGGGCTGCAGACCACCACCCACGACCTGTGCCTGGCCATCAAGGCCCTGGGCGGTGAAGCCGCCGTCCTGTGCGGCCGGCTCCAGGCCGACAAGAACAGCGCAGACCGGCCTGCCAGCGGCGATGAAAGTCTTGGCTACCTGGTACTGCGCGCCGACGCGCCGGAGCAGGCCCTGCCGATGGCCGCAGCCGCCTGGGCAGCGGATGCCATCGTGGTGCAAAGCGGCAATGCGCTGGCGCCGATGCTGCTGTCCAGCCTTTCTTGCGGACGCCCCACCGCCGTGTACCTGCACAATGTGGAGACACACCAGCTGGCGGGCCATCTGGCGCCCGACCCGTCCCTGCTGTACCTGGCCAACTCGGAATTCACTGCCCGGCGCTGGCGCAGCCTGTACGGCATCGATTGCGCGGTGATCCCTCCGGTGATCGACCCGGAGCCGTATCTGGCGGCACAGACCGGCGACAAGGTGCTGTTCGTCAACCCGGTTCCGATCAAGGGCGTCGAACTGTTGTTCGCGCTGGCCGCGGCCTGTCCGGAACTGCCGTTCCTGGTCATGGAAAGCTGGAACATCGATCCCCACTGGCGCGCCTACTGCCTGCAGCGCGCCGCACAGCTGGGCAACATCGAGTGGCACAGCCCGACGCCCCACATGCGCGACGTCTTTGCCCGTGCGCGGGTGCTGCTCATGCCCTCGGTATGGGAAGAGTCGTTCGGCCGCACCGTGGTCGAAGCCCAGCTCAACGGCCTGCCGGTGCTGGCCAGCCAGCGCGGCGCCCTGCCCGCACTGGTCGGGGACGGCGGATACGTGCTGGCGCCGGAAGCCCCCATCGCCGACTGGGCCGCCGCACTGCGCCAGCTGTACGACCCGGTGACCAGCGCCACGCAGCGCGAGGCGGCACAACGCCAGGCCGCGGCGCATGTCGCCTCCACACCGCTGATCGTGGGCCAACTGCTGAGCCTGCTGGCACTGCATGCCAGCCAGAGCACCGAAAGCGGCGCATCCAGCGCCCATGCGGCCAGCGGCCGGACCGCCCCCCTCGCAACACCGGCCTCGGGCACCCCACCTGCCCTGCTGCGCGAGATCCCGCCCCGCGCCCCGCACCGCGCGGATTGCCGCTTCTACCATTCCTACACCCTGGCCGATGGCGAGGAGGTGGTCGGCGAATGGGACCTGCGCCCGGACCCGTTCGGCTACCTGGGCGAGATTTCCGTCACCGGAAGGTCGGTGCTGGAAATCGGCCCGGCCAGCGGCTTCCTGTCCTTCTACATGGAGGCGGCCGGCGCGTCGGTGACCTGCCTGGAGCCGCCGATGTCGCACCTGTGGGACATGGTGCCGTTTGCCGGCTTCGACCACGAGGGCTGGCGCAAGGAGTTCGAAGTCCAGATAGAAAAGGTGCGCAATTCGTTCTGGTACATGCACCAGCAAAACGCCTCGCGCGTGCGGATGTTCGAGGGCGACCCGTATGCACTGCCGCAAGACTTCGGCCCGTTCGACATTGGCGTGCTGGCAGCGGTGCTGCTGCACTGCCGCCGCCCGTTTGACATGCTGCAAAGCGTCGCGGCACGGACCCGGCACACCCTGGTCATCACCGAGCTGTACGACCCCTCCATGGGGGAGACACCGGTATGCATGCTGCTGCCGCACACCGGCGCGGCGCAGGTCCACACCTGGTGGCAATTCACGCCGCAGTTCTTCATTTCGGCATTGGGCGTGCTGGGCTTCACACAGTGCAAGCTGAGCTACCACACCGAGAAGCAGCCCGCAGCGGACCGGGAGGTGACGCTGTTCACGGTGGTCGGTGAAAGGCCCTGGCCGGCTACGGACGGTGCGCGGGTGTGAGCCATACGACAGCAGCGCACGCGGCACACGCAGCACGGCTGCTGGACCAGGCCTGGCAATGCTTCAACACTGGGGACCAGGCTGCAGCACTGCAGCTGGCGCAGCAAGCCCTGGCGGCCGATGAGACCCCACAAGCCGCCGCCGTGCTGGGGCATTTCCTGCTGGACGCGGGCCAACTGGAAGCGGCCGAAGCGGTGCTCCTGCCGGCCTTGCAGCGCGCCCCCCACTACGCCCCGCTGCACTGGCACACCGGCCTGCTGCTGCAGCAACGGGGCCAGCCCGAACACGCCGTAGCTGCCTTGCGCCGCGCATGCCTTCTAGACGGCACGCTCGACGAGGCGGCCTTCACGCTGGCCTGGCTGTTGCATGGACTGGAGCAGCTTCCAGAAGCCTTGCAATGGGCCCAAAGCGCGCTACAGTTGGCACGGCTGCCACAACGGGTGTTGCAGGCGGGCTGGCTGCAGCACCGGCTCGGCATGCTGCACGACGCGTCGCTCCTGTACCAGGAAGCCATCGCGGCCTTCCCGCACGACGCGTCGGAACAGCGTCGGCTTCACCTGCATCTTGCGCAGTGCCAGACCGCCCTGCAGCAAGCGGACCAGGCCGGCAAGACTCTGCGCCAGGGTCTTGCCCGCTTCCCGCAGGACGCTGAACTGATGGAGGAACTGGCCTTGCATGAATGGGGCCGAGGCCGGCCCCAGCAAGCCCTGCCCGTCGCGCGCGCCCAGGTAGAGGCCCATCCTGAACGCTCCGACGCCTGGTACCTGCTGGGTGTGCTGCAGCACGAAACCGGAGACCTGCAGGCCGCCGACCAAAGCTATGCGGAAGTCCAGCAGCGCGACATGCGCAACGTCGGCGCGCTGCTGCGCCGCGCGCAGATCCAGTCGGGCTGGGGCCATGCCAAGCCGGCCCACTGGCTGCTGCAACAGGTTCTGGAGCAGCAGCCCGAATCCCTTCCCGCGCAGGCCTTGATGGCGCAGGTGCTGCTGGACCTGAAGCAGACGCGCGAAGCACGCAGGCACCTGCTGATGCTGTTGCGCACCAGACCCTCCGACAGCGATCTGTGGCGTCTGCTCGCGGCGGCACACCAGCAGCGCGGCAGGCTGACCCTGGCGCGGCGCACGCTGGCCCGGGCCTTGCGTCAGGACGCAGACCATACCCCCACCCTGCGCACGCTGGGCTGGGTGGCACTGGAACAGTCTGACCTGCCGGCGGCCCAGGACGCGGCACGCCGCCTGCTGCGGTTGATCCCGCACGACGTCGCCGCGCAAATTCTGGCCGCCTTTGTCTTTGCCGCCGCCCATGCGCTGGCCGAGGCCGACACCTGGGCGCAGCGCGCGGTAGACCAGGCGCCCGACAATGCCGACGCCTGGCGTGCACTGTGCGAGGTCCGCCACCGACAGCAGCGGCTGGGTGAGGCACAAGCCGCGGTCGAGACCGCCCTGCACCTGCGACCGAACCACCTGGCCAGCCTGCGCCAGCTTGGCTGGGTCCTGCTCGCGGACCGGCGCCCCGGCCAGGCCCAGCTGGCGTTCCTGCGCGCCCATGCATTGGCGCCTGACGACCCCGTGCCCTGGTTGGAGATTGCGCAGGCCCAGTTGCGCGCAGGCGAGTTCCGCCGCGGCCTGGACACCGTCCACGCCTTGCTGCAGCAGCACCCGGGCGCCGCGTCGGCGCTGCTGCTCCAAGCCCGTCTGCTGACCGAAGGCAGCGCCCAGTGGCCGGACGGCCACCGCCGCGCAGTGGACATCTGCCATCAGTTGCTCAGTGCGCGCCAGCGCGTGAACGAAACCGCCAGCGTGCTGGTACGTCTCGCAGGGCTGGACGCTCCCGGTGCATCCGCGGTCCTGGACCTGCTGGCGCCGCAGGAACGGCAGGCTGCGGTGCGCGAGGCCCTGGCCGATGGTGTCGCACGCCACGGCCATGCCTATGTGCAACGTGTGGCCGCGATGATGGCTCAAGCCTTCCCCCTGGACCACGGGGCCGCCGCCGCGGCACTCTATGCTGGCTCTTTGTCCGAAACATCTACACCGTCAGGCCTGGCGCTGGCCGCACGCAACGGCTACCGCGCGCTGAAACTGCAAGCCGGACTGAACCCGGCAGCCTATGCGCCACGGCCACCCCGACAGGGCGCACGCATGCGCATTGCCTACATCGCGGGGCAACAGCACCAAAGCCTGTTGCGCAGGGTTGTGGCAAACCACGATCCCGAGCAGGTGGAGGTCTTCGTGTTCAGCAACCGGCCGTTGCCGCCGCTGCCGCAGCACGTCCACAGCGCATCTCTGGCGCCCGAAAGCCTGGCGAGCGCCTGCGCGGCCAACCGGATCGATGTGGTCATTGACACTGGCGGGCTGCATCCTTTCGAGGGGCAGCTCGCACTGCTCGAAGCGTATGCGCGCCGTCTGGCGCCGCTGCAGCTGGGCTGGCTTGGCTGCTGGGGCACGGCCGGCGGCCTGTTCGATGCGCTGCTGACCGATGCCCAGGCCGTACCCGCTGCACACGATGCCCACTACGAAGAGGCCCTGTGGCGCATCGAAGGCGGCCAGTGGTGCTGGGACCCGCCGGTGCACGCGCCCGAGCCGCTGCCGCCTCCCGCGTTGCACAACGGCTTCGTGACATTCGGCGTCACTGCGCGCGGGATGCGGCTGAACCCCGCAAGCCTGAGCGCCTGGGCCCGCATCCTGCGGGCCGCACCGCGCGCACAGATCCGCTTTGTCGGCGAGGTGGCCTACGACTGGCCGCAGCGCCAACATATTCTGGAGACGCTGCGCACCCACGGCGTCGCCGCTGCACGCGTCGCCTTTGATCCGGCCCGCAGCTACGAAGGACTGCTGCGCTGGTTCCAGCAGGTAGACCTGGTGCTGGACAGCTTCCCCGGCAATGGCGGCCTGAGCTTGCTGGACCCACTGTGGATGGGCGTGCCGGTGCTGAGCCGCAGCGGCGACTGGGCGGGTGCGCGCCAGGCGCTGTCCATACTCGCGGCACTGGGGCAGCAGGCATGGGTCGGAGCCAGCGATGACGACTACGTCGCGATCGCCACGGGCCTGGCCGCCGACCTCGACGCCCTCACGCGGCACCGCGCCACGCTGCGCGCGCGCATGCTGGCTTCGCCGCTGGTGGACGGGCGCCGTGTGGCGCGCCAGATCGAGGACGCCTGCGAACGCTTTGTGAACCAGATGCCGGCCACCGGCAGCGATCCGAAAGACGCCATCCGTGCCTGGGCGCGGCGCGACCTGCAGGTGTGGCTGGACAAGCCTGCCTACCTGCCGTTGCCCGAAACCCCCGCCAACGCAAGCCCGGACCTGTCCGTCATCGTGGTGCTCTACAACCAGGCGGGGCTGACGCGCAAGACCTTGCAGGCACTGGCGGACCAGCGCGGCGTGGCCTTCGAGACCCTCCTCGTGGACAACGCCTCCAGCGATGAGACCGCAGCATTGTTGCAGCGCGTGCGCGGTGCGCGCATCGTGCACAACACCGAGAACCGGGGCTTCCTGCTGGCCGCCAACCAGGCGGCCGCACTGGCCCGCGGGCGCCATCTGGTGTTCCTCAACAGCGACGCCATCCTGCAGCAAGGTGCCCTGGCCGCCGCGTGCGCCAGGCTCGACGCCGAACCAGCCATTGGCGCGCTGGGGGGGCGCATCGTGCTGACCAGTGGCGGCTTGCAGGAGGCCGGCAACCGGATCTTTGACGACGGTTCGACCCTGGGGATCGGCCGGGGTGAAGACCCGTGGTGCCCTGCCGCCCTGGCCAGCCGCGCCACCGACTATGTGTCAGGCGTGTTGCTGGCCGTGCCCGCGCCGCTGTGGCGCATGCTGGGCGGTTTTGACGAAAGCTTCGCGCCGGCCTATTACGAAGACACAGACTTCTGCCTGCGCGTCTGGCGCGCGGGTTTTCGCGTCGTCTATGAACCGGCGGTACTCGTGGAGCATCTGGAGTGGGGCAGCGCCGGGGGCGGTGAAGCACTCCGCCAGATGGCGGACAACCGGCAGCGCTTCGTGGAGCACCACCGGGCGTGGCTGGCGAAACAGCCGCCTCCTGCCCCGCAAAGCCTGGAGGGTGACCGTTGGTGCTCGCCGCAAGACCGGCCGCGCCGCCCGCGTGTGCTGGTCATCGACAACGAAGTGCCGCACATGGTCAAGGGCGGCGGCCTGCCGCGCGCGCGCCTGATGCTGCAGGCACTCTCCGACTGGCCGGTGACTTTTTTCCCGCTGTGGCAGACCGACGATGACTGGCGCGCGGTGCGTGCCTCATTGCCCGTGAGCACGGAGGTGGTGCTGGGCCATGGCATGGAGCGGCTCGCGTCCTTCCTCGAACAGCGCCGTGGCCTCTACGACGTCATGGTGGTCAGCCGTCCGCCCAACCTGGAGGCCTTGCAGCCCTTGCGCCAGCGCAGGCCGGAATTGTTCGCCGGCATGCGCCTGGTCTACGACGCCGAAGCCCTGTTCGCCTTGCGTGAAATTGCCGAAGCCGCCATCAAAGGCCGACCGATGCCACGTGCAGCGGCACAGGCGCGGCTGGCCGCCGAAATGGAGCTGGCCCGCGGCGCCGACCAGGTGCTGGTGGTCTCCCGGCGGGATGCCGGCTACTTTCGCGCGGCCGGCCACCACGCGACGATTCTGAGCCATGCCATTGCCACCCGCCGCACCGCGCCCGGCCCCGGGCAGCGCAGCGGGCTGCTGTTCGTTGGCAGCTTGCACCCGGATACGCCGAACGAAGACGGGCTGGTGTGGTTCATCGAGCAGGTCATGCCCCTGTTGCGCGGGCTGCTGCCCAAGGCACCGGTACTGTCGGTGGCCGGCATCAACCGCTCGCACCGGATACGCGGACTCGCCAGCGCGGATGTGCAGTTGCTGGGCCCGCAGGCGTCGCTGGAGGCGCTGTACGACAGTGCGCGGGTGTTCGTTGCCCCGGTACGCTTTGCCGGTGGTGTTCCGGCCAAGGTCATCGAGGCCGCAGCCCACGGCCTGCCCGTCGTGGCCTCGGCGGTGCTGGTGCGGCAGTTGGGCTGGGGCGATGGTGTGGACATCCAGTCGGCACGCCATGCCGACAGCTTCGCCCGCCGCATCGCGCAACTGCTGCGCGACGATGGCCTGTGGCAACGCCAACAGCATGCGGCATGGGAGCAGTGCCGCACCCACTATGACCCGGAGCGCTTTGCCCACGCGCTGCGCGACGTGCTGGCCACAGCGCCGGCGGAGGCGCGATGAGCATGCGCCATCCCCTGGAGGTGAAGACCCTGCAGCAATTCCACCGCCTCGTGCGCCAGGGGCAGGAGGCCGCCGCCCGGGACTGCCTGTGGGATGCACTGGCCCGGGAACCCAATCTGCCCGGCGTGCATGTGGCCTTGGCGCGGCTGCGCTGGCCGGGGCCTGGCTACAAGGACTGGCTGGCCTGGTTCCATGCCCACCTGGCGCCCCGGTTGTATCTGGAGATCGGCATCGAAAAAGGGGACACCCTGGCGCTGGCCTTGCCGTCCACGCGTGTCGTGGGCGTGGACCCCGCGCCCGCCGGGGACCTGCTGCCACGCTTGCGCGGCGCGGCACGCGTATACCGCCAGACCAGTGCCGCCTTTTTTGCGGCGGTGCCGGCGGACAGCGGACTGGAACCCCAAGGCTTTGACCTGGCCTTCATCGACGGCGACCACCACTTCGAAGCGGTGCTGGACGACTTCATGGCCGCCGAGCGCCATGCCGCCCCTGGCGCCGTGCTGCTGCTGCACGACACGGTGCCGCTGACCACCGCCACCGCCACGCGCGAGCACCGTACCGGTTTCTACACCGGGGACGCGTGGAAGACCGTGCCCTGCCTGCGCAGTCTGCGCCCGGACCTGCACATCGTGACCTTGCCGACGGCGCCTACCGGTCTGACGGTCGTGACCGGGCTGAACCCGTTCAGCCGTATCCTGCACGAACGCCGTGCACAGATCCACCAAGTCTATGCCGGCCTGCCCGCCGACCACGCCGTGGCCGCGCCGGCGAGCCTGTTCGCGTTGGGGATCAACGACCCGCTGTGGATGGCAGGCTGGCTGCAGTCGGCGCGCGCGCAATGACGCAGGCCAGGTCGCGCTGCAGCCGCCCTGCCTGAAACAGCTCCTCCTCGGCCTGCATCAGGCTGTGCAGATAAGGCTCTGCCGCAGCGTCCTGGAAATTTTGTGCAATGTCGGCCAGTACCACGCGCAACATCGCGCCGCCATAGGGCCGGCGCTCCAGCACCTGGAAATACCGGTCCAGCAAGGGCAGCAGTTCCGAAGAGCGCACGGCTTCGCTGGGGTCCACGGCAATGACCTCCTGCACCGAAGGCCGCCACAGGTTGCCCTTGACCTGGCCGTCGAAGGTAGTGCGCAGTGATTCCGGCAGCAGGTCCAGCAACTGGTTCATGAAGCGCACCTGGTGGTCCGGGTACTGGAAGCGGTCCGGGCCCACATACTCGTCGAGGTAAAACCAGCCGGCAGGGGTCAGCAGCGCCAACACGCTGGCATACAGCTGTTCCAGCTCGGCGCAGTGGTGCACGCTGGAAACGCCCAGCACGGCGTCAAAGCTGCCGGGCGCAAAGCCGGGCTGGCCCACCGGCAGGCAGTTCATGTCGGCTTGCAGGTACTGGACGGATGCGCCTGCCGCCTGTGCGCTCGCACGCGCAAGCTCCAGCACCTTGGCCGACAGGTCTATGGCCACGATCTCCCGCGCCCAGCCGTTGTGGGCGACCTGCCGCTCGACATGGCCCTGGCCGCAGCCCAGCACCAGCACCCGCCCCAGCGGCAGGCGCTGGTGCGCAGCCACCTCCGAGAAGAACCACTGCAGCGGGGTGATGGCGGCGTCGCCGGTGACCTGCACATGCATGCTGTCGCTGACGGCCTGCAGGTGCGTCCATTGCAGGCCATGGGCAACCCAGGTCGCCGGGTCGCCCCAGACGCCATCCAGCTGGCCCGCGAGCTGGGTGTCGATGTCTCCCGGGGTATGGATGTTCGGCATGGGGCAGGTAGGGCTGGAGTCAGTGCTGGCCTATTGTGGCGCAACAAGGTGCAAGAATGCTGTTGCACTGCAAGCCGCAGAGCGCCCCCTACTCCACACCATGAATCAAGCAGCAGACACCATCCCGGCGTTGTTCCCCACAGGGCACTACTACTCACCGTACGCCGATCTGCAGGACCTGCGGCAGCGTGAAGCCCAGTTGTTCGGCAACATGCCACGCACGCTGGCGGGCATAGACATGCGCGAAGAGGCACAAATGGCCTTGCTGCAACAGTTTGCGCAGCTGTACCCGGACATGCCGTTTGGCGAGCATCCCAAGCCCGGGCTGCGCTACCACTTTCAGAACCCGGCCTACGGCCATTCCGATGCCATCATGCTGCACTGCATGCTGCGCACCCTGGCGCCCAGGCGTCTGGTCGAAGTGGGGTCCGGCTACTCCTCGTGCGTGACGCTGGACACGAACCAGTACTTTCTGGACCGGCCATTGCATGCCACCTTCATCGAACCCTACCCGCAACTCCTGCAATCCCTGATGCGCAGTGAAGACGCAGCGCACACCACGGTCATCGCCCAGCCGCTGCAGCAGGTCGGCATGGAGGTATTCGAACAACTGCAGGCGGACGATGTGCTATTCATCGACTCCACGCACGTCGGCAAGGTCGGCAGCGACGTGAACCGTCTGCTGTTCGAGATATTCCCGGCGCTGGCGCCGGGGGTCGTGATCCATTTGCACGACATCTTCTACCCCTTCGAATACCCGAAGGAATGGATCTATGAGGGCCGGGCCTGGAACGAGGCCTACCTGATCCGCGCCTTCCTGCAGTACAACACGCGCTTCCAGGTGGAGCTGATGAACACCTTCATGTCGCACTTCCACCGCGACTTCTTTGCCCGCCACATGCCGCTGTGCCTGCGCAATACCGGTGCCAGCCTGTGGCTGCGCAAGCTGGCCTGACGGCCACTCAGGCCAACGGCTTGGGGTGCCCCGTGAGACGGTGCAGCTTGGCCCCGTCCTCGGTCTCGGCATGCGCTTGCAGGATGCCGTCCACGCCGTGGCGCCGGCCATTCATGTAGCGGTCGACACGGTCCAGCATGCGCGCCGGATGGTGCTGCACGCAGGCTGCGTCCTTGACGAATACTGCAATGAAATCATTCCAGATATCCAGGCGTTGGTAGGTCGTGAACGACTCCAGCAACGCGGGTTGGTAGCCCGAGCGGGTGCCCCAGCGCACCAGTGCCTCGCCGGCATCGGGGTAGAAACGCCAGCAGTCCACCGGGTAGCGGTGGAACTCGCCGTTCGACGGCGCATTCAGGTAGAACAGGCCGTGCGGTTTGAGCACCCGCAGAACTTCATTGAACATCAGCCAGAACATCTCGATGTGCTCGAAGCACGAACTGCTGACCACCACGTCGGCACTGCCGTCGGCAAATGGCAACCGGTATGGGTCGTCCATGACCACATCGACGCCCCGACCCGGTGCAAAGTCCAGCCCCAGGTAGCACACCCCCGGCGGCGCCAGCTGCCGCAAGGAGCCATTGACATCCTGCGCGCCAATGTCCAGCACCAGCGCGTCGCTGCCGGCCTGCAGGTAGGTCGTGAAAAACAGTCTGCCGTTGTCGATGGCGCTGGGGTGCATGGAACTCCTCCGTTCAGTCGGCACGGCGCCTGAGCAGCACGACATCCTGGTTGCCGGCGACACCGCCAATGATGTCGAGCACGTCGAACCATGCCGACCAACGCGCCAGGATGTAGTCGGGCGAATGCATGACGTTGCGGTAATAGGACGTGTCCGCCACGACGGCCTGCAGCTGCGTGTTGGCGCCCGCATTGAGAATGCCCTTGCGGTGGGTCTCCAGACGCCACGCCGGCGGCGTGCCGTAGAGCGCCATCTGGGCCAGCCCCTCAACGGACAGCAACAACAGCGCATGCGGGCGCGTGATGCGGCGCAACTCCTGCAGCCACGCGTCCTGCACCGGCTCATCCAGATGGGTCAGCACCGACAGACCCAGCACCAGGTCAAACGCCGCGTCGGGCAGCGCCGTCGCTGGCATCAGGGGCACCTGCAGGAAACGCGCGCCGGGCAGCGTGCGCGCACAGCCGGCGATGTTGTCGGCATCAATGTCGATACCCGTCACCGATGGCGCCAGAAGCGACAGGTAACGGCTCACACGGCCCGCGCCACAGCCCCAGTCCAGAATCGCCTCAAAGGACGCCAGCGGCCGCTCGAAGCGCTCCAGCAACAATTGCTCGAAGCGCTTGACGATGGTTGCGCCGCCCAGCAAAAAGGCCTGGAGCGCCCCGGTGCCTATGACCCGCTCAATCTGCGCAGGGGACGGCAAATCCGGCTCGCGCGCCGGATCGGCCAGGTACCAGGCCGTGCGGTACGAAAGGCGATGTTCGCCAAAACGGCCCGTGACATTCAGGCGGACAAAACCACCGGGAAACAGGTCCTGGCCGCCGCGCCTGTGGTGCCGGCAACGAAAGCGCGACGACTGGGCCCCGGGAATATCACCGAACGGGCCCTGCAGATCCGGCGATGCCAGCTGCCATTCCACCTGGTCAAAATCCACCCCGTTGATCAGGAAACGCTGCTGGTCCGCGCCATCCCACAGCGTCAGCGCCCAGCCGGTCACCGTGATGTCCTGCTCCGTGACGACGATGCTGTCCGGCATCCAGCGCAGGTGCCGGGCAGCGGCCAACTGGATGTCTGCCTGGTAGATGTTCATGAGAGGCTTGCCGCATGCGCGGTCAACACAGGCAGGCGCGCGCCACACCCTGTGCAGACAACGGCAAGCCCCGCCCCCATGGGCCCCGGAAGACCTGCTGCAACACGGCTGCGGCGGCTACCACGCTGCGGTTTCAGGATTGGTTGGCCTGCCCAGAATTTCCCAAAATGGTGCGCACCGATTGCGTCAGATTGGCATTGTTGAGGGTGTTGATCCTGTTCGACAGACGGTCGTTGGAGATCTGCCCTAGCAGGCCTGCGCCCCGGGAATTGCCCGGCGCATTGGGCGAGGAAGTCGCCGGGTTGAAGGTGGAACCCCCCGTCGCACCCAAGCCGTGCAGGAAATTGCTGATCAGGCTGGACGGCATGCGCTGTGGCCCTCCCGAGCCCGTAAAGCCGAAGCCCGGGGTCATGATGAGCTGGGCCGGCGGAGTCCCGCTGGACAGGCCCGTATGGGTTCCTGGGTCCCCACTGGACAGGCCAGAGGTCTCCCCGGCCACGCCAGACACGCTCATGTATTGGCCAAATAAAAATACACCGGTCGTGTTGTTGTCCTGGTGTTCAATGATGCTGATGCCGCCCCGGATACCAACGGTTGCGGTATTGGTCCGCACCACCGTCTCCGTCTTCTTGCTGATGAAACCGCCGACCACGCGCAGCAGGCCCTTGGTCATGTCGATCAGCAGGTTGCCGTCCTTGGTCTGCGAATTGAACTTGTAGTCGGTGATCACCACCTGGGAGTTGGGGCCCACGGTCAGCGCTGACTGGTCCGAGAACAGCACATGCAAGGTCTGGCTGGGCCCGGTCGTCAGCTTTTGCCCGCTGGCACTTTCAATGTAGAGCGGCGCGGTGGTCGTGGGCGCACCTTGCGTGACGGTGGTGACAACGCCGGTCTGCTGGCGACCCGCATTCGCAACCGTCTGGCCCATGGCTGTGGGAAGCGCGGCGCCGGTCAGCGCAGCGGCAAGCCACCAGTCTTTGTGAATCGGCGGGCTCATGGTCTACTCCTCAAAAACTGCGAACAACGCTGCCAGACAGCATCGTATTCTGGTAGCGGAAATTGGGCTGATTGGCCTGGTTGGTGCTGTACTCCGCGGCCAGGATCAGGGACCACAGAGGCGCCAGCGGCACCGTATGGTTGGCGCCGATGCGCCATTCGCTGTCGTGGCGCACGTCGGTGGCACTGACCGCCGGATTGGGTATGCCGTAGGTGCGGTCCAGCGCGCCAAGCCAGACGGATGTGGTCCAGGAATCGCCTGCGGCAAGCGGGCTGGCATAGGTCCAGGAGTAGGTCGCCCGTATTTCATTCGAATTGAAATCGTAGATCCCGTTCTCGGCCCGGTTGCTGCGCCAGAAGTACTCCCCGATAAGAGTCTGACCGGGTGCGGTCTCGTGGCTCGCCCGTGCGCTGAATCCGTACAGGTGCCCATTCTGCTGGTCGGCGTTGACAACGTCGGCGCGGTTGGCAAAGTCGCGGACCTGGCCGTCCAGCGTGAATTGATACAGCGACTTTTCATTCGGTTGCCAGCTCATATCCAGCCCCAAGCCCTGGTTTGCCAGGTACTGCTGCTCCTGCGCGACCATATTCGCCAGGATGACGTGCGGGCGCAACGTCAATCCCGTCAGCTCGGCGGGCAAGGGTTTGAACTGCACCCCGCTGTTGAAATCCAGCAATTGCAGGTTGTAGGGCTTGTTCTGGCCCACCGTCAGCTGCCCGGACGAGGAACCGTAGTTCACCAGATAGGCACCGAAGTTCGTGACGATCGCGGCCGCATTCTGCTGCTCCAGATCGTAGAAGTGGTTGATGCGCAGGCCCACCGTGACGTTCTGGTCCGCAGAGGGCTTGTCCGAACTTGCCTGTGGCACCAGGACGCCCGAGGACAGCACCTGATCGCTGTCGCTGCGGAAGGTGGGGTTGGTCTGGGCCTGCAAGCCCAGCGTGAATGCGCCCCTGAGCTGGCTGCGCTGGTTGCGCTTCAAGGTGTCTGCCAGCAATGCCTCTGCCAGGTCACGCTTGTCGCCCTGCAGGCGCGGGTCGGCCACCGCATCGCGCAGCATGCCCTCGGCCATCGCATAGGAGCCCAGCCGGTAATAGAGCGCGGCAATGTCGACCCGCAACGCTGGGGGGGCCTGCGGGTCGAGCAGCAGGCGCTCCAGCGCCGCAATGCCGCCTTCGTAATTGCCGGCCTCGATGAGCAGTTGCGCATACTGGGACCAGCCGGCCAAATCCTGGGGCTGCTGCAGCACCTGGCGGAATGCCCCGTCGATCTGGTGGTCCAGGGAGTCAGCATTGCTGACCTGGGCGGAGGCGGTGACACAGGCCAGCAGACCCAGTGCGCCGACCAGGGTCCGCAAGGGCATCGTGCGTTCGGGAGAATTCAGCATTGTTCCCACCCCTATCCGTTTTCAGTTGGTTGCAGCTGCTATCAAGTTTACAGAGAAACGGGGGCAAGACTGTAACAGTCTTCGGCAGGCAGTTTTCGCCGGGACTGCGCGGGCAGATCAGCCCGCAGGCTCCTCGATACGCGCAATACCCGCACCCGCCGCCTGGTAGCTGCCGGCCTGCGCCTGCAGGGCGATGCGCCCGGCACGGTGGGCCGTGACCTGCATTTCCATCTTCATCGCCTCCATCACGGCAATGACATCGCCCTTTTGAACAAGCTCACCATCGGCCACCTTCCAGGCGTGCAGGTTGCCGGCGATGGGGGCGGTGACGAGGGCGGCGTCCACCACGTCCGGGGGCGTCGCGGCACTTGCGTTCGCACTACCGCCCGTCGCTGCCAGCCCTTGCAGCAGCAAGGCAGGCAGGCCCAGCACGACGCGCTTGCCGTCGATCTCCAGGGCGGTACGGTGCAGGCTGGCGTCGGACACAGGCTCGGCACGTGCGGCAGCGGCCACGGTGTTGGCAAAGTCGGTTTCGATCCAGCGCGTGTGGACCTTGAAGTCGGCAATGAAATCCTCGTGCTGCAGCACCGCGCGGTGGAACGGCAGTACCGAGGCCACGCCTTCGATGTGGAACTCTGCCAGTGCGCGCCGTGCGCGCGCCAACGCCTGCGCGCGCGTAGCACCGCTAACGATCAGCTTGGCCATCATGGAATCGAATGTACCGGGCACCACAGCGCCCGCCTGCACGCCGGTGTCCAGCCGCACCCCGGGACCTGCCGGCGCGTCGAAACGCGTGACCGGGCCGGGCGTGGGCAGGAAGCCGCGGCCCACGTCTTCGGCATTGATACGGAACTCGAACGCATGGCCCCGCGGAGTGGGTGTTTCCGTGACGGACAGCGGCAGACCGTCGGCCACGCGCAGCTGTTCAATGACCAGGTCGATGCCGGTGGTCTCTTCGGTCACCGTGTGCTCCACCTGCAGGCGCGTGTTGACCTCGAGGAAGGAGATGGTGCCCTGGCCCGAGAGCATGAATTCCACCGTGCCCGCGCTGACGTAGCCCGCCGCGGCACAGATGGCGCGCGCACTGGTGTGGATACGTTCGCGCTGCGCGTCGGTCAGGAAGGGGGCGGGGGCTTCCTCCACCAGCTTCTGGTTGCGCCGCTGCAGCGAACAGTCGCGCGTGCCCAGCACCACCACGTTGCCGTGCGTGTCGGCAATGACCTGGGCTTCGATGTGGCGCGGCTTGTCGAGGAACTGCTCGACAAAGCATTCACCGCGGCCGAAAGCGGTGACGGCCTCGCGCACGGCGGATGCATACAGCTCCGCCACTTCGTCCATGCGCCACGCGATCTTCATGCCACGCCCACCGCCGCCGAACGCGGCCTTGATGATGATGGGCAGGCCGTTGTCTTCGGCAAAGCGCAGCACCTCGGCGGCGTCCTGCACCGGGTCCTGGGTGCCAGCCACCAGCGGGGCACCCACCTGCAGCGCGATCTTGCGCGCCGCCACCTTGTCGCCCAGCTGCGTGATGGTCGCGGGCGGGGGGCCTATCCAGGTGAGTCCGGCGTCGATCACAGCCTGCGCGAAGGCCGCGTTTTCTGACAGGAAACCGTAGCCAGGATGGACCGCATCGGCACCGCTCTTTTTTGCGATAGCCAACAGCTTGGGGATGTTCAGGTAGGTGTCGACGGGCTTGTCGCCACCCAGTCCATAGGCCGCATCGGCCAGGCGGGCATGCAGGGCGTCGATATCGGCGTCGGCATACACCGCCACGGACTGCACGCCGTAGTCGGCACAGGCGCGGATGATGCGTACGGCGATCTCGCCGCGGTTCGCAATCAGGACTTTTTTCATGGTGTTTCCACAGGTTCGAAGGCTTGAATGGGGTTGAAGCGCACCCAGGCGTTCACCGGAATCTGGCCGGCGCGGTCCAGGTGGTAGGGCGCCACGCAGGCGATCACCGGGTAGCCGCCGGTCAGCGGATGGTCGGCCAGGAACAGCACCGGCTGGCCGCTGGGCGGTACCTGGATGGCACCGGCGGGCGTGCCCT
>JACXTT010004880.1_pt1 | contig 19763 bp, 13 predicted proteins | sample 9270951 | NCBI WGS metagenome assembly JACXTT01 (sample SAMN15532306, study PRJNA645909) | rock metagenome | isolation source: weathered quartz diorite | place: Puerto Rico | collected 2017-06-21 | reverse complement strand
TCCGCCGAGCAGCAGCTTCATGTCCGCTTTCCCTTCCGCTTTTCCGCCGCCGAAGGAATAGATGTACTTATGCGCCATCTTCTTATCTCCTCGTTTGCCTGTTTATCGGCAGTGCCTTTATTTCGTTCGGTAGCCGCCGGCTTTAGCCGGCGTCGCACGGTACGCACCTCCACCAGGTCCTGATGCGCCGTGTCGGAGTGAGTGTCAGGCACTACCTTTTCGTCTCGTTCTTTGTCTGTACAGCCGTTATGAATCTCCTGAGTATGTCCGCCGAGAACGGGTTGTCTCCCCCGTTCATCCGCTCGGGGTGCCACTGAACGAGCAGGAAGAACGGGTGCATTCCGGGCTGGTCGAACTCCATCGCCTCGACCACCCCGTCGCCCGAACGCGCGACGACCCTGAGGCCCTCTCCCGGCGTATCCGCTGCCTGGTGGTGGCGGGAATTCACCGTGCCGGCCGAGGTCCCGACTGAGTCCTTCAGAACGCCGGGCCTCTCAAGAAGGACTCCATGATCGCACTCATTTCCTTGTTCATCCTGATGGCCGGAGAATCCGGCCTCTTCAAGATCGACGATCAGCGAACCGCCGAGATGAACGTTTGCCAGTTGGAGGCCCCTGCAGATTCCGAGGATCGGGATTCCCTCGCTCAGCGCCCGGTCAAGCACTCCCCGCTCGAACGAATCGCGCTTCTGGTCGACGTCGTGCACGGTCGGATGTCCGGTCTGCGCTCCATAGAGCACGGGATCGACATCGCCTCCCCCGCTGAGAACGATGCCGTCGCACGCGCCTGCCGGGTGTGCTACACCGTGTTCGTATGAAAGCGTCGCGCACTTGACGTCGGGACTTCCGCTCCTGAGCCACGAGAGATACCTCTCAATCCCCCCGCGATCGTCCATCGTATCTGTTACGCCGATTCTCATTCTAGTCGTGTGGCATCGTTTGTTCCACGCTCCGAAACTGCCCCGGTATGCCTGGGTTTCCGCGCGCACATTTCCGAATCAGCCCCGGTAGCCGCGGGCTTTAGCCCGCGCGCTTTTCATCTATGAGCGCGTCGAGCATCGAATGAAGGCGCTGCTCACCCTCGATAACCTGTGTCGAAATCCTGACAAAATACACCGGCAGCGCCCCGAGTATGGCCTCTCCCTGCGCATTGGCGCACCGGATCGAATCCTTCTCAGTTGTCAGGATCATGGCCGCTCCTGATTTCTCAAACCCGTTCCTGATCCGTTGGAAATCATCGCTCGTGAAGCGGTGATGGTCCGGAAAACTGATGAACCCGACAACTTCGAGGTCCAAATCGTCCAGCGTCCGTTCGAATCCTTCCGGATTGGCGATCCCGCAAAACCCCATTACTTTTTTCCCCGTCAGATCTTCGGCGGAGATCCTCTCCTTTCCGAAGACCCGAACAACGCAATCCGGCATGAAGCGGATTGCAATCATCGGCGCGGGTGTGTAATCCTTCAGATCCTGGGACTGCATTGGTGTTGCGGCATATGCCGATAAGCCCATCAACGCCGCCCTCCGCAGTGACGAGAGCGGCTCACGCCTGGGTCCGGCCGGAAGCATTGGCATCCGATCCAGGGGAGGCCACGACCTGAGCAGCACGATATCCAGATCGCGGGAAATTGCCCGATGCTGAAACCCATCGTCAAGGACGATAATGTCCGCCTGAAACTCTTCGACCGCAATCTTCGCCGACCGTGTCCTTCGCTCGTCCGATATGACGGGCGTTTCCGGGAACCTGCGGGCGATCTGGTATGGCTCGTCACCCGATTGATCGGGATTCGCCAAAATGTTCTTCCCGTCCGAGACAATAACCGTGCCGGTGGAAGCGCGCTTGTAACCCCTGCTCAGCACCGCAACCCGCTTTCGCTTGCCCATATAGTATTGCACAAGGTATTCCACGAAGGGCGTCTTGCCTGTTCCGCCTGCCGTCAGATTTCCGACGGAGACGACGGGCACGCCGAACCTCTCACTTGTGAAAACGCCGGCGTCATAGAATGCGTTTCGCAGCCGGACAATGGCCCCATAGAGCCACGAAAACGGAACGAGCAGCTGCCGGAGCGCGCCCACCACCGGGCTTTCAGGTGAAGGAGAGCACGGCGGCCGCGGCGCGGGCGGATGCGCCCGGAGTCCCGAGCTTTTCCTTCACTCGTGCGAGCCGTTGAGAAATCTCCTTCATGAGCGGCGGATCCTGAAGCATACGGGCGGCTTCGCGCGCCAGATGCGGAGCATTCGCCCGCCCCTGCAGAAGCTCCGGCACGACCCGCTCGCCGGCGACGATATTGACCAGCCCGATGTTTTTGATGCGCACAAGCATCCGCGCGATCAGGTATGTCAGCGCCGAGGTCTTGTACAGAATGACCATCGGGGTCCCGTAGCATGCCGTCTCGAGCGTGGCGGTTCCGGAAGCCACGAGGACGATGTCGGCGTTCTTCATCACGTCGTACGTCGCGTTCTTGATCAGCTCGACGGAGAGATCGTCCCGCACGAAAGACTTCATGAAGTCGAGCTCCAGCGCGGATGAGACCGCCACGGCGGTCTGCACTCCGAGCTCGCGGCGCAGCAGGCGCGAAGCGCCGAGCATCACCGGGAACATCCGCTCGACCTCCTGCCTGCGGCTTCCGGGCACGAGCGCCGCTATCGGCTTCGCCGGATCGAACCCGTATCGCTTGCAGAACTCGGTCCTTCCCTGGGGCTCGGTGAGCGATTCGAGGAGAGGATGTCCGACCCACTCCACGTCGATCCCTTCGGAGCGGTACAGCTCCTCTTCGAACGGGAACACGACGAGCATCTTGTCGATCAGCGGCTTCATTTTCCTGACGCGCCCGGGCCGCCATGCCCAGACCTGCGGGCTGATGTAATAGACGATCTTCATTCCCAGCCGTCTGGCCGTGCGCGCGAACCGCAGGTTGAAGCCCGGATAATCGATGAGAACAAGCACCGAGGGCCTCTTGGCCTTCACGATCGCTTCCAGCGTCCGCTCGACCGAGCGAAGGAGCGGCAGGTGTTGGATGACTTCAAGAAATCCCATCACCGATAATTCGCGGATATGGTAGATCAGCTCCATTCCCGCGGCCTGCATCAGGTTGCCGCCGATGCCGAAGATCTCGCACCCCGGACTCCTCTTCTTCAGTTCGCGGACGAGGCCGGAACCGTGGAGATCCCCTGAGGGCTCTCCCGACACGATCATGATGCGCTTGACGTCGGCAGCGCCTTTAGCCACGGACGCGCCAGATGGCGACGAGGAGGATCGTCAGAATCGCAATCGCCTGGAACGTCCGCTTCTCGGAGCGCAGCCCCCTTCCGATCTCCGGATCGGGCTGCGGGTTCGCGCCCTGCGGGTACGGCTTGAGCCGGGGAACGAAACGCGGCACCCACGCGCAGTACCGGATGAACTCGTCTTTGAACGTCTTGAGCAGATACTCTTCTTCGATGCTCACGATCAGTGAATACTGCCAGAAAAAATAGACCATCGCCGCAACCGTGAGCCAGAACGCGTCCGACATGATTCCGAGACCGAGATACATCAGCATGTTCCCGAGGTAGAGCGGGTTCCGCACATGAGCGAACGGGCCCCGCGTGATCAGGTACGTCCCCCCTACCGGTCCGGTCGTGCGCGTTTCGCTTCCCGCTATCGATACGCCCCAGAGCCGCAGCAGCTCCCCGCAGAGCACGACCGCGAATCCCGCCCCCAGTCCCCACGGGGTAGGCCGCGCAAGCGCGAGCATTGCGGCGAGAAACGGGATCGGCGTGTAGCTGCGGTACCGGAAGAGCCGTTGTCGCAGATCCATGATGCCTGCGGGCTACCCTCCCAGATACGCATCGCACCGTGCGAGCTCGGCGCGCCGCCTCTTCCGGAGGCGAACGCCGCCCACATCGGTCCTGCCGTCCATCATTTTCCCGAGGCGCCTGGTGACGTCGGAAAAGGTTTCGTAGGGTACGAAAGGGATCCCCGATTCCCTGCAGTACTCGCGCAGCTCGTCCTTGGCAAATACCACGTCGGCATACCCGGCCGGACAGCGGTCCGAGAATCCTTCGCCGACGTAGACGATAAGGTCATCCTCCGCGGAAAGCGTCAGGATGTGGTTGCGCTTGCAGCAGGCGCACCGGTCGCAGGTCTCGTCCCTGTACGGGAACGACGGAACGAACCGCACGCGCGAGTCGGGTCCCGCAGGGACAAGCTCCAGTCGGTTCGCGTAGTACGGCACTTCCTGGAGTCCGTGGTTGCCTAGGATCCGTGCAAGGTAGTAATCCATTCCGTCGCTCACGATCGTGCACGCGATCCCGTTTTTCCCGCACCAGGCAACGAACTCGCCGAAGCTTCGGTCAATCTCCTGAGAATCAAGAAACTCGTCGAGGCGCGCCTTGTCGACTTCACCGCACGCGCCGCATTCGAGGCGGAAACACTCGGACGCTGATATGGCCCCCTTGCGGTACTCGTTCACGATCTCCGTGCAGCGCGGGCCGCCGAAGGTCTCGAACATGAGGTCGCCCACGTCGCGGCGGGAGATCGTCCCGTCAAAATCGATGAATGCTCGTATCATCGGCGCATGAGGCGCGGGGGCGCGGGGCGCCCCGCCGTCACATCAGCCGGAGAGTGCGGCGGAGCGAAGGCGGGCTTCTTCGTTGAAACGGACGGTGACAATCTTCGAGACTCCTTCTTCTTCCATGGTAACGCCGTAGAGCGCGCTCGCCGCTTCCATCGTCCGCTTGTTGTGCGTAACGACTATGAACTGGGTGTTGTTGGAGAATTTCCTCAGGATGCGAGTGTAGCGGTCGATATTCGAATCGTCGAGGGGCGCGTCGACCTCGTCGAGAATGCAGAACGGGCTCGGCTTCACGAGATAGATCGCGAATAAAAGAGCGATCGCGGTCAGGGTCTTCTCCCCTCCGGAGAGGAGATCGATCGACGTGGGGCGCTTGCCGCGCGGCTTGGCGATGATCTCGATGTTGGCTTCGAGGGGGTCCACTCCTTCCTCGATCCGCAGATCGCACTCGTCGCCTTCCTGGAACAATTCCTTGAAGGTCGTGATGAAGTTTTCCCGGATCTTGGCAAACGTCTCGGAAAACTTGTTCTGCGCCGTGGTGTTGATTTCTTCGATCGTGTTCAGCAGCGTTTTTTCGGCCTCGATCAGGTCGTCCCGCTGTCCCGTGAGGAAGGAGAGGCGCTCGCTTTCCCCCTTGAACTCGTCGAACGCGGCAAAGTTGATGGCGCCGAGGACGCGAATCCGGTCCTTGTGGCTTTTCACCTGGTCCCGCAGCTGCGCGAAATCGACCCACTCGTCTTCCGGGTAGGTCTTCAGGGGGATCTCGTACTCGAATTCCTCCTGGGCCCGGGCTTTCAGGTGCTCGATATTCGATTTCACCTCGGAGATCTTCATCTCCAGTTCGTGGGCGGATGCGACGGAGTCTTCATGGAGGCGCCGTTCGTCCTTCATCCTGAGCTCGATTTCGTGGAGGCCGTTCCGCCGGGCGGTGTGTGTCTGCTCGATCCCGCGGACGTCCTCTTCCAGGCGCTGGTATGTCTCCCGGAGGCCGGCAAGCTCCTGCGTCTGGGCCTCCGTCTGGGCTGAGAGACGCCCGATCTCTTCGCGGGCGCGGGCGATCTCGTCGTCGCGCCGCGCAAGGGTGACGCGGATATCCTCCGAGCGGGCGGAAGCCCGGTCAATATCCCGTTCCGCGTTCCGGATCTCGCCCTGCAGTGTAACGGTCCTGATTTCGAGCTCGTTGACGCTCTTGTTCAGCCCGTTCCACTCGAACTCAAGCATGTCCAGCTCGCGTGTCGTGGCGTGGGACTTTCCTTCGTTCTCCGTCTTTCCCTGTTCGAACCGCGCGAGATCGGCGGTCGCGGTATCGTGCCCGATCTTCAGCTTTTCAATCTCCGCTTCGATGGCGGCATTATCCGACCGGTTTCTCGTCACGGCGTCGTTCGCGCGTTTCTTCTCGAACTCGATCTGCGCAATGCGCATCTCGATCGCCGTCATGTCCTTCTCGATCTTTTTGACGGCATCGGAAAACGCCGTAAGGTCGAGCACGTTGACGACTTCGCGCTTGGTCTTCAGGTCGGCCTCGAGCACGGCAAGATCCGCGTGTGCTGCTTTGATGCCTGCCTCAAGCTCCTCAATGTGAGCCTTCTTTCCGATGAGTCCGCCCTCGTCGTGGCGACGGCTCCCGCCCCGGAGGGTACCCGAGGTCGTGACGATCTGCCCGTCGATCGTCACGCACCGGACGCCCGCCAGCCGCAGGGCTGCCGATGAGGCGGCGCCCATCGATTCCACGATGCCGACGTCGTGCAGCAGAAAGTTCACAAGCGGACGGAATTCGGGTTCGCAGTGGACGACGTCCGAAGCCCAGACAAACTGGTGGATCTTCGTCCTCCGTTTCCTTTTCGCAATCTTCGGAACCCAATCGAGGCAGATGAAGGTGGCTTTTCCCTTTTCGTGGTGCCGGAGCTCGTCCAGGGCCGCATAGCCGTCGTTGATGGTTCGCACCACGAGTATGTGCGCCGAATCCCCCAGCGCGGCTTCGATCGCCACCCGGTAGCGTTCCTGCGTCTGGACGATGTCGGCGACGGTGGTAAGGTTTTTACGTATCCACGCCTCGTTGCCGAGGAGGAAGAGCGCCCCCTCGGAGTACCCTTCGTTGCTCTCGACCATCCTCCGCAGGAAATCGATCCGGGAAGCCTTCCGCTCGATCTCGTTCTTCAGAACGTCGGACTGCTTCTTTACCCGGTCGATTTCGTTGTTGAGCTGCTTCTTTTCTTTTTCGCGCTCGATGAGGCGCATCTCAGCTTCGACGAACTGCCTCCTCAATTCGCGGTCCTCGGCCGAGAGCTGTGCAACCTGCTCGCTGTTGCGCACGATATCTGCGTCGTAGAGGGCGTTCTCTTCGTTGGCGCGGTCGATGCGCCCCTGGAAATTGTTGATGCGCTCCCGGATGTGGTCCCGTTCGCCCCGCTTCCGGACGATCTCGTGCGCCAGGCCGAGGACCGAATCCTTGATCGACTCGACTTCGGCCTTCTTCTGCTCCACGGCGCGGCCCTGAGCATCGCGCCGCTCTTTCATCTCCGAGAGCTGGATGCCGGAGGAGGCGGATTCGCGCAGAAGCTGTTCGCGGCTCGCCGCGAGGGTCGCCTTTTCACCGGCGAGGAGCTCCTGCTGCGCGCCGAGATCGGTCTTTTCCTTCTCGTAGCGTTCGATGTTGGAGGCGAGCGAGTTCGACCGCTCGTTGGCGACGAGGACCTTCTCCTCGGCGCGGTGAATCAGTTCGAAGTGGGATGCGGAGTCCCGCTGTTTCAGCTGCAGCTGCTCCTCGATCTCGTTCAGACCGATCCGCAGGCGGTCGGCTTCCTCCTCCTGGCTGCGGAGGGCCTCGTGAATGCCGGATTTGTCCGACTGGGCACGGGCGAACCGCTCCTCGAGCGGGGTCATCTTGCCGCAATGGTACGCGTACTCGCGCTCCAGCAGGTCAATCTCGAGGGCCTTCAATTCGGCTGAGACCTCGTTATACTGCTCCGCCCTCTTCGCCTGGCGCTCGAGGGAGTTGACGGTCTTCTGAACCTCCTTGACGATGTCGTTCACGCGGGTCAGATCCTGCTGGACGCTCTCGAGCTTGCGCATCGCGGCTTTGCGCCGGAATTTGTACTTCGTCACGCCGGCCGCTTCCTCGAAGAGGCGCCGCCGCTCGTCGGTTTTGTCGCTCAGGATCGTCTCGACCATCTTCAGCTCGATGACCGAGTACGCGTCGCTCCCCATCCCGGTATCCATGAAGAGATCGAGAATGTCCTTCAGGCGGCACGGCACCTTGTTGAGAAGGTATTCGCTCTCGCCCGAGCGGAACACGCGGCGCGTGACGGTCACCTCTGAGTACTCCGTGGGGAGGATCCCCTTCGTGTTTTCAATTGAAAGAGAAACTTCCGCCAGTCCGAGGGGTTTCCGGCTCTTTGTTCCGTTGAAGATTACGTCTTCCATCTTGTCGCTCCGGAGCGTGCTGTACCTCTGCTCGCCGAGCGCCCACCGGATGGCGTCGACGATGTTGGTCTTTCCGCAGCCGTTCGGCCCCACGATCGCCGTCACGCCCGCATCGAAATTCAGGTTCGTGCGCTGTGCGAACGACTTGAAGCCGATGACCTCTATTTTGGAGAGATACATCGCTCCTCAGGTCGAATGTTTCATTGCCTGGACGAAATGCTTCACGTAGAGGGACGTTTCGGAGGAATAGTCGACATAGCTGTAGAGGGCGGCGGACGCGACGATGACGATCAGCAATCCGAGCGCGTAGACCTTGAGCGGGAATACGTCATACACTATGGAAATGCCCTTGAGCAGGCGCAGGAACACCCACAGGCTCACGGCCGCGATCAGCGCGGCCACCGGCATGATGTACGCGTCGGTGTCCATCGAGAGGCGGTAGAGGACCATCGCGATGGGGATGAAGAGCGCGTAGGGAAGATGGGACCACATCGTGATCGAGAAGCAGTGGTAGAAATATACCCTTCCCCGCGCCGTGACGGCCAGGATCCGCACGAGGAGGCTCAGCGCGCAGAGCAGGAAAAAGATCCCCGCCGACACGACCCCAATGAACTTCACCGGGCTCCAGATAAGCCGCACGAGCCACTCCTTCGGGCCGTCGGGGAGAAACTGGCTCAGGACGTTGTCGAACACGATATTGTCGCGGTAGTGCGAGAAGATGCTCGAAAGGATCGTCGCCCAGGTGACGGATACGACGATCGCCAGGAAGATGGAGTGGCTGTAGCTCAACACCCGCTCGTCCCGGACGTCGGCGAAGAAGTTGTACGTCCTGAAGAGCGACCGGTTGACCGATTCGCGGAATCGCCGGTTGCTGTTGTAGATGAAGAAAAACGAGATGAGGACGAGGATTCCCGCGAGGACGTAGATCATGGGGGCGTTCGAGGAGTAGTTGCCCACGGGAAGGGCCTGCGGTTTTTCTCCGTTGAATACCGTCCGGGCCACGTCGAAGGCCGTCCTCTTTTCGCGGTCGAGAGCGACGAGGCCCATGCTGTGCAGGTACGGATCGCGCGAATGGGTCGTCAGGGCCGGCCGGTCGGAGCGCCAGTCGTTGAAGGAGCCGAAAACCGCTCCGGCGATCTTCGCGCCCGAGACGGCATCGAAGCACTGCACAACCAGCCGTGCCTGCGACTCCATCGAGAGCGGATCGCTGTACCCGTTGTGGTTGCCCGGCTCGATATCGCGGCTGTACTGCGTGATGACGATGGGCTTGTCGGGGTTGCGCGTCTTCCACGCCTTGAGTTCCTCGCGAAATTCCTTCATGTCGCCGTCGGCGTGATTCAATACCATCATGTCGACCGATTCCCAGCACGGGTTGGGGGCGGACTGGTTCGCGACATAGACCAGGCGCGGATCGATCGTCTTCACGATGTTCCGCATGTTATTGACATAGTCGCAGGGGCCATCGGGAGGATTCTCGAACCCGTCTCCGATTCCCCATGCGAGGACGGAAACGTGGTGCTTGTCGCGCCACACCATCTCCCGGACGTACGTCGACGCGAGGTCCTCGTAGTAATCCTTCGAGAGCGTTCCCGAGGGGACGCCCACGAGGGGTATCTCCTCCATCGCAAGGAGTCCGTACCGGTCGCAGAGGTTCAGCATGTAGGGGTGGGGGGGATACGGGAAGCGGACGAGGTTCGCTCCGAGCGCCTTGATCGTCGCAACATCTCGCTCAAGGGCCTCATAGGTCATGGCGGAGCCGAAGGTCGCGTGATCTTCCTGCCAGAGCACGCCCTTGATGGAGATCGGATTGTCATTCAGGTAGAGCCGGCCCCCCGTCCAGCGCACATCCCTGATGCCGATGTCCATGTCGAATTCGTCGACGATGGTCACCTGCTTGTTCGCAAGGCGGACGACCTCGCATTTGAACACGGAGAGGTCGGGCGATTCCGTCGACCAGAGTTTCGGCGTCGGAAGGACAACATCGGCTGTGACTGAGACTGACTTGTTCGAAGGCGCCGGAAAGGTCGCGATGCCGCTGCGGCCTGTCAGATCACCGCTTAGTTTATCATAGACCTCAACCTGGAATCCCCAGTATTCCCCCGAAGGGAGTTTATTGTCGCCGCCCCGGTCCGAAAGTTCCGCATGGACCGTCGCCTTCACGTTCCGGCCCTCTTCGGGCGCGGGGTAGGTGACGCCCGCATCGTCGATGGAGAGGCGGGGAGTCGCAAGGATATAGAGATCCCTGTAGATTCCGCCGTACGTCCTCCATCCTCCCACGGGCTGCCTGAGAGGGAGCGTAGTCGCGGGAGTCAGCTCATTGTCAACGGCGATGCGGATCGAATTATCCTGTCCCACCTGAAGCGTGTTCGGCGGAATGGCAAGGAGGAACGAGGCGTATCCTCCCATATGCCGGCCGATGAAATTCCCGTTGATAAAGATCTCGCACTGATAATTGATGCCGTAGCTGACGAGAGAAAAGGCATACTTGTCCAAAAGCTCCGCCTTGACGTCAAAGTTGCGCCGGAACGTCACCTTGCCCGTGAAATCGTACGCGCTCGGGACGGACACTCCGCTCCAGGTCTTGCCGTCAAGGGAGTATTCCCACTGGCCCGCGAGGTCGAGCTTCTGCCGTGTGGGCGTGTCTGCAAACATCGCGGCATCGGGGCCGCTTCTGGTCGGCTGGCCGTTCTGGAGGAACCTGAGATCAGAACTGGGGGTTTGAGAAGCTCCTATTGAGGGATAGAGGAAAGAAATGCACAGCGCAAAGTGTACAAATCTGCGCAGAATCAAGGCTGAATCGATTTTCTTCGTGACGGAGGCTATGAAGCGGAATATAACAAAAAACGGAGGGGAAAGCAATGAAAATATTGGGATTTAGACCGAATTGGGGGTAATTCGGTTGAAGGAGGACCAGCGGCCCGAGGAAACCGGTAGGCCCGGGATGTAGGCGCCGGCTTCAGCCGGCGTTCTTTCCATCATGTCGAGGCCGTTCATCAGAACGGCCAAAACCCTTACCCTAAACTGGTGTCACGGTCCACACCGTGACATCAGCGCCGGCCTTGGCCGGCGTTACCGGTTCGACGATGCGCTCTGCTCCACCCCCGCCTGAATGATCCCCATGAAGCTGTCCGCTTTAAGGCTCGCCCCGCCTATCAGCCCCCCATCGATGTCCGGTTGAGAGAACAAATCTGCCGCATTTGCTCCGTTCACGCTCCCGCCGTACTGGATAACAACCATCTCCGCCGTGGCCCAAGAGAACATCTTTGCGATTGTCTTCCGGATGAGCTTGTGGCCTGCGTTTGCCTGATCGGGAGTGGCGGTGACTCCGGTCCCTATTGCCCAGACCGGCTCGTACGCGATGACAATCTTTCCGACTTCTGCCGATGAGAGCTCGTGCAGAACCCCTTTGACCTGTGTGCCGACAATCTGATCGGTCAGTCCTGCCTTACGCTCCTCAAGCGTTTCCCCCACGCAGACAATTGGAGTGAATCCCGTGGCGAGCGCCTTTTTGACTTTGGCGTTTATGAGCTGGTCGCTTTCCTTGAAATACTGTCTCCGCTCTGAGTGACCCAGAATGACGTACTCGCACCCGAGTGCTGCAAGCATCTTCGCGGAAACCTCACCGGTATAAGCCCCATCGTCGTGCTCCGACATATTCTGTGCCCCGAGCCGCAAAGGCGAACCCTTGATCTGCGCTGTGGCAACCACGAGCGACGTGAAGGGCGGGCAAAGAACGATGCCGACTTCATTGCCAAAGTCCTTCAGCCGCTCTTTCAGTTCGGTGATGAAGGACGCCGTCTCATGAATGTCCTTGTTCATCTTCCAGTTCCCGGCGATCAGCTTCTTTCTCATGTCAGGATTCTCTGATATTCATTATTGGGCGATCGGCGTGCCAAGCTTCTTGCGCAGCGTTTCGTTCACAACCTTTGGATTCGCCTTCCCTTTGGTGGCCTTCATGACCTCCCCCACGAAGAATCCGAATACTTTTTCGTTCCCATCGTGGAACTTCTTCACCTGGAGTGCATTCGAACTCAGGATTTGATTCACGACCTGCTCGATTGCTCCCGCGTCTGAAAGCTGGGCGAGTCCCTTTTTCTGCACGATTGTTTTCGGATCCTCAGGCGAGCCGAGCATTTCCGCGAAAACGTCCTTTGCAATCCTCCCGCTGATCGTTCCGTCATTAATCAATCCGATCAGCGATGCCAGCCGGGAGGGAGAGATCGCGAACGAGCGAATGTCGATCCCTTTCTCGCCCACAACCCTCAACACCTCGGTCATGACCCAGTTGCTTGCCGACTTTGCATTCTCGGGTCCCGAACCCAGTGTGTTGACCGCTGCTTCGAAATAATCTGCGATTCCTTTCTCCGTTGTCAGCACGTCGGCATCGTATTTCGGAAGGTTGTACGCGCTCATGAACCGGTCGCGCCGCGTCGTTGGATGCTCCGGCAGGGATGCAGCCACGTTCCTGATCCAGCTTTCATCGACAAGAACGGGCACGAGATCCGGTTCGGGGAAATACCTGTAGTCGTGGGCCTCCTCTTTGCTTCGCATCGGAAACGCTGCGTTCCGGTTGGCGTCCCAGAGCAACGTCTCCTGCTCGACCGTTTGACCTTCTTCCAGGAGCTTCACCTGCCTGTCCACCTCAAACCCCACCGCTCGCTCGACATTCCGGAAGGAGTTCATGTTCTTCACTTCGGTCTTCGTGCCGAATTTCTTGTCGCCTTTCTTCCGGACGGAGACGTTTGCGTCGCACCTGAGACTCCCTTCCTCCATGTTCCCGTCGTTGATGCCGAGGTAGGTCGCGATCTGGCGGACCTTGTGAAGATAGAGGTACGCTTCATGCGCGGACCTGAGATCGGGCTCGCTTACTACTTCGATCAGAGGCACCCCGCACCGGTTGACGTCGATCAGCGTGTCGGCGTCGATGTCGTGGAGAGATTTTCCGGCATCTTCCTCCATGTGGATGCGCGTGATCCCGATGCGCCTGGTGGGTCCGGATTCTGCGTCGAGATCGATGTGACCCTCAGTGCAGAGAGGCGACTCGTACTGGGAGGTCTGGTATCCCTTGGGAAGGTCGGGATAGAAGTAATTTTTTCGCGCGAACACGGAGACGGGGGCAATCTTGCACTCTGTTGCAAGGCCCATTCGAAGGGCAAACTCGACGACCTTCTTGTTGAGGACGGGAAGGGCTCCGGGAAGACCGAGGCAGGTCGGGCAGACGTGTGTATTGGGCTCATCGCCGAACCGGGTCGAGCACCCGCAGAAGGCCTTCGACTCGGTCAGGAGCTGAGCATGCACCTCCAGTCCGATGACCGCCTCGTACTGGTCGTTCAACGTCAGGCCCGGCGGCGGCGGAACTTCTTCCCCATCTCCTCGATCTGCCTGACGTGGTTGATGTCGTGGCCGGCGATCATCTGCATCATGCGCTCAATCGTTTCTTTTCCTCGCTCATCGTGCATGCCGTAGCGTTTCCACTGCTTGGGGGTAAGAGATTCCAGGAGCTCGATGTTTTCGCGGCGCAGCAGGACAAAGAGATCCAGCTTCTTCCTGCAGTCGGCGGAATCGTACGATAGATTGTCGGCCCACTTGTCCTGATCGAACGCATGGATCGGGCATCCCGATTCAGAAATCGCAAGCCGGTAGCGCCAGCTTGTGACGATTTCCGCGTCGCAGAGATGCGCCATGATCTGGGCAACTGTCCATTTGCCCCGGGCAGGCGGCGTGGAGAGATCGCGATCCTTCAATCCGCGCAGGGATTTCTTGATCGACACGGGGGTTTTCTTGTACACCTTGAACGCGTCCTTGCCGAGGAGGTTCGACAAGATTCTCTTTGTATACGGATCTTTAATGCCGGCGACCGACGTAATCTTTTTCATGATGCTTTCCTTATCGTGTTCGTTACCTTTTCAGCGGCGTCGCGGAGATCGGACGCTACCGCGAAATTCAGGCCCGACTTTGCAAGGATCTCCCGCGCCTCAGGAGCGTTCGTCCCCTCAAGCCGGATAACAACCGGGACATTCACGTGCACGTTCCGTGCGGCCTCGACCACCCCGTTCGCAACGCGGTCGCAGCGGACGATCCCACCGAAGATATTGATGAGAACGGCCTTCACATTCTTGTCGGAGAGGATGATCTTGAAGCCGTTCGAGACGGTCTTCACGTTTGCGCCGCCGCCGACATCGAGGAAGTTCGCCGGCTCTCCCCCGGCGAGCTTGATGATATCCATCGTCGCCATGGCAAGTCCGGCGCCGTTCACCATGCAGCCCACATTCCCGTCGAGCTTGATGTAGTTCAGGTTGTATTTGGAGGCCTCGATTTCGAGAGGATCCTCCTCGTTGATGTCCCTCATCTCGGCAAACTCAGGGTGCCGCCCAAGGGCGTTATCGTCGATATTCATCTTCGCGTCAAGCGCCAGCACATCGCCGCCCGTTGTGACCACGAGAGGGTTGATCTCGGCGAGAGATGCGTCCGACGCCATGTATGCCTCATAGAGTGCAAGAAGAAACCGGACGGCATGCTTGAAGGCATCCCCCGAAAGTCCGAGGCCGAACGCCAGGGCGCGCGCCTGATACTCTCGAAATCCGATCGACGGATCGACATATTCCTTCAGGATCAGCTCCGGATGCTCCTCGGCCACCTGCTCGATCTCCACGCCCCCCTGGCTCGAGGCCATGACGACATCCTGCGATGCGGACCTGTCGAGCGTCACTCCCACATACAGCTCTCTGGCGATCGATACTCCCTGTTCGATGAGGAGGCGGTGGACTATCCTGCCCTCAGGACCTGTCTGGTGGGTAACGAGCCGCATTCCGAGGATCTGACCTGCAAGCGATCTGACCTCATCCAACGATTTCGCGATCTTCACTCCGCCGCCTTTTCCCCTTCCGCCGGCGTGGATCTGCGCCTTCACGACCCAGACAGAGCCGCCGAGCCGCTTCGCGACATCGACCGCCTCATCCGGAGTGAATGCGGGTTCTCCCTGGGGAACCTTTACGTTGAATTTCCGGAGTATCGACTTCCCTTGGTACTCGTGGATTTTCATGCGAGATTACATCTATGTTGACTGAGACTGTCCTTCGCTTTGGTAGGCGCCGGCGTCGCGATTTGCTACTTCACTTTTTCTGCGATGGACTTTGCCTGCAGGAATAGGAGCAGGTAATCCTGCCCTCCGGCCTTTGAATCCGTGCCGCTCATGTTGAATCCGCCGAAGGGATGGGCGCCCACCATGGCGCCCGTGCACTTCCGGTTCAGGTACAGGTTGCCGCAGTAGAATTCGTTTTTCGCCTTGTCGAGCTTCTTCCTGTTCTTCGAATACACGCCGCCCGTCAGTCCAAACTCGGTGTTGTTCGCGATCCCGATTGCGTCATCGAAGTCCTTCGCCTTTATGACCGCAAGCACGGGTCCGAAGATCTCTTCCTGCGAGATGGTCGCTTTCGGATCGACATCGGCGACGACAGTCGGACGGACAAAGTAGCCATCTCCACCGGCCGGGCCGCCCCCGGCGACGACTCTGCCCCCCTCCTTTTTCGCAGTGTCGATATAGCGCAGGATATTATCCATCGAGCCCTTGTTGATGACGGGCCCCATATAGTTGCTCATCTCCTTCGCAGGGCCGACCGTGATTGATTCGGCGCGCTTTGCGAGGAGCTCCACGAAATCATCGTAGATCCTCTCGTCGACGATCACTCTCGAACAGGCGGAGCACTTCTGGCCCTGGAACCCGAAGGCCGATACGATCACCCCGGCGGCGGCCTCATCGAGATTAGTCTCGTGATCGACGATGATGGAATCTTTCCCGCCCATCTCCGCGACAATGCGCTTGAGCCAGCGCTGGCCGGGCTGGACCTTCGCTCCCTCCGTATTGATCTGGATTCCGACTTCCTTGGACCCCGTGAATGCGATGAAGCGTATGTTCGGATGTGTCACCAGCGTGTTCCCGACTGCCCCGCCCGGACCGCTCACGAAATTCACGACACCCGGAGGAACGCCAGCCTCCTGCAGGATCTCCATGAACTTGTAGCCGACAAGGGGAGAATCGCTCGACGGCTTCAGGACAACGGTGTTGCCCGCAACGATGGCCGCGGTGGTCATGCCGGTGAGGATGGCAAGAGGGAAATTCCACGGCGGAATGATGACGCCCACGCCCAGTGGTATATACACCAGCTGATCCTTTTCGCCCGGAAGCTGAATCGGGAGCTTTGCTCCGGCATACCTTATCATCTCTCTTGCGTAAAATTCGCAGAAGTCGATCGCCTCCGCCACGTCCGCATCCGCCTCTGGCCAGGTTTTCCCCACCTCGAGGATCTCCGCCGCGTTCAGCTCGAAGCGACGGGCTCGCATTATTTTTGCGGCCTTGAATAGATATCCCGCTCGCGTCTCCGGCTCAACGTAACGCCATGTCTCGAAGGCCTTTAACGCGACAGAGAGCGCCTTGACTGCTGAGTCGGGCGTTCCCTTCTGGAAGACACCCACTATTTGAGACGGGTCCGAGGGATTAAGTGAATTGATCTTGTTCGGGAACGTTACCCTCTCGCCCCCGATGATGTTCGGGTACTCTTCACCAAGCAGTCGTTCGAGCGCAGCCAGCGCCGCGCTCTGCTTCTGCCGGTTGGCAGGTTTCGACCAGTCGGTTGTAAGTTCGTTCTTGAATTTGGGGATTTCCATAGGCGGTGCGGAGTTGGCTATCTTAAATGATGTTATACGAAAAACCGAATGAAATCGTCAGGTTCCAACGACTTAGCGAGTCAGGAGTAATTCGAGAATAGTAATTGTAGGCGCGATCGCTCAAGGAGGTATATGTGATTCCGACGACGGACCTCAGGCGATCTTCCAGGAAATATACGAAATTTCCCTGAAGCGTGTGGAGAGTTGCCCTGGTATAGGATGCGTCATTGGCGAACGGGGTCGATAGCTGACCCCAGAGAAATGAATATGTTCCGTCCAGTTCCAGCCGCTCTCCGACCTGGTGGCTGAGAGCAGCAGTTGCGTTCAAAGTCGATCGCGTCTCCGGATCATGGATAGGAATGTCGGCATAGACCCGTCCGGAGAAATGAGTGTTAAGGGAGAGCGGCCTCCCATATTCAAACCCGAGCTCATGAATGTGTGCCCAGCTATCCCCAAACGACTCGCTCGAATACGATGAGTAATAATCACCATATTTGGACTGCGTATGGATGTCGTTAAAGGCATAATATACTCGCCAACCGAACATCCTCGTTTCAAGACTCTCCTGAAAGCCCTCCGTAATTCTCAGAGTGGAATATGGTGGTACGGTACCGGGGCCAATTAACCCCAATTTTATCAGCTCATCCACTACATCCTGAACGAAATACTTGTCGGGCCGCTCGAAATTAGTCGTATATTCTCTCTTACGGGCGATCCGGTCTGCCAATTCGAGCATTTCTGCGCGGCTGAGAGAACGCGCAATGAGCCCGTCCTCTTTCAATCGTTCGACGATCCTGAGAGTCCTGAAGATAAAGGTTCCATCCCGCATCCTTCCGTAGCCAAAACCGAGCGATCCCATGAAGCTTACCTCATAAGAACGGTAGAGCGCGTGGTTCGATGTCCGATACCCGGGTGGAGTAAGGTTGTCATCTTGTAGAGAACCGTATACCGAGTAATTCGCCTTGGTCGAGCCCAGAATATGAAATCCTTCCTCGGATAAATAGTGCAGGTACGACCAATCCACAATCACCGAGGCCTCCCAGTGTGAACGGGTTATTTCCTCCTCTTGCGATGACGTATCGTATGTCGATTGCACTTCCCGAGAATGCGAATAGCGGCCCGATCCGGTTACTTTCAGGTTTTGGTCGTGGTTCTCCTTCGAATGGAATAAAAGAAAGGTCGTAGCTGCGTTGTAATCCCCATCCAAAATGTTATCGGTCTCGACTCCATGACCGGCCCGATAATGGGACAACGGCGGCAGGGTGTACAAGATTGGCGAATTCTCTTGGTCCTGCTGCCGGAACGTCCCGTCCACGCTTGCCTTCCAATCGATCGCCTTGGTTTCAGGGTATCGGAAATCCGATATCGAGACTGAATCTTGAGAAACTGCGCGTCCTGAGAGGACAGCGGCCAACACAATAATCGTCACACGGCGATTCATTGGGTGTACTCGAAGATTGATCTAGAAATCGGTTTTCTGGTCTCGCGGATCGAGCTCAGAGCAGCGTTTGCGCTCACCCGAGCAATGGGACAATCTATTGCTTGCCCGTCGGCCAGCGGGACATATTCTGCAGGGTTGAGAATTCCTCCCGGAGGAGTCAACGACTAGAGGTCAGTTACCTAAGAGCCCTGATGATCGCGTCATGTACTTTCGGCCTCACCTGGACGAGCTTGTTGTTGGCGCGCGTAGGATAAACCCGATTTGTAAGCAGGATCGATACGATCCTGCGATCAGGGTCAGCCCAGATTGACGTCCCGGTAAAGCCGGTGTGGCCGAACGACCGTTCGCTGAATAGAGATCCGGCTGTGCTGTATCCCTTGACGGTCTTTGTATCCCAGCCGAGCGCTCTCGTGCTTTTCTGATCCTGCTTCGTTGTAAAGAGGGAGATCGTTTCCGGCTTGAGGTACCGCCTCCCGCCGTACGAGCCGCCGTTCATCAGCATCTGCATGAACACCGCCAGATCCTGCGCATTCGAGAAAAGGCCCGCGTGGCCTGATACTCCTCCCAACAGATAGGCATTCTCGTCGTGAACCACGCCCCTTACGAGCTGCTTCCTGTACACGCTGTCGAACTCCGTCGGGGCGATGTTGCCGAAGAGGGACTCCGGCGGACGGAACATCGTCCGTGTCATCCCGAGCGGTTCGAAGAATACTGAATCCACGTAATCGTTGAGCGCGGCGCCTGAAACGCGCTCGACAATCTTGCCGAGAAGGATAAAATCAAAATCGCTGTAAATCGTCGAATCACCCGTCCGGTAGATCATTTCCGTTTGATAGACTGAATCAAGCGCCTGCTGAGGCGACGTGCACGTCATGTAGAGCCGCTTGAACGGCGGAAGTCCGGCATTGTGAAGGAGGAGATTCCTGATGGTAATCTTCTCCTTTCCATGATTGCCGAACTCCGGAATCGTTTTCACGACCGAATCATCAAGTGCAAACTTCCCTTCCTCGTACAGCCGCATGAGTGCGGACGTCGTAGCGACCACCTTCGTCACCGAGGCAAGATCGTACATCGTGGCGTTGTTCACCCGGGGGCTGGCGGCGTTGTACTCAAGCGAGCCAAACTGCTTGCTGTAGACGACCGCTCCGTCTTTCGAAATGAGGAGTTCTCCACCCGGAAATGCGGAATCTGAAATCGCCTTCTGCATGATCGCATCCAGGCGTGCAAGCGAGTCGCTCCGGAAACCCGCGCTCTCAGGAACATCGTACCGGAGAACATCCTGATTCAGTTCGAGGCCGCTCCCGTACGCGAACTTTCCCGGAACCGTAACGGGCAGCTTCCCTCTGGAAGGCACTTCTCCGAAGAGGATTTCCGCTGTCGCTTCCGAGGAAATCTCCGCATCGGAATAGGAGCAGATGGAAGCCGAGGGGTCCGGGAACGCGGAGAGGACATACGGGGATCCGATCGCTATCAGGACGACCGGATGGTTCAGCGCGAAGAGCGACTGGACGCATGCGACGATCTCCTTCGGCAGGCCGAACTGTCCCGAACCCGAGTGCGCCTTCGAAAAGATCGAGCAGAGGATCAGGTCCGCGCGCTTCGCGAGATACCTGACGGAATCGAAATCGAGTCTGTTGGCGGAGGGATCGATCCTGTAGGTCGACAGGTTTCCGTACCGCTTCCTGA
>JACXTT010004879.1_pt1 | contig 19765 bp, 21 predicted proteins | sample 9270951 | NCBI WGS metagenome assembly JACXTT01 (sample SAMN15532306, study PRJNA645909) | rock metagenome | isolation source: weathered quartz diorite | place: Puerto Rico | collected 2017-06-21 | reverse complement strand
TCGGCGGTGGGCGTGCCGGGGATGCAGGTCTGAGGCGCGCCGCCGACGCAGTTGTTGACGATGCGCGCGCAGGCGCCCACTCCGCACGACGTGGTTCCCAGATTCTCGTCCACCGAGCCGTTGCAGTTGTCGTCGACGCCGTTGCAGACTTCCAGCGCCCCGGGGTGAATCGCCGGGTCGAGGTCGTTGCAGTCCACGGTGAACGGGTAGCCGTCGTGGTCGCTGTCCTGGCAGAGGTCGCCGACCCCGTTGGCGTCGGCGTCGACCTGGTCGGGGTTGGCCAAAGCGACGCAGTTGTCGCACGCGTCGCCGACACCGTCCCTGTCCTGGTCGGCCTGGGAGGCATTGGCAACGAGAGGGCAGTTGTCGTTGATGTCGAGAACCGTGTCGCCATCGGTGTCGGCGAGAGTGGCGGAGCAGGGGGACGGGTTCGGGATCTCGCACGCTCCGGGAGGCCCGACCAGACCCAGGCACCCCTCGGCGCAGGAGTTCACGCCGCTCACCAGATAGTAGTAGGCCGTTCCGACCGGGGGATTGGACGCATCCTGCGCGGCCCGATCGGGAGATGCGCTCTCCAGGCAGGCCTGGTTGTAAGCGAAGACGGTTCCGTTGAGGCTGCCTCTGTAGACATTGAACACGTTCGCCTGATTGATCTTGGCCCAGGTGATCGAGGTCGCCCCCGCCCCGACCCTGAGGGTCGGTCCGACCGGCCCCGGCGGCGTCTGGATGGAGCTGACGAACGGGGCGCAGTCCTGACCGTTGGGCACGCCGTCCCCATCCGCATCCGGCACGATGAACTCGTAGGCCCCCAGGTCGGCGGCCGCCGTCCCGTCCGCGTTGCCGTCCAAGACCCGCGGGAATCCGTCCATGTCGACGTTCGACACCACTTCGCCCGGAGCCGCCTGGTTCGTGCCGGCATCGATCGCCGGCGAGCCGCTCTGGAGATGGAAGTCCTCGGTGACGTTGGTCGAGGTCCCCCAGTTGGCCAGCAGCTTGAACGCCTGGGAGGCCGACGCCAGCGCCGGCGTGAAAGTCAGGACGTTCGTGGTCGTGTTCACCGCGGTCACCGTGCGGGCCACGCCGTCGTTGTTGTACTCCACCACCTGGTTGACCTGGTAGCGCGACGCCATCAGGACCGCCGCCGTGGTCGTCGTTCCGCTGGCGACGGTGACGTCGGCGAACGACGGGGCATGCACGAAGCGCGGGTCCTGCGAGGTGTTGTTCCGCAGCCCGATCACCTGGGCCTCGGTGAAGTCCCCGCCGACGTCGTCGACGCCGGACGGCAGCTTCAGATTACTGGACAGATCGGTGTAGCTGATGATCGGACTGGTGGTGTGGCTGTAGAGGCCGCTGGAGGTGCCGGCGGCGGTGACGGTGTTGGCGACGATCAGGTTGTTGGTGAAGTAGACGGACGGGTCGCTCGTCTGGGGGATCAGGGCGTTGACGCACACGCCGCCGCCGTAATTGGCGTAGGCGTACCCCGACGGCTTGGTCGCCAGGCTGAGCGTGTTGCCGGCGATGGTGTTGTTGGTGATCCGGGCGTCGGCCTGGTAGATGTTGATGCCGGCACCGAAAATCTGCGCGGAATTGCCGAACACCAGGTTGTCGGAGACGGTGACCGTGCCGTAGAGCATGATGCCGCCGCCGCCGTAGGAGGCGCGGTTGCCGACGATGATGTTGCGGGTGACGACGGTGCCGGTGTCACCGTCCACGCGGATGCCGCCGCCCTTGCCGACCTCACCCTGCGCGACGTTGTCGACGATGGTGTTGGCCTCGATGTGGGAATGGGTGACCACGACGCCGATCCCGTTGCCCTCGGCGTGGATGCCGGCGCCGATGGCGAGAGAGTCGGTGCTTCCGGTGATCGGCGGGGGATTGACCACGTTCCGGCTGATGGTGTTGCCGATGACGACCGAATCGCCGTAGCCGAGGTAGACGCCGCCGCCGATCCAGTTGGGCTGAGAACCGGCCAGGACGTTGCCGGTGATGACGTTGTTGCTGACCACGGCGCTGCCGATGACGAAGACGCCCCCTCCCGAGATGCGCCCGCTGCGGGTCTCCCCGGAGCCGCCGGTGATCGTGCAGCTCTCGATGGAGAAGTCGGTGCGCGGTCGACCGCTGACGGGCCCATCCAGCACGACCGCAGCGTGACCTGTGCCGGTGGCGTCGATGGTGGTCACGGAGGGGCCGGCGCAGATGACGTGGACGTCCGGGTAGATATAGATGCGCTCGGGATAGGTGCGGGCGGCCACCTGAATGGTGGCGCCACTGACCGTGCCAGCGCCGATACGGTTGTTGGCGTCGTTAATGGCGGCCTGGATCGTCGGGTAGGGCAACGCCTGGCTGCCACAGCCGCTGGTGCAGGCGCTGCCGCGGCTGACGTAGAGGGTGACGGTGCCTGCCGCGACGACCAGGCGGCCGACCAGAACCAGGGTCAGGACGGCGGAAACGCTCGCGACGCCCCTGAGCCTGCGGGCACGTGCGTCAGTCCGCATCGGCGGCGACACCCCTGCCGACGCCGGCACGGTGCGGTCGGTCGGACGACCGAATCGCCCCCCGGCAGGCGCCCAGGTCACAATTCCCCCGCAGACTAAAGTCCAACCCTATGCGCGTTCTTGCTTTAGGTACGGCAAGCGGGCGGATTGTCAAGCGGTTTTGGGAGCGAAAGCCTCGGGAGCGGGGCTCGCGACCAGGAAGGTCGCGGATGATGACGGCAGGTCATGATTGTCTTGATGCAAAATGCGTCACGACAAGTCTCGCCGCTTGTCCGGATCCGGACGCACACGTCCCACTATCGAGCGGACGTCCTGGGGACCCCGGCTGCAACTCGTTGCTGCTTCACTTTATCCTGTGACGCCGTGTGGCATGCAAGCTGCTATCGGACGAATCATTAACCCTGTCGCGGGCGAGGAGTAGAGCATGCAGCCTGACCTGCTGGACGAGCTCGACGACGACATCCGGGGCCATGTGACGCGCAGCATCCAGGAGCGCATCGAGCGCGGCGAGAATCCCGAGGCGGCGCGTCGGGCCGCGCTCGCGGAATTCGGCGACGTCGCCCGGTCGCGCGACGCCGTTCGGCGCACCTGGCGGCCACGCTGGCTCGAGGCGGCCGGAGCTTTCGGACGGGACATCCGGTTCGCCGTGCGCTCCCTCATGCGGGCCAAGGGCCTGACCGTCACGGTGGTCGTGACGCTCGCTCTGGGCATCGGAGCCAACGCGGCGATCTTCAGCGTGGTGCGGACCGTGCTGCTCGTTCCGCTGGTCAATCGCGACGCCGATCGCCTGGTCTACATCCGCCAGAGCGCCCCGGGCGTCGGCACCGAGAACATGACCTTCTCCATGCCCGAAATCGCCGATCTCGAATCGCGCGCCACGACGATCACGGCGTTCGGCGATTTCTCCACGGCCGACCTGACGATGATCGGTTTCGGCGCCGAGCCTCGCGTGGTGACGGCCGGCGTCGTCAACGGGTCGTTCTTCGAGGTCATGGGGCTCCGCCCCGTCCTGGGCCGCCTGCTGAACGCCGCCGACGACGGTCCCGCGGCGGCGGGCGCAGCCGTCCTGACGCACCGTTTCTGGAGCAGCACGCTCAACAGCGACCCGGGCGTGATTGGCCGGACGATCCGCCTCGGTCCCGGCACCGCCACGGTCGTCGGCGTCCTCGAGCCGTCGATGCCCTATCCGGCCGAGACGCAGATCATCGCAAACATCGTGACCAGTCCGCATCACCTCGGGGCGACGATGGTGACCAACCGCAGCCACCGCATGACCGAGCTGTTCGGCCGCCTGGCCCCCGGTGCCACGCTGGAAGCGGCGCGAGCGGAGCTGACCGCCCTGCACGCGACGATGATGCTCGAGCATCCCGAGGCGTACGCGACGTCGGCGCACGTGCAGCTCCGGATCACCACGCTGCGCGATCAGATTGCGTCGCCCGCCCGGACCATCCTTCTCATCCTGCTGGCCGCGGCCGCCGTCGTCTTCGTCATTGCCTGCTCGAACGTCGCGAACCTGATTCTGGCGCGCTCGGTGCGCCGGGAGGGAGAGCTGGCGCTGCGCGCCGCCCTGGGCGCCGGTCATGGCGCGCTCCGCCGCACCCTGCTCGCCGAAAGTCTCCTGCTCTGCGGCGCCGGCGCCGTGCTGGGGCTGCTGCTCGCCGATCCCTTCGTGACCGCGGTCGGCCGCTATGCCTCGCGTTTCTCGGTTCGCGCGCTCGACGCCACCGTGGACGACAGCGTGCTCCTGGTCGGCGCGGGGCTGGCCATGGCCGCGGCCGTGCTGCTGGCGTACGTTCCACGGCTGCCGTCGTCCACGGCAACGGCCGGCTTCAAGCTGGCCAGCGCCAGCGCCCGTCTCACGCCCGGCACCAACCGCCGCCTGCGGGTGTTCGCGACGACCCAGATCGCCTGCTCGTTCGTTCTGCTTGCCGGCGCCGGCATGCTCGTCGTCGCGCTGGCGGCGCTGCAGACGGCGAGCACGGGCTACGACATGCGGCAGGTGCTGGCGATCGACGTGCCACCGTCGGCGCCTGGCGTCGGCGGCCCCTCGGCGATGACCTTCTTCGAAGAGGCGATACGGCGGATCGAAGCGCTGCCGGGCGTGCAGGGCGTCGCCACCGGCGTGATCGTGCCCTGGCGCGACCCCAGCTCCGGCCTCAAGTTCCGGTTCGCCGTCGAGGGTTACCACCCCGCGGATGGAGAGGACGACCCGACCGGGCGATTGCGCATCGTCTCGCCGCGGTTCTTTGCCGTGCTCGGAGTCCCGCTCCTCGCGGGCCGCGACTTCACGGAGGCGGACCGCGGCGACAGCGAGCCCGTGGCGATCGTCAGCCAGAGCGTCGCGCAACGGCTGTTCCCGAACGGAGAGGCGCTGAACCGCCGCGTGTGGTGGACCGACCCGCTCTTCGCCAAGGCGCCGCCCAGCCGCATCGTCGGCGTCGTGGCGGACGTGGACGACGAAAACGTCGTGCAGACTCCGGCCCTGACGGTGTACCAGCCGGCCAGGCAGATGCGTTACGCCACCCGCCTGTTCGTCCGTGCCACGGCGGATCCGTACGCGCTCGTGCCGGCCGTGACGCGCATCCTCCGCGGCCTCTCCGCCGAACAGGCCGTGGAGCGCCCCGCCACGCTGGAGGACGTCCGCGCCCAGGTGCTCGGGCCGGAGCGGCTGAACGCGTTCGTGTTCACCGGATTCGCCGGCACCGCGCTGCTCATCGCGGTCGTCGGCATCGCGGGCGTGCTCGCGTTTTCAGTGAGCGCGCGGACGCGCGAATTCGGCGTGCGTCTGGCGGTCGGCTGCACGCCGCGTGAGCTGCTGATGCGCGTTCTCCTCGAGGGCGCGCAGATCGCCGCGACCGGGATCGTCGCCGGCGCCGCCGGCGGCTATCTGCTCGCCCGCATCGCGGGAAGCTACTTCGAGACTGCGCGCATGCCGGGCGTGCTGACGGTCCTCACCGCAGCCACCGTTCTGATGGGCGCCGCCGTGGTCGCCTCCCTGGTGCCGGCGGCGCGCGCTTCGCGCGTGGACGTGCTGCAGGCGCTCGCGTCGGAGTAGGACCGACAACCCGGAGGCGGGCTGTATCCCGCGCGACCGTGGATCAGGGAGAGCAGTCGGCGTCACCACAAGCGACCAGAAATCCAGAGTCCCGACGTTGCCAGGAACGCCGTCCACGGCCAGGACCCGCCAGGTGCCGCGCGTCGTCGGGCCGCGGTAGCGGGAGAGCCGGCACGCGAGCTCAGCCTTGGCGCCCGGCCCCAGATCCAGGGGATCGGCCGCCGATGGATGAACGATTGTCAAAGATCCAGGCTTCTCGGGGCGGCGTCCGCGACCGGGATTCCGCGCGGGGCCGACAGCTTGCAGAAACCCGTTCAGGCAAGTCCGGCTGCCGCCCCGACCGGACGCGGCGACGACGCGATGGAAACGAACGGCCTGCCCCTGACCATCCTGTCGCCGAAATAGCGCGCCAGCGGCTCGCCACCGGGTCGCACGCCCAGGTCCCACCAGAGACCATCCGGCGCCTTTCCGAAACAGCGGATGTGGCGGTCGTGCACCCCCTCCTGGTGGTGGCCGATGCACAACGTCACGAGATTTTCCGCGTCGTCCTCCCCCTGCTGCGAGCGGAATATGACGTGATGCTCGTTCAGGCCGCTGCGCGAGCTGCACCCCGGTGCCTTACAGCGCCAGCCGTCGCGCTCGAAGATGCGGTAACGCCGTCGCCAGTGCGGGTCCTCCTGATTCTCCCAGGTCTCGCGCAGGGAGCGGACGAGGAGCAGGAAACATTCCCAGTCCTCGAGGTGATGCCCCGCGGCGGCGCGGCAGGAGCGCAGGGCGCTCTCCCAGAGGGAAGCGACCGGCAGGGGACACCAGAAGGAGATCCGCCGCCAGGGCAGCCGCTCGTACCCGGTCATCTGGACGGCGCCGGGAACGACGGGAGGCGCCGACGTGTGCCTGCCGGCGTCAGAGAGCGCTTCGTCAGTCGGGCCAGGGACCGAGTCGGCGGGAGGGAGCGGGTCCACAGTCTGGGAGGTGTCGACCATGCATTCGACGACCACGTCTTCCAGACGACGCACGGTGACCCTGCGGGCGTAGCGAATCCAGCGCGACTGGGTCGCCGGTCGCACGACGCGCACCAGGAGCCGGGCCTGGCACCACGACACAAGACCGCGCCTGTAAGCGTCGGCCAGAAGCGGCAGGTCGCGGAGGCGGCGGGCGAGCGACACCAGGTAGCGCGCCCGTCGGGCGGACATCGCGAGTCGATCCTCGACCCAATCCTCGAAGCCTGCGAACCCGAGATCGCGGTGGAGACCCAGGGCGGCGAAGGTCGCGAGCAGGTGCCCCTGACGCCAGGCGAGAGATTGCCGGACTCGAACGAGCCCGCGCAGGCGCACATCGAGCTCCCAGGCGTCGATCTCCGAGGTGTCGACGTGGGCGGCACCCGGCTGGCGATCCGACCTCTCAGCTCCGGTTCCCGCACGACCGCCGGACGTGGCGTGCCCGGAAAGGATGGTCTCGGGATCGGCCGAGGCGCCGATCGATGCCAACGCCTGACGCACCGCCGCGGTCGCCTCCATCCAGGCGGCCGCTCCGGACGTGTCGCGGGGTGTGGGCGCTGGGGCGGCGGGCCGTTCCGCGAAGGCTGACGGGTCGGGCGCCCCGCGGGAGACGTCGGGCCCCGGGCGGCATGCGTCGGTCTGCGGGTGAACGGGCACGACAGTCGGCCGATCGTCTGAAGCGTCAGGAATGCCGGAGAGAAACTCGGCGGCGAGATATTCGGCGCAGCGCCAAGCGGGCTCCTGCTGGCCCGCGACGCGGCGGACCAGATCGAGCGTGCAGTGCCAGATCGCGAGCACCGAAGCTGGCGCGGCGAATGAAACGAGTCGGCCCGGCTCATCCTGTTCAAAGGGAAGATCCGGTGGCGCGCCAGCCGCCGCAGGTGGCCCGGCAGCCGCGGCCGGTGGCGCGCCAGCGGCGGCCGAGCTGGAAGAGGCCGCCGATACTTCCTTCTCATGCCGCGCCATCTCACGAAGGACGGTCAGCGGCATGTGTTCCGAGCGCTCGAGCCACGCGGCTTCGGTCTCCGCCGTCGCCGCGCCCGCGGCGATTTCGAGCCTCGAGACGGAGACCTCGCCCGCCTCGAGCGCCCGCGCCATCCGAGGAAGACTCGCCAGCGCGCGCTCCAGACGCAGGATCGACTGGCACCGGCGCAGGCTCATTCCGAGCCGTTCGGTCAGGTAATCGCCGAGGCGGACGTACCCGAGCAGACGATAGAGGCGGCGCCCGTGCAGGCGCGCCAGGCCGGGGGCGAGACGGCGCCCGACAACGGTGTCCGCGCGGCCGAGGCGGAGGAGCGCTTGCTCCAGAAGCCTGGCGGCAAGCATGCGCGACCCGCCCTCGGGGAGGGCGCGGCAGGGATCCGACTCAGCGAACCTGGACGAGCCGCAAGCCGGCGCGCCGACGAGCGCGGAGCGCACGACCTCCGCCGGCGGATATCCGCACGATGAAATGTCCTCGGGAACCGTGGGCGACGCAGGAGCATCGACGTCTGGCCGGAACACGGAAGCCTCCTTTCAGAAGGAGCCAGCCGAGTCGACGCGGGCAAGTGTAAGTATAGAGAATGAGCCGCCGAAAGTCAACGGCATTCTTTGGAAAATTTTCGGATGAGGTTACCGACCGTGCAGCGGGTCGTCACGAGCGCGACCTCTCCGATGACGATAGAAGTCGAGCCCTTTCTGAGGCCTCGACAAGCGGCCGCGAAACATGCTAGAGAATCATGCTGATGCCCGCCGGGCTTGCAGATCCATTCTGGCAGCGCGTGGCCGCAACGTTTGTCGGAGGGCTGATCCTCGCGGCGCTCTTGGGGCTCTCGCGTCGGGGCCGAAACCTGATCAAGGCAACCTGGGAGTGGCTGACGCGCCGCCCAAAGCCGCCGTTCCCACGCGGGCTTCTGGTGGGCCGAAGGCACGGTGGACGGGAAGCCGGCAATGCAGGTTGCGGCCCGGCTGCACGTCGCGAACCTCACCGATGAACGAGTCGAGGTACGGCGGATGTTCCTGTCCAAGCCGCGTCTCCAGGGGATGATGCTCCTGACGCGCCATCCGTCCCGTAAAGAATACGGTGACTATCCGATTCTTCCTCGTGCGAAGTCTGAGATCTCCTGCCTCTTCTGGATCGTGCCGCCGATAAGGAGGCCTGGAGGGAAGTTCAAGACAAGGGTCGTCGTCGTGGATCAGTATGGGAACGAGCATGTTTCGGATCGATTCACCTTCCAGGGTATCTCTTCGCGCGGGACGACGGTCCCGCTCCGAGAGACAGCGGCTCCAGATACCGAGCGCTGATCCCGCTCCCAGCCCGGTGGCCAGTGATGACGCAACCGACTGACGACAAAGCCAAGGCGCTCGAAGTGATGCTGGCCTATCTGGAGCGCACCTTGGCAGACGAACTAGCCACGACGCGAGACAGCGACTCGAAGGTGAACGTGCGTCTGACGATCTTCGGTGGGATTGTCGGCCTTGTGACGCTTGCGCTGCCCTTGGTTGGCGGCGCACGAGCTACGGCAGATCTGCGATATGCGACCATTGCGTCGTTTGCGGTCTTCGGATTCTGCCTTTGGCGAGCCTTGTCGCTCGCGCTGGCTGTGCTGAGCGTTCGGATAGAACTTCCAGGTGTAGCCGAGGGCTCATTCCAACGTGCGGCACGAAGCGACAAGGTGACATCTGTGAAAGTCCTCGAAGAACTTGTGCAAAACTACGCCATAGCCGTGGAGAACAATGCGCGTCTCATAGAGGAGCGGAAGACGCCTGGTACGGCGCTCAAGGTCTGGAGCAAGTGGACACTGGCCACGGGATTTCTTGCGCTCGCGTTATCTGCTATCGTGTATATGACTGCCGGCCCGAAGTCGGCGAAGGAGAAAGAGAGTCCTATGGCTGACGAGGTGAAGCAACAACAACAGCAGACACCACCTGCTCCGGCTCCTGGTCAGGTGACATCATCAGCGTCGGATGACCAGCCCTCATTGCTCGCTGCGCCGATCAAGGTCGACTTGGAGAAGGCCGCCGAGCCGAAGCCTGGACGGCCGCTGACCTTCAAAGAGGAGCCGATCAGGAAGGTTCAGACGACGGATAAGAAGCCGTAGTCTGCGTTCCGATGACGCGCAAGGAGTGGCAATGAGCCAGACGCCGGAACTCTGCGTCCTCTGCCACCAACCGATCGACCCTAACGATCCCAACGTCATCATCCTGACCCAGGGCTCGCAAGGGAAGCCGCGGAGGTTGGCGCATTCTCCCTGTGACAAGAAGGAACGGAAGCGAGCATCCCATGAGCACTGAATTCGAAGCCCTGATGGATTTGTTCCGACGTGATGCCGATCTGTTCGTAATCCATGCCCGGATGTGCCTCCGAGCAACCGTCTTGGCGGGGGGGGAGGCGTCGCGCATCAGAAAGATGCTGCCGAGCACGCTTCCTGCGCCGAAGAATCTCGCGGAACAGAATCAACGGCTGTACGATCTCGTCTTTCAGTTCATGAAGTTAATCCTCCGGAGTACACGCCCGAAATGCTTCGAGAGGCGATCTCCAAGAGTGCTGGCATCTCGTCTGATCGCATGACGAAGATCATCGACGGTAGGAGTTGGTCAGTGCGAGACGCAAATTCCCTGGATAGGCTCGCCGACGATCTCCTGAAGAGGTTCCGCACGATCACGCCGAATCAATAGTGTTCGTCCGCCCTCAAATCGCCCAGTGATTTCTGGCGGCTTCTTGAGGTCCAGCCCGTACAAACGCGCTCCATCGCGACACTCCGGGCACCGCGGCGCTTCCTCATCCTGTGCGGCCATGAACACCCTGTTACAGTCCAAGGGCTCAAGATCGAGTTTCAGTCTCGCAGCCCGAAGTATCGCTACGTCTATATCCTGCGCGACTAAGGGCTCCCTGTCGGTGGAACCGCCTTCACCGATCGTCATACCCCTTGCTTCTCCGGTTCGGGCTACATCATCCGCAACGGTCATCCATCCACAGGAGGGTGCCATGCGGAGAATCGCGCTACTGTGCCTCGTGCTGGTCGTCCCAACGTTGGGAATCGTGGGAGCAACAAGGACGCCGGGCGCAGGCGTCGAAGCCACCGTGACCAGGACGCCGACGCAAGTTGAAGTGACGAACTTCCCGGCAGTTCAAGGGGTGAGTGGGACCGTCAATATCGGCAACCTGCCGGCAGTTCAAGCCGTTTCCGGGAGCGTGGCGGTCAACAATCTTCCGCTCGACGCCAACGGGAACGTCAAAGTGACGGCCGTCATGGAGAACCGCCGCCTCCGGTTCGTTGGCTAGGAATACATCCACGGGCACGGTTTTGGCCATCTCGAATGCGTGCAACGTCGAGTATCCGAACTCCAAGATGTGCGAACTCCAAGACTTCTACGGCTCGGTGCCGCCAGCTCCCCCTTTCGACACGTCCGCTGTATCGGTGATTACCAACTATCCCAATTTCGCCTCTTACTTGCCCTTGGTCGGCTGCGTCGATACCGGAGGAACGGCGTACACGGTCAACTGCGGTGTACCCGGCCCCTACGTGGCCGCGTGCTGCGGTTTCTGAGAGGAGGCAAGCGAACCCGGACGCCACTCCGCTGCGAACCCGACGCCCGCCGGCAGGTACAGCGGGTTGTTAGGTGGCATCATCTTTGGCTTCTGGCCGCCATACGACGACCGTACCTTCAATCCTTGCTTCTGCCGATTCGAGCGCTATGGGACTGCTCTCGTGATCCACGCGTGCCTCGATTTCGGGGCGCTCCAGTCGCAGGCGATCAAGGACTGCTTGCTTCAGTTGAGCGACGGAGTACCGGTCAACACGCTGACCGGCCCAAGGAGGCGTCTTCAGCAACTTCAGAAACACTGTGACGGCATAGCCGCGCGTGTGCTGAGACACCTTCACCAAGTCGCTGACGACCAGGCCCTCAATCAGGTCTCCCGACCAAGGTACCTTGAACTCGAATACGTAAGGCGGCTCGACAGACTCGATTGAGACGACCTGCAGATCGTGTCGTTGGCCCTTTTCGAGCAGAACCCTAAAGCTTCCTGGCCAGCGTGCCTGCAGCTGCCCATTTAGCTCGAACGAGGAAAAGTGAACAACCAGATCTTCCGGGGTCGTCCGAACCTGCTGGAACGCGATGTTTGTGCCATGGTTCCGGAGGGCGTCTTCTACTGACTTCGCTACCACAACCACGACATCATGCTCGGTCGGACCTGGGACTGTTGTCATCACACTTTCCTCGGCGTCATGCGACCTAACAGGTTGCTGAAAAACCCCTCGCGGGGGCTCCTGAGATAGTCGGATGCGATGTCCCGAAAAAAGGAGTCGAGGAATGACGGCTCTTTCAGACGAGTCCCGAATTTCGAGCGCGCCTCCGCAGGGAGTCCAAAATAGTTTTTCAGCAACCTGCTGACTAACGCCTCGCTCACCTGCTGCGCGCGAATGTCCCCAGTGACTCAGCCCCGCACCAGGCAGACGCCCGGGGGGAACAGGTGGTGCGGCACATCACCGTCATTTTCGTTGGTGCGGCGCATCAAGGCGTCTCTCGTCAACATTATAGTTCCAGGATGTTGTGTTATTGGAAAAGGATATCCACTTGAGCCCGGATACTCTTGCAGCGAGTGGGCCTCCTTGTTCAGCAATCATTTGGTTGACTAGCGCTTCATTCATCTCCGGTGACTGGATTGACAGCGCCGACTTGTCTTCGCCAAGGAGTTCGACTCTATACTTGAATCCTGCTGCGTCATAGGCACGTTGAAGACGTGAGGCAAATTCCTGTCTGAGATACAATTGTTTGGGGTCGTCGCGTCGATCGTCTTGATCCCGCGACATGATGATTAGCATTGTTAGAACGAGGACAGCAGATAGTATCCCCAGGGCTGCATAGGCAATTGTCTTCGGGCGACCGGGTAATGGAAATGTCGCTGTGGCTGTAGCCATTGGGATACCGCAGTGAGGGCATGTTGTTGCCGCAGCCGGCACATCATTCTTGCATTCGCGACAGAGTTGCGTATTACGAGCCGGCAGGGGTACCTTGCAGTGAAGGCACTGGGGGGCTTCTGTGCTAACGAGGCGTTGACATTGCCAACATGGCTTGAGGGCCACCGTACCTCCGAATGACTCAGTGACTTAAAGGAGCACACTAAACCCGCGGTCCGCCCAACGCCCCTCTCACCTGCGGTGTGCGAGCGCCGCTCCCCCGATCCTACTCCAAGCTGGGCGCAGGCCGTCAGGTGCTGCGGGGCGTGGCATGACTTGATTTCCGTTGAGCGTGGCAAATGCAATTATATGAGGGTTCGAGCGCGTGCATACGACTTCTCAATGAGCGATCGCGCCAACTGCAAATCGGACTCATCACGGACAGTGAATACGGACGGGAAGCGCTCGGCCCAGTGATGCGTGGACGGCGTGTTTGTTAGATGATCGTCGTCGTCCGGTTCGAGACGCACGAACAGACGAATCGAGTGCCTGGCGGGGTTGAGATACGCGAAGGCGCCATTCGTCCGGTCGCTCCGGAACGAGGCGTAGTAGCCGGCCTCTGCGTAGTCATACTGTGCGAGTTCGTCGCGGAGCGTGCGGAACCAAGCGCGGGTGGTCGGACCGGACTGAACCAAGGTGACACGACGGTCCGATGTCCTGCCCAGATCGGCGGCTTCTGTCATGACGACGTGTCCTCCTCATGAACCCGGCCGGGATACCGCGCCTACTCACGTTCGCGATTCTGCGATCGGGCGAAGGGTTGATTCTGACTCCTCCGCTTCACACCAGGGCCTCGGAGGCTACCCCTTACAGGACTGTTCCTGATCCGCTTGTCGATTTCCGCTATACGCGGATCATTGAGTCGCTCGCGAAGGTCGAAGGCGATGTTGCTCGACATGCGAGCAAAGATCCTACCTGCATCACTGTCGATCTCTTCGCCGACAAGTAAGCGAAACTCGATGCCGGGAACACTGAAGATATATTGCTGATAAGAACCGATCTTCTCTGACGACTCATATAATCCGCAGTCTAATCGCGGCGTCGCGTCAGCCCATACGAACACGAGGACCCGGGCGATTTCGGGGAAGGGCGTCTCGCCTAGAAGATATCGGCGGATCGCCTGTTCATCTGACGGACTCAGGCAGTCTCTCAATTTCAGGTTACCCAACTGCCTCCATCGACCCACCGAACCACGCCAGATGACACTCGCGACAAAATAGCGGTAGGCTTCGACATCGACGCTGGGAATCGATGCTGCCGAGAAGCATGAGAACTCGCTGTTGCTGGCGAACGGGGTTTCGGATCTCAGTTTGTCGCGAAGAATGAAATTCTTCGCGCCCCGGTAGCACTCCTTGATGACGATTCTCTCACCATTTTTCGAGAAGCGTTGCTCGCAGCTTTGGCAAAGAAGGCGACAAGTGATCTGTGAGGAAGTTCGAAACGTACCTTCGCGGGTAACGTGGACAGGATCTCGGATCAGGCGGTAGAGCGCTTTCGGGAGAAGGTGGCCTTCTTGCAGATTATCTCTTACCCGGCAAAGCGCGCACAGATCGGTGGACACAATTCGCCAGTCCCTCTCAAGGGACCTACGACGCGCTCCGGGCGACCTTGTAGCCGACCCAAGCCAGCCCGAGGAGACAGAGGACTTGGAGCGTTGGACTGAAAGCCTTGCCCGTGATCGCGAGGTTGGCGGCGTGCTCGCAGTTGAAGTTGATCATGTCGTAGGGTGTCCTGACGAGGCTGAGGGCTCGCGCAACGATCGCGCGGCGCTCACGCGTGGAGTGAGGGTGAGAATATGGAACGACCCACCACCCGCGCCCGGCGGCGAACTCCTCCAGGCTGACCAACTCCACCATGCGCCCCTTGGCGTTGTGGACCACTTGTCCGCCGTCGACATAGATCCCTTGGTGAAGGAGCCCGGTCGCCAACTTGTCACCAATCGTGGGACTCATGATACCCTCCAACCTCCCAAGTACCGAATTCTCTACCTTTCGCCCGAGCCTGTCAACAATCGCTGTGACCCGAGGCTCCGCTGGGGGGATCAAAGGCTGGGCGCTCTACGAGGCCCCCACGATCTGGGGCGGCGCCGACCTCGCTACTATCCGTCTCTCCCCGTGGCCTCCACGTGCACTCCGGCGCCCTTCGCTCAGGATTGCGCCCTCCCTGCGGAAAGCGATAACCTGTGCCGCTGGCTGATGATGTCTATCGCGCGCCCGTAGCTCAGCTGGATAGAGCACCGGACTTCGAATCCGGTGGTCGGGGGTTCGAGCCCCTCCGGGCGCGCCACTCAGCACACCATCAGCGACCTGATCACCGCGGCTCGTCCTCATCTGGTCAACCCGACCGGAGCAGCGTCCAACCTGCGGCTCATCGACCTGTTCCTCGGCACGCAGCCGCTGGCCTCGTTCGGCCCGCAGCAGGTCAGGGAGTTCGTCTCGGCCCGGCTGGCGGATGGCGTCTGCGGTCCCACGGTCAACCGGCAGCGAGCGACGCTGAGCCGGTTGTGCGAGATCGGCATCGACCTCGGCTGGTTGACCACCAATCCCGTCAAGCGCGTGAAGCCGGCCCGGGAGAACCCACCGCGGATTGAGTGGTTGCGGCCGGAGCAGGCGGAACGGGTGCTCCGCGCGTGTCCCCCGTTGATCCGAACGTTCGTCCTCGCCCTGATGATGACGGCCTGCCGGCGCGGGGAGATGCTGGCGCTGGAATGGGCCGACGTTGACCTCGAGGCCGGTCGCATCCTGATCCGCAGGTCGAAGAACGGGGACTCGCGCTCCATCCCGATCCATCCGACCTTGAAGGCGGCGCTCCGGTCGATGCCTCAGCCGCATGAGGGTCGCGTGTTCCCGCTCAAGAAATCCACCATCCGGGGTCCGTGGAGACGAGCGTGTGTCACGGCCGGGATAGGGAAGTTTCGGCTCCACGCGCTCAGGCACACGGCGATCAGTTGGATGGTTCAGGCCGGGACGCCGTTAGCAGTCGTCGGAGCCGTCGCGGGGCACAAGTCCATCTCCATGACCATGAGGTACGCCCACCTGTCCCCGCAACATCTACGTGCTGCCGTCGAATCCATCCCGGCCTTGACTTCCGATCCCGGAGGCCGTAGGTCTCCTTCTCGATAAAAGGAGGTGGGCGATGTCCACGAAACTTCAGAAATGTGGTCGCTGTAAACGGCATCTGAAACCCGGCGCGTTCTCACCGTCGAAAAGAGGAGTCAACGGGAAATGGTGTCGGGCGTGCTTCCGGGCGTACCGTCAGTCGAAGAAGTCGGCCCGCAATCCCTCCGCGGCGAAGTCGAAGGCGCGCGCTGTCGTCAAACCGGCTGACGTCGTCACGCATCCCAAGGCGGTCAAGAAGCCGAAGCCGCAGGAGGTTCCAGCCCTGTCCTAACCGCACCATCAGTCCCGCCGTTCGTAACCCGGCCCCTTCAACCTCGGAGGGGTCGCGGTGAGCAGGGAGGCGCCGGGTGCGCTACAATGCGCCCGCACATGACGCTCAATCCGCTGTTGCCCTCCCAAAAGAATGAGGTCTTCGCCGCCGTCCAGACCGCGAAGCTGGACCCAGCGGAGTTCGAATGGGCCGATTACCGCAGTCGATTCAAACGGGACCTTTACGTTCCGATCCTCCTGCACAAGACCAGCAACTATTTTTTCCAATTCGATACTCATCCCTCCCGCGGACGCCACGTCTTCTTTTCCCCGGGTGACGGCAAGCACGAAGAAAACCAAGGCGCCGAGAAATGGGAGCAGGTCCGTCCCTTCGTGCATTATTGGCTCGCGCGGCTCAAACAGGAGGTGAGCCAGCCCGACCTTTGGGCGAGCATCGGGACCGAAAAAGCGCTCGTCGTCAACGTGCAGCCGGGAACGTCCGACGAGCCGTTCAACCAGGACGAAATCAAGCGCATCGAGAACTCGATCGAGGAAATCAAGCGGTATCTCGCTTCAACGCAGAACTTGACCGCCGAGCAGTTGAGATTCACCAACGCCCGCCTGACCTATCTCGCCGAAGCTGCGCAGCGTATGGGACGGAAGGATTGGGTTCTTCTCGCCGTCGGAACGCTCACCAACATCGTCATCGGCGCGGCGTTTGCACCGCCAGCGGCGCATGAACTCTTCCGTGTCGCGGGGGAGATGCTCAACTGGATCGTCCACCACCGACTTTTCCTTCCGCTGTCCTAAGGTATAATCCGCGCCGGGGTAGTTCTCCCCAGAAAGGAGGTCACATGTTGACCAAACTTTTGGGGAGGGCGCGCTTCGTAAATTAGCCAAGTGACGGGGCACCTCGGAATCCCCGGTAGACTGCCGGATCAGTTCCGAATCCCGAAGCAGCTAACGCGCGAAGGCAGTAAGTAAAATAGTACAAGCCCGCCAAGGCCTAGTCAGCCTAGCGGACACCTTTTACCGCGCCTTTCCCCACCTAGGCGGCGCAGTTTCGAAAGAGATTGCGTCGCCTTTCGTGTGTAGGTACCCGATGCTCCGATGCGGTAGAATGTGCTCCATGAACATCCCGCCGGGCAGCACAGGAGGAGGAATGAAGCCACTCGACTGGGTCGCGATAGTAGGCGCAGCCGCTTGGATACCACAGGTACTTGGTTGGATTGCGCGCAAGCTCGCAAAACCCTCCCTCCGTCTTGTCACTGGCATCGCGCCCGAGATCGGCTACACGACATTTGGTACCATCTTTAATTTGACGTGCGCGATCTCCGCCGAAAAGAAGGACGCCATCATCGAGCGCGTCATCTGCACACTTGAGCATGAGCGAGGCCAAAGGATTAACCTCAATTGGGTCCGACTGAGCGAGACATTTTCTCAAATCAGCGGGCCTGAGGGCACAGCAGAGGTTGGCAAGCATCAGCCGGCGATTGCCCTCAAGGTTGGGACATTGATTCTTGCCGAGAAGATCATTGGATTCAACGACCGCGCATTCCAGGAGCAAATCCGCACAGGGTCCGCGCTGGTAGCCGAAAGATTGGCGTTGCTCCGTGGGAATGCACACGCGAATCCGGAACAAGAGATATTCGCGTCAAGGGAATTCGCAGACCTACTCGGCTTATGGGATCGCAACTTCGCATGGCAAGAAGGACGGTATACTGCGCGAGTCGCCATCAACATCGTCGGGGTTAAGAAACCGACCATTTGCCCGCTTCGATTCACACTATCGACAAATGAAATCCAACGACTTCGCAGCAACGTGGCCGAGGTCGGACGATTTCAGCGAGACCTGATCCAGGTTCCCGCGGAGCCTCCAACGTACAACTGGAATTGGGTCTACCCGCCATTCGAGAAGTCCGCCTAGCGCTTCCAGCTATCCGGCATCCTACTCCCCGGCCCTCGTTTCCGCAGCCGGTGCTTCTCGTCCTGCGCGCGCTTGTCCTTGAGCCGATCGGGAGCGGACAGCATGAACGCCTTCGCATGCGGCCAGTAGCCCATCGCGAGGTCGAGAGTCGATTCGTCGCCGGACACCTCTAGGTCAGCGCGGACCTTCGAGAGCGTGTCGTCCAGCAACCGGATCGCGTACTCGACGCAGCGAATCCGGCTAGCCGTCCAGGCGCGCTTAGCTCGACGAGTCACGCCCGTTACCGGCTCCCTCCCAGACAGTCGTTGCACCTCATCCTCGTCGGCGTCCGGGTGCTGAATGTGCTACCGCAGCCGACGCACTTCTTCGACTGGAACTTGTCCGCCTGTCCCCGCGCGTAGGGATCGCCCGACAAGCCAGCGAACGAGTCCGCCACGATGGATTTCTGCATCTGCGGGGAAGGAGCCGCCGCGGACCGCTTGATCCTGACGATAGCCTCCGTCGCGCGAGACATGCCTTCGGAATCGCCATCGGCCAGAGCCCGCGCATAGGCGGAGCGAGCCTCATCGAGCGGCGTCGGAGGAGGATTGACAGCGGCGATCTTGGCGCGTAGACGTGAGCATTCCGCCAGCGCCCGGGTCCGCGCTTCTCCAGCCAGCGCTGAAGCAGCGTTGACGAAGGAGCGCAGTTGTTGGATCAGGGGCAGGCCAGCGAACCAGGCGTCCCAGCCCGCCGAAGGCTTGGAAAAGGAGCCGCGAAGAGATTTGACGCCGGGCTCGGTGAGGGCGCGCGTGATGGGCGGACCGCCACGCTCGGGAGTGGGATAGAGGACCGTCGTGCCGCTGACAGTCGGCTGAATCGTCAAGCCGCGAGATTCCAGTTCGGCGTTGACAGCAGCGAGTCGGGCTTTATCGCTAAGATCCGCGTTGAGGCCGTCGGTACTATGGACAATATGGGTAGGCACAGAGTGATTCCTTTCGGTCAGCAATTTGCTGAACCATTTCGTTCTATCCGCGGGGACTTGTTTCCCTTCGCGGACGCAAGCATCGCAGCGGTAGTCGAGCGAGCCTTGATCGTTGGGGATTTCATCGCCACAGATTCGGCAGACGTCCCCGGAGGTGTTACGAGGCATCGGACTTCTTCGCGGCCTCGCGCCATAGCACAATCCCCATCGCAGCGAGCACGTGCTCCACGGTGACAGGGACGCCTGTCCTTTCCGTGGATTCCTTAGCTATCTTGGCGGCAGCGTCGAGGACGTCGTTGACGATTGCGGTATGAGACTTCGCGTTCATGTTCGATCCTTTCGATGATGAGCCGGCGAGCCAGTCGCTCCGATGGTCATTCGGAGTCGGATCAACTCGCCGGCACCGCTTGATCCGGAGCGGCGCGACGCTTTGGCAGATGCCTAGCGCCACTTCGCAGCCGGTCCTCCCTGAATGGACAGCGGGGATCGGTCGCGCAACGTCCGACCTCGTGCTGATACGTCGTTCATTCTCGGGCGCACCTCATTCCCGTCGTCCTCAGCCGGCGTCCGGTCAGAAGCAACGGTCCTTTGCGTCGAGTGATTCCGCGTGGTTTCGATCAGCACGAGGAAGTTGAGCCCATCAGCCCGCTCAACGCGAACTTTCATCGCCAGCCGCGGGAGATCCTGAACGTTGGAAGTCGCCACGTCAGGCGCGGAAGGCTCGGTTCGCGCTGCCTCATGGTTGGGGGATGAGGTGCTGGCTTGATGGGCAGGTCGTCAGGTTAGCCGCGCGGCTTGAGCACTCCCATGCCGACAGCGACCTTCCGCGGCGTGCGATTGACGTGAGAGACGAAGCCGTAGAGTTGATAGTCCTTCTTCAGCTCGTTCCAGAACGCATCTAAATAGCAAACCGCGATTCGGGATCACCGCAAGTTATTTTTTCTGCGTGACTTAAGTGATTGATCCACGAAGGGGGCTTAAGTAAAAGGGCCTCGGGAATTCTGTGGCGTGCTTGC
>JACXTT010004878.1_pt1 | contig 19781 bp, 14 predicted proteins | sample 9270951 | NCBI WGS metagenome assembly JACXTT01 (sample SAMN15532306, study PRJNA645909) | rock metagenome | isolation source: weathered quartz diorite | place: Puerto Rico | collected 2017-06-21 | reverse complement strand
GGTCGGCGTCGTTTTGCAGGGCGTTCCAGATGAGGGCGCTCATGTTCTCCTGGGAAGACCAGGCGCTGGCGAGCTTTGTCAGAGACCAAACCAGCAAGGATGCCATCTTCCTCACTTCGGATAGGCACAATAGTCCGGTCGCCTGTCTAGGTGGACGGCGAATCCTCATGGGATACCGGGGCTGGCTGTGGACTCACGGGATTGACTTCCACGCTCGCGAACAGGATATTTTTGAAATGTATCGGGGCTCGGACCGTGCTCCCGAGCTGCTGCGCCGCTACCAAATTGCCTACGTTTTAGTCGAGGCCGATAAATTGATCGAGTTCCATGAGAATGTGGGCTTCTTCACGCGGCGCTTTCCCGTCGTATACGGTAGTCCAAACTACATGGTCTTCAAAATTACCAACTAGGGCCGCGAACACGCAGCGTGCCCCGAGGAGTCCAAACTGCCGCGCAAAGAAAAAGGGCGAGAGAAATTCTCTCGCCCTCTGGAAACCGATCACAATCGCACGCTTCAAGCACGAGCGACCCAATCGATGGAGATGGTTTTTCTTACTAGTCTACGCACCTGCCGATCTTGTCGTTGTTGATGTTGTCCTCCAAGAACTTCTGCAGCGCTTCCATTGCGGCGTCGCCGGCTTGGATCGCCTGATCAGTGGCAATGACGATGCCCCCGGCAAGACCGCAAGCCGACGGGCTGGACGTGGTGGCGTTCAGCCATGCGCTGATGGCCTGCCGCATCAGGTTCAGCTGCTTCTGGCCCGAAGTGCCACTAACGCAAGCGCTGGCAGGAGCCTGCAAGACCTGCAGCAACGTCTTGGTATAGACGCAGGGGTCGCCAAAGCTGCCAAAGATCGTGGATACCACCGTGTCTTTGGTCACACCAGCGACGCAGCTCCCGCCGTTGATGAAGCTGGTGTGGTTCTTGTAGAAGCCGGGCGTACAAGACTCGCCGATTTGCGGCGTCGGAGTAACGGTTGGGGTTACTGTGGCATAGGCATACGCCAGCGGGACGATGGGTGTGTTCAGGGCATCTTTGGTAAATTGCGCCAGCTGGTGATGCCCGACGGCGATGAGCACGAGCACGACCAGCAAGAGCATTACGATCTTGCCTCGGTTCATTTGTTGCCTCCTGTTGTTATTCGTTCTGCCTGGAAGTCTACGAACATGAATTCCACATCACGCAGGGGCTCGGACAAACACACGCTCGCTAGACGCCAACAACCAATCCGCCCTGTTGTGCTGCCGATTCGACGAGAGAGCATAACGGGGATATCTAGACTGCGTCCGCTCCTGGCAACGCGCGCATGATCTTGACTGCATTACAAAGAGTTGTCAACGAAATTCGAGACTGATTTATTTTTTCCGGATTTGTGCAATTGTTTGCACTCGCCTGTGAAATCCCTTGCCCAGCAAGGCAAAGCGGCCTGTTGGAATTTGGTCGGAGACTGCGGATGGGAATTTTCTGTCCGCGCAACGCACGCTGTCTGCGGATACTAACAAGCGGGAACTCTGCAGAATTGCCGGCTTCACTCGTACGGCAACAGAGGAATCCCGATCAGCACCTTCAGCGCCACCGGCTGACCATTGAACTGGGCCGGCTGGAAGCTCCAATGGGTTAGTGCTGCCAGAATTGGCGCATTGAATCGCGCGTCCGGAGTTTGCCTCACCGACAAGCGCTGCAACTTGCCCTGCGTGTCCATGACCGCGTACACGACGATCACGTTGCGAAGATAAGTTCGAATCAATTCCGAGTTCAGTTGGGGGAGTTCTTTGGTCAGCGGAAAAGGAGGAGTCAGGCCTTCCGCGCTGGACGGTGCGCCGTCGCCGCCTGCCGCCTCTGCAGCTGTACGAACACGGGCATACTGCAGCGTCCAGGAAGGGGCGTGCTCGACGGTTTTGTCTCTCATGTCCAGAAAGACGGTGTAAACCTTCTCGTGGGCAAACACTCCCAGATCGGGCAACCCGCCGCCGCTGTCGGCGGTCGAAGTAATGGTCATGCCGTAGGCAGTCTGCGGCGGCAGCTTAATCGGGGAGCGCTGCACCGAAATACTGATGCCACCGCTGCCCCCGTTGGCTCCGTTGCCGCCATTGCTGCCACCGCCGCCGTAACTTCCGCCCTGGATGGTGAGGCCGGGAAGGCCGCCCTTCCCCGTGCCGTTGCCCGCGCCCGCTCCGGTGGCGGAGGTGGTTCCCGAACCTGTTCCGAGCCCAGTTCCGACACCCGAACCGCGCGCCGCTTCCGTTCCCGTCCCGCCTTTGCCTGAGCCCTTGTCGGCTCCCACGCCTGTACCCACTCCACCACCGCCGGCGACCGGACCGCCGCTGCCAGTGCCGGAGCCTACTCCAGTCTCGCCCGCCGCATTGCCCGCAGCTGCGCTGGCATGGCCGATCGCAGCGGCCGCCACCGTGCCCTCGATTCTTGATCCCGGCGTAGTCTCGGGCGCAAGATTTACGGTCGGCGACACCGCAAATCGGCCGCGAGCCTCACCCAGGGGAATCTCCGGCGATTCTTGCGGCAAGGTGGGCGTCGGACTCAGCGACACCAGAGCCTGTTCATCCGTCCCGGGTGTCTGATCGAGCTTGGGCGGTTCGACCGCTTTTTCGCCGGCTGCACGCCGCGGCTTTTCCGCCGCCGGCCGGATTGGAGCCGGCGGAGGCGTCGCAGGCAGAGCAATCTTCGGCGGCTCGGCTGGAGGCTGAACCGCAGGATGAAATTCCGGCAAGTCCGGCTTCCCTGACACCAGGTCGGCGGGCAGCGGAATCCTGGGCTTCGCGATCTTCACCATGTTGGGCAAAGGCACGAACTGCTGCAAAATTTTTGGCTTCCCTTTTTCCGGCGCCGGCTGGATGATCGTCTGCTGCTGGTTGGTGGGATTTACCGGATCGGAAAGAATCGGCTGCGGTCCGGGATACGCCCGCCCCTTGCTGCTGCGCGATGGCGCCGGCGACGACGCCTTGCTGGCAGCCCCCGGCGAGCCTCCAGCATGGCCGTTCCCTTCTCCTCCCCCGCCCAGCACCGGCAAATAGACCACACCCTTCGCGTCGCTCAGCTTGATAACGTCATTGAACGCCCGTGAGTCCGGCAGGTGGGTGCGGCTGAGAGTAAACGACAACAGAAAGATGGCAGCAATAACCAGTTCGTGAGCAATCGCCGAAAAAATCAGTCCCCGGCCCGGCAGGTAGCCGTGACTGACATCCGGAAACGTAAGCGCAGGCGGCTCGGATTGCCCCTGCATCAGCCGGATGAGAGAAACTTCAATGGGATTTTCAACATCCAGCTGTGGTGGCGTCATCCTGAACTAAATCCTTGGGCTCTTTGAAAAATCCATTGCGGCTGCGACTGCGAAGGATAAACACGCCATCGTTTCCGCCGGGACGTACCTGATTGAAAGCAACCCCATCACCTTAGCAGTGTAGCCTTTAAAAAGCTCCACGAGTGGAGGGATTTAAATCCATAGTAATCTCCGGTGTACCGTGCATCTCGATCGAATTGCCGACGAACTGGCCAATCCCGGAAACTCGACGCTCGTTATTCGGTCTCCCGCAGGCAATCGTTCACCGATAAAGCACATCGCTTAACGCAGAAGTGAAGCTTTCAGCTGGTTAAATGACACGGTAGGATTCAGGTCCATTGTGATGCCAGAAGTACCTCCCAATGTAAGATTATCCGCAACGATGTCTCCGAACACAAAGGTACCTGAACCGGAATTTCCCGAGAGCGAGAAAATATCGTTTAAGTAAGTGGGTGCTGCCCCGCACCCGACGCCCGTCCCGGTCGCGTTACAGGAGTGGAAATACATGGTGCCCGCCAACAAAAACTGCCCGCCGCCACCCCAGCTGGGATTGACGCTCAGTGCGGAACGATCCTGGAAGAAGAGGAATCCGCGTTGTTCGCCGGGCGGCGTAGGCGCGCTTGCGCCGAGCGGGTCGCCGTAGTAGCGAGTGCAAGGGCCAAGGAGTATGTTGCCGGTCAAATTAGCCGGGAGGTTTGCGGGTATCGTCGAGGTCGCAAGACACTTCACTCCAGTCGCGTAAGATGATGTTGCCTCGAGATGCGCGGGGCCTGTGGCCGTGCTAAAAGAATCCAAGCCACCTTTGGTGCCGGAGTTAGCGGCTACCGATATGCTACTTGAACCATGGAAGTAGAAGGTCACCCCACCGCTCCCATCCCCGACTCCCGTCCCGGGGCGGATGGTTGACAGCGAACCCAAGGAAAGGCCGCCGGTCACGTAATAAAGTCCTGGGTCAAATATGGCGGTGATGCCGCCGCCGCCGCCAAACGATATTCCAGTCGGATAAGGGCCTGGACTGTACAACTTGCACCCGCCTGGATCGGGACAACCGTGTTGATGATAAATCACATTGCAGGGACTCGTGGTGCACAGCGGTATGTCGGCGGGAAGGGTAAACGCAACTGGTGCGGCAGGAGCAGGGTTGCCGTTGATGGGGGTGGTGCAGGCAGTCGTTTGACCAGGGGCACAGACCTCTGCGAAGGGATCAACGATCGGAGCGGAATGCGGTATCCAGTGGCCTGTCGTTCCGGGAACAAACCCACCGGGGGCAGTAAAGGGTGCGCCATATAGGCCGATATCGCTGCCAGTTTCGTTCGGCCCACCTTTGCTGAGGTCGATTTTCGCGCTGCCCCAGGGCAGGTTCACCGAGCAATTACTCTGCCCGCAGGACGCTGCGGTCAGGGAGGAATTGACCTGAATGCTCCTGACCGGACCTCCGACGATTTGAATGGTGCCATTACCCTGAATATTGAGAGCGCTCTGAGGAGGGGTTGACTGCGGACTTTGTGGGTCCAGAACAAGAATCGGAATCGGAGCGGCCTCGAGCAACGTACCGCACACCGCCGTTGCCCGGATGGTTTGGCGCTTCTGCTTGGTCAACATGCCAGCGAAATAGGTCGGCACGTTATCTTGTACGATCACCCGCATGAAAGCGTTGGGAACCATGGTTGAGGGTGGTATGGAACTGGACGGAATGCCCGGAACGATGGCGGATCCCGGGAAATCCACACTGACCACGTTATTCGTCCCGTCGCTGCCATAACCGTTGAAGGTGGCGTACTTGCATGGCACTGCGGCGGAACCGGCGGCACAAGTCAAAGCGGTCCCGGGAGTAAACCCCGCATGAGTCGTCGCTCCCCCTTGCGCACCCACCAGCATATCCATCGCGCCTGCGCCGCAGGCGGCGTCCGCCGCGTTCTGCGCCGACTGCCGGTGAAGCCAGATGTTCCCCATGTCTACGGAAAAAGCGATCGCGCCCAGCAGAAACAGCCCCAGGACGAGCACCAGAAGAACCATTACCTGGCCGCGTTCGCTTCGCTTACGGCTCGTGATTTTCCGATGATTGATCGCCATAGCGTCTCCCTTCCGCAATTTGCGGTCAGAACATGATTCGGCCTTCGGCGGCGGCGTTGACCGTCATGGTCGGCCAGCCCATACCGAAAAACGGCTGATACGGATAACTCACTACCACGCGGACTCTATTTGGTGGGGCACTTGACGCGTCCACATAGGTGACGGTCACCGTCATTCCCGCGGGACTGTGCAGTGAGTATCCCGCGTATTGAGTTACGGTGTCGTGTACCTTGGTACCGGCCGCGTCGGCACAGATGACTGAGGGCGTGGTTAGCGTCGTGCCCGGTCCGCTGCAGTGGGCTGCGTCCAGGTCAGTCCCGTGGACAATGGCATAGCGAACACCCTCTTTGGCCGAGTCCGCGAGCACACTGTAGGTGTAAATCATCATGACCAGTTCAATGAATCCCAGAATCAGCAGCATGACAAAGATAATGATCAGAGCAAACTCGACCAGGGCTTGACCCTTCTCGCGCTTTCTCATCGGTCTTCGTCGATTACCCATCACAGCTGCGACTCCTAATTCATGGCCCGCATTTCGGAAAACTGATGAAAGTAACAAGTCACATTGCCGCCCGTACTGGTACAGCTCGGAACGGCCAGCAACGCCAGGTTGAATACGGTACCCGGAATCAGGGGGGTGAATTGGTAAGTCACATCCATCCGATTGAGCACAAATGCCGGTGCTGTGTTTCCTTTGTTCAGCTCGGGGTCAGTGTCCGGCGCCGGCCAGGTAAAGCCGCCTGGCTTGGTCCCGTAGGTGTCACACTGTGCCTTCTCGGTCGTTGTTCCGGGGTTATTGAGACCTTTCGACTGCGAACATATCTGGAGGGCGCCCTTGGTGGTAGGCGAATAGATGGCGCCCCTCATGTCCTCGTAAGTCAAAAAGCAAACTGCCAACGGAGACGCGGTGTCGCACGTCGGTCCGGTCTTAGGCAGCTCGGTTGACGACGGCGTGGCCCCGCCCATGATGGAATACTCAATCCCGTTGCGCTGAGACGCCATCAGGTTCACCAGAGTGACGAAGTAATATCCGAAGTTTATGGCATTGAGCAGGACGGTCAGCAGCATCGGCAGCATCAGGAGAGTCTCGACGATGCTCTGCCCTGATTGCCGACGCTTCAATGCGATTTTTGAAGTGCGCATAGCCACCACCTCAAGCCACCCGCGACGTGATGCTCAATGGCCGCGACCCGGCGCCGGTTGACGGGACCGTTGTTGACGAGATCGTTGGCTCCGGCGCTTCTTCATCGACTTCGTCGGGGACGGCGTCTGCGATTCTCATTTGATTCAGCAGGCGATGCAGATAACACCGGCTGATGCCCAGTTCCCGCGCCGCCCGTAGCTTGTTCCCCGAGTGCCGGCGGAGCGCGGAACGCAGCAGTTCCCGCTTGAAGGCGCGAACCGAGTCATGGAAAGAACCTTCCGAGACTTCCTCAGGGATGTCAAAGGCCTGCAGCTCCTGTGGCAGATCTTTCACCCCCAGACGCTCGTGACCATCCGCCAGAACCAGGCTGCGCTCGATCACGTTCTGCAATTCGCGTACGTTTCCCGGCCAGTTGTGGCTGGTGAGGGAGTGCAGGAACCCGAGGGTCAAACCTCGGAGCTGCTTGCTGTGAGCTTTGGCAAACATTTGCAAAAAATATTCGGCCAGCAGCGGAATATCTTCCGTCCTCTCGCGTAGCGCAGGCATGGGGATCCCGACCACCGAAATGCGGAAATACAGATCTTCCCGGAAGGTTCCCTCCTGCACCATCTTTTCCAGGTTGCGGCTGGTGGCGCAGATCAGGCGGACGTCGATGGGTTGGGCGGTGTTTGAGCCCAGACGTTCCAGGCTGCGCTCCTGGAGAACACGCAAAAGCTTGGCCTGCACGGGTAGCGCCAGATCGCCGATCTCGTCGAGAAAAACGGTGCCGCCCTTGGCCTCTTCGAAGCGTCCGCGACGAGATTGGATGGCGCCGGTGAAGGCTCCTTTTTCGTGCCCGAAAAGTTCGTCCTCAACCAAAGACTCGGGAAATGAGCAGGCGGAGAAAGCCACGAAAGGTTTGTTGGCGCGTGGGCTCAGGTTGTGGATGGCGCGTGCCACCACCCCTTTTCCGGTGCCGCTTTCGCCTGTGATGAGCACATTGGTGAAAACATCCGCCACCTTGCGGATCAGCTCGTTCACCCGGGCCATCGCCTTGCTGTTTCCCAGCAAACCTTCCACATGGGGTGAGGCAATCAGTTTCTGGGCGGCTCTCAGCTCGCGCGCCAGCGTGGTGCGCCGATAAGCCGCGTCCAGAGCGAACTTCAGCGCCTGCACATCCAGAGGCTGTTCCAGAAAATCGACCACGCCGTGTTGAAAAGCTTCGATCGCTTTTTTCCGCCGCGTGTCCCATCCGTACGCGATCACTGGCGGAGCGGAGTCACGCTCGGAGGCGAATCTTGCCAGGCTGAGAGGCGGTTCAACTGAAGAATTGCCACTTTGCAGATCCAGATTCAGAAGCACCACGTCCACGTCATTGGCGTGAATCTGACTGATAGCGGTTTCGACGGTCGAGGCGCGGTGAAGCCGGTAATTTCCCCCTAAGACTTGTTGCAGCACCTGGCCGAAGACGTCGTCAGGATCGACCAGGAGGATGCGCCTGCTGTACCCTGATTCTGCCATCTAAATTACCTCTTCCCTACCCTATCCTTGTCGGCGCCGATCAATCGGCATTTGCATGCTGGGGGAGTGATGGTACGAATGCGTAATGGCAATCGATCAAAGAAGTGGCCCATCAGCAATCTGCGGCGCGAACGCGTTGGCGCCAGGGAGGAGGTTGGCTGGTGAGCAACACCCGCCGTTACTATCGCAAATGCAGGGCCAGAAGGTCAACAACTAAGTCCTTGGCAGTGTGGAAAAAAAAGGACAACTGCCAGGCTGGGGAGTGCAAGAATCTGCACTAGTGCCTCAAAATCCGTCCAGATGGGCGGCAGCCGGATGCTTGCATTGTGATGGGGCTACAACGGTTGTAAACACCCTCGGGACAAGACGTTCCTTTGCTCGCCGGCAGTCTGCCGCATAGCGGAAGTCACGGGCGCCCTTAGCCCCTTCCGAATCAAGAACATCAGGAAGAAAATGGGGATACCCGCGTTGACCGCGGAAAAACACCATCGATGGGTGGCACGGCAATTGCGGTTGCATATAGGTTTCGCTCTCATGCCACCCATCGGTCAACTCGATACACTGCGGGCCAGTTCCACGGAACCCAAGCCATTAGACGCCCATCCGGGCAAACTGGGGCGACCATGGGGTCGAACCGGGCTCAACCTCCAGTTCCGCATGGTGTTTTCTTTTCTGACTATGCTGACCATGCTCCTGGTAAGCCTGGAGTTCTTCACTTCCCGGAACAGCATTGCCGACCCCGACATCTGGTGGCACCTGCGCAATGCGGAATACCTCTTACAGCACCACGAACTCCCTCGCCAGGATATGTATTCCTTCACCGTAGCCGGCGCCCCCTGGATTAACCACGAGTGGCTGGCAGAGCTTCCCTACTATCTGGCGTGGCGAGCGTGGGGGCTGTCCGGCGTAAACGCCTGCACATTCGTAGTTATAGAACTGATGTTTTTGGGTTTGCTTTACTTGTGCTACCAGGAGAGCGGGAACTTCAAGGCCTCGATAGCCGCCTGCTGCTTCTCCACATTTCTGGCCGAGGTTTCTTTTGGGCCACGCACCATTTTGTTTGGCTACGCGTATCTGGTAGTTCTGCTGATCATCCTGCAGCGCTTTCGTCGCAAGGGAAATGCGCCTTTGTGGCTGGTTCCGCCGCTGTTCTGCCTCTGGATAAATACTCACGGTTCCTGGTCGCTGGGGCTGGTTGTCTTTTTTATTATTGCGGCGGCAGGTTTGGCGAAAGGAAAATGGGGGCTTGTGGAAGCTGAGCCGTGGACTTGGGCGCAGTTTCGCCGGTTGCTGATCACAGGCCTGGCGAGCGTGGCCGCGCTCTTCATCAATCCCTTCGGGGCGCGGTTGGTCTTATATCCCTTCGATCTTGCGTTTCGGCAGAAACTTAATATTTCGCATGTGGCGGAATGGGTGTCGGTGAATTTCCATGATGCCCGCGGCAAGATGGTTCTGGCTGTGATCGTCGGTCTGTTTCTGACTGCATTGTTGCGCCGCAGGCGCTGGACCTTGGCCGAAGTGGGCGTGGTGCTCTTTGCTTTGTACAGCGGGCTTACGTACATTCGTTTTCTGTTTCTGCTGGGGATTGTGTTCGCGCCGGTTCTGGCCAAAATCCTGGACTTTATCCCGCCCTACCGCCCGGAAGAAGATACACCCCTGATTAATGCTCTGGTGATTTGCCTCATGGTTGGCAGCATGGTGTATTACTGGCCTAATTCGGAGCGCTTGCAGAATTCTGTCGCGCAGTCGTATCCCGCTGAAGTCTTACCTTTCCTGAAAGCTCATCCACCGGACGGTCCTGTGCTGAACTTCTACTTGTGGGGTGGTTATCTGGAGTGGAATGATAGGAAGGTAAGAACTTTCGTCGACAGCCGGGTCGATATTTTCGAATATGCCGGCGTGCTTCAGGACTATCTCGACTTGCTGAGCCTCCAGAAATCGAAACCGATTCTGGACAAATATCAGATCCGGTATGTGCTGTTCCCCCACGACGAGGCTCTCACCTATGTGCTGGAGCATGATCCTGAATGGAAGGAAGTGTTCAACGGTAAAGTCAGCGTACTCCTGGAGCGCTCGAGTGAGGCTCCCCCAAGGTAAGGCTGGAGCTGTGGCCCTGGTTTGCCTCTTCACTTGGGGCGGAATCGGTGGTCAGAGTTTAGCGCGAAATTGTGGAAGCGAGAATTTCTGCGGCGCGTGAGTGGGGAAGCAGGCGCTAATGTTTATACGCCGAAAACTGGACTGGCTTGTGGTGGTCGTACTCGTGGCCGCGGCGTTTTCGTACATGTCCTATCGGCCCCGGTTCAGGCTGCAAACTGGGATGCCGCCGGAATTCATGGATGAATCGTCTCCGGACCCATCACGGAAGCAGGGTTCAGAAGAGAAGGTTGCCAAGGCCTACTGGAACTGTCTGGTCAAAGACATTCAGTGGAAATACAGCTACGGGCACAGTCTGCCGCAGGACCCGCCGCCGGAATTCACATTCGGACCGCAGAGTGGGCTGGACGGGGAGAATCCTGCCACTCGCATTCGATATTGGCACAAGGCGCAACAGATCTGGTATCTGCCCAGTGCATGGACCAAGGACTACGTATGGGACTTCCGGTGGACGATAGATTGGGTTCAAAATGGCAGGGATTGGCTGGACCGCCAGTTCCTGCAATTCGGCAACGGTCATTAACTGCTGGATCGACCTTCGGCGGCGCCCGATCCTTCACGCGGGTGAACCATCCAACTAAGTTCGCATCTGCCACGCGAGCGATCGGCTAAGACAGCATGCTCCTGGGAATCGAGATATGCCTGACCGCGATCGCGATCGCACTCGCACACATCGCGCCCGATCTCGGCGCAAAGTGGTTCGAGAAATGGGAGAAAAGACTCGGGCGTTTCGCACGCCGGCGGGCTCTGGTCGTGCTTTCGATTGGAGCCCTGGCGTTGGCGGTGCGCGCCTTCCTGTTGCCCATTCTGCCGGTTCCCCAACCTGCCATCCATGATGAGTTCAGCCACCTGCTGGCTGGAGACACGTTTGCTCACGGCCGTCTGGCCAATCCAACTCACCCCATGTGGATTCATTTCGAGACTTTCCACGTCATCTTTCATCCGACTTACGCTTCGATGTATCCCCCGCTCCAAGGGTTGATGTTGGCAGCGGGAAAGGTTATTGGCGGACACCCATTCGTAGGCGTGTGGTTCAGCGTGGCTGTGATGTGTGGAGCAATCTGCTGGATGCTGCAGGGTTGGCTGCCTCCGGGATGGGCTCTGTTGGGTGACTTGCTCCCGGTGATGCGCTTGGGGGTGTTCAGCTACTGGGACAATAGTTACTGGGGCGGCGCCGGGGCAGCAATTGGCGGAGCGCTGGTATTAGGGGCGTTGCCTCGAATCATGCGGCATCAGCGCCTGCGCGACGCTCTGCTGATGGGACTGGGGCTCTCACTCCTCGCGAACAGCCGGCCGTATGAGGGCTTTGTCCTTTGTCTGCCGGTCGCGATAGCGTTATTACTTTGGATGACAGGCAAGAAGAAACCTCCAGCCAGCATCGTGACCAGGCGAGTGGTGCTTCCGCTGCTTCTCGTGCTGGCTGTCGCAGGCCTCGCCATGTGCTACTACTTCTGGCGCGTGACTGGTAGTCCCTTCCGTATGCCCTACCAACTCAATCGAGAGGCGTACGCGGTAGCGCGATATTTTTATTGGCAGGCGCCCAATCCGCAGCCGATTTATCACCATGCCGCGATGCGCGATTTCTACGTCAATCTGGAGTTCGGCCGATATCTCCAGGTGCGCTCTATCGGCGGCTTCTTCACAGAGACGGGTATCAGAATTATCTCGATGTGGTTGTTCTACCTCGGTCCGGTGTTGACCGTACCGATGTTCACACTTCCCCGGATTCTGCCGGAGCGCCGCCTCAGGTGGCTTGTGATCGCAGGCGCGGCGTGCATCGTTGGCATGGAACTCGAGGTGTTCAGCGCCGCCCACTATGCTGCGCCTATCGCCGGCGTGATCCTGGCGGTAGTCGTGCAGGGAATCAGGCATTTAAGAACCTGGCGTTGGGATGGCAGACCCAGCGGAGTTTTTCTGGCGCGCGCGCTGGTTGTGATTTGTGTTCTCATGGTGCCCCTTCAAGTCCCTGCTCTGCCAGCGATGGCCAGGTGGGCAATGTGGCGCCCCACTGGATTGGAGCGTGCCCTCGTCCTGGCTCAACTTCGCTCCGTGCCCGGCAACCACCTGGTTTTAGTCCGCTACAGCCGGGATCACGATCCTCTGATGGAGTGGGTCTACAACGAAGCTGATATTGACGCCTCGAAGGTGGTGTGGGCACGTGATATGGGACCAGCTCGAAATGAAGAGTTGATCCAATATTTCAAAGACCGGCAGGTTTGGGCGGTAGACGGCGACGACGTGCCTCCCCGGCTGCTTCCGTACTCCGGCAGCGCGTTTTCCTCTGGCGATAGAGAGATCCAACCGCGCTAGGGCTGAGTGGCTGGCGAGTATGATTACCCTGGAGATGCCCACAGAATCTTGACGGACACTACTCAGACTGGGAGTGCAGCAGCTTCGGCGGTCGACGATCCGGTCGTCCTGATTCCGAATCCATCGACCTGCCGCCCCGAGAAAGAGCCTGCAGAAATCAGAATCGCCTGGCTCCTCTTCGGCGCCACCTGTCTCTATCTCTATTTGTTCCGACGCTATACCACCATGGACCCGGACGAAGGCATTGTGCTGCAAGGGGCGCAGCGCATCGTGCGTGGCGAAGTGCTGTATCGGGATTTCTTCTCTTTCTTCACCCCTGGCTCCTACTATCTTCTGGCTCTATTTTTTAAAATCTTCGGCGACTCGCTTCTAGTCGCCCGTAGCGTGCTGGTCTTCTTTGGCGGCATCTATTCTCTGACGACGTATCTACTGGCTCGGCGGGTGTGTTCCCGTGCAAGTGCGTTGTTTGTCACGGGAATTGTGATGCTGACGACCCTTCCATATCGCTTCCTGGTTTTACATAATTGGGACAGCACATTGTGGGCCTGTTTGGCGGTTTACTGCGCGGTGCGACTGCTGGAGTGTCCAAATTGGAGGTGGGCGTTTGGAACCGGGTCGTTCGCATCTTGCACTTTCCTTTTTGAGCAGTCGAAGGGAGCGGGGCTGGTGCTCGGTCTAGCCGCCGGCTTTGCAGCTCTCGCAGCTTTGCGCAGGGAGCAAACTGTCTGGAGATGGCGGCAGAACTTTGGACTGGCGATCGGAATTGCCTGGCCTTTGCTGGTTACCTTCGCCTACTTTGGTGCGCATCACAGCCTGTCGCAGATGCTGGCGGACTGGTTCTGGCCCCTGCAGCACTATTCTCTCGCCAACCGCGTGCCTTATGGTTATCAAAACTGGTCCGACAATGCCCGCCATCTTATGTTCGGAAGCGACTCCTGGGGTATACGGTTGGTAACGGCAGTAGCCGTCAGCCCGTGTTTCCTGGTTCCGGTCCTGCCGCTCCTCGCGATAGGGTGGCTGTTTGATTGGCTATTCCAGAGCTGGCAACGGCGAGAAGCGCCGGACAAGACCGCCTATTACGTATTGACCAGCGCCGCACTCGCGGGGCTGCTGCTTTCCGTAGTCGTCGTCCGGGCAGATATTATTCACTTCATCTATCTGCAGCCGTTGTTTTGCCTGGTACTCGCGTGGGTGGTTGACGGTCGTGACATTCCCGGACGAGTTTTCGCGACCATCCGCCCCTTTCTTAACGCTTATATCGGGATCGCTTTCCTGGCTCTCGCTATGCCGCTGCTGCTGCGAGTTACAAATGTTCCTTACAGCGTGCAGACACGTCGAGGGGTCATTACCGTGCCCAAGCAGGACACCGTGATTGAGTATGCGCAGGCACACGTCGCGCCCGGAGGGACCATTCTTGTTTATCCCTACCTGCCTCTTTATTACTACCTGACCGATACTCTCAGTCCATCGCGCTACGAGTATTTCCAGCCCGGTATGAACACAACGGAGCAAGCCCGCGAAATAATTTCTCTTCTTGCATCAAAGCACGTGCGCGTGGTCCTGTTCGAATTGTCCTTCGGCGATAAGATTCCGACCTCCTGGCCGGGAACGCCGCTGAGTGCAATCGCGAACGATCCCGTGGCCGATTCAATCCTCCGCGATTACCGCTTCTGCAGGATTCTAGAATCGCCGAGTGACTGGCGATTTCTGTTCATGGTTCGCAAGGATTTTGCCTGCCCTTAAAGGGGCGGCGACACTCAGTGAAATGCTGCCTGGGGCTCACATTGACGGCCATCGGGCAGTTTGAGAATACCCGCGGCAAGGTAAACAAGGGAGTTTGATGCCGGTCACCAACTTGGACAACCAACAAGGATTGCAGCCGTATCGGTTCACGATTTTCCTGGGCGCATTCCTGCTCTTTGCCGTTCAACTTCTACTGGGCAAGTACTTCCTGCCCTGGTTCGGCGGCACGCCCGCGATGTGGACCACGTGCATGTTCTTTTTCCAGGTGCTCCTCCTGGCGGGCTATGCCTATACGCACACCCTAGCCGCCAAGTTCAGTCCCCGGACTCAGGGTCTGCTGCATTTCGCTCTTTTAGCCTCGTCGCTGCTGGTGCTGGTCGTGATGGCTATGGTCTGGGGCTCGCCCCTCACGCCAGATATGAGCTGGAGGCCGCATGGGAGCGATCATCCGATCCAGAAGTTGACCTCGCTCCTGGCCGTCAGCGTCGGTTTGCCCTATTTCGTCCTTTCGTCTACCGGACCGCTTCTGCAAAGTTGGTTTACCAGAACGCATCCCGGTCGCAGCCCGTATCGGCTGTACGCTCTCTCTAATCTCGGGTCTTTGCTGGGCCTGGTCAGCTATCCATTTCTGGTGGAGCCCTGGATTTCACTGAGAAGGCAAGCCTGGCTGTGGTCTGCGGGATTTCTCGCTTACGCGGTAGTCTGTGCCTACTGCGCGCAGCAACTGATCAGAAGTAAGGCCCAGCCAGAAACATCTTTGCAACACACTGCCGGGGTTCGCGCATCTGACTCCGTTCCGGCTAACCGGCCTACTGTGGGAACCTATCTGCTCTGGATGAGTTTGGCTGCGTGTGCCTCCGTGATGTTTCTGGCCACAACGAACCAGGTTTGCCAGGATGTTGCGGTCGTACCATTTCTCTGGGTTCTGCCCCTAAGCCTCTACTTACTGTCCTTCATTATTTGTTTCGATGCGTCACGGTGGTATTCACGAATCGTTTTCCATCCCCTGTTTGCGATCGCTGTGTTTCTCGCCTGTTCCATGCTCAACGGGTGGGCCTTAAAACGAATCATTGTTCAGATCGCAGTTTATTTAGTCACCCTGTTTGCGTGCTGCATGGTCTGCCACGGAGAGTTGGCGCGGTCGAAACCGGGCGCGCGTTACCTAACCTCGTTTTACTTGATGGTAGCTCTGGGAGGCGCGGTGGGTGGGATACTCGTGGCGTTAGTCGTTCCCCACCTGTTCAGGGCTTTTTGGGAGTATCAGCTTGGCTTGTTGGCCTCGGCGGCGCTCCTGTTCATAGTCCTCGCGCGGGACAAAGCCTCCTGGCTTTATTGCAGCCGCTTCGGTCTGCCCAGTGTTGCTGTGGCCGCTTCACTACTGCCCGGATTCACATCAGTGGTGATGGATGGCAAGAAAGGTCTGGGAAGCCTGGCTCTCGTTGTGCCCGTTCTGGTTGCCGTTTATTTTCTTTCTCGTGGAAGCCGGGACGGATACGACCCGGCGCGCGCGCGCGCGGTGCCGTTCTACTCGGGCGCCGCGTTGTTGGTTCTTGGTAGCGTGCTTTTCTTCACTGCCAGAAACCAAATCCAGAATTCCGTTTTAACCGCTCGAAACTTCTATGGAGTGCTTACCGTAAGAAATCTGACCTGGAATCAGCCCGAGTGGCAGGCCTATGCTCTGTTCCACGGCCAAATCGCCCATGGGTACCAATTCCGGGCACAGGCGAAGCGTAGTTTGCCTACCGGCTACTACGGCCTCAGCAGCGGTGCGGGACTGGCATTGATCGAACTGCAGACGCGCTTGTCTGGCGGGGCGACGGCGGCGCAGAACCTTCGCATCGGCGTGGTTGGGCTGGGCGTAGGAACCCTGGCGAGCTATGGAAAAACCGGAGACTACGTCCGCTTTTACGAGATCAATCCCGAAGTCACGCGAATCGCCAACGATGGCCGGTATTTCTCCTACTTGAAAGATTGCCCGGCAAAGCTTGAGGTGATCCCGGGAGACGCCCGCCTTTCGATGCAGAGTGAGTTGGACCACGATCAACCACAGGGTTTCAATCTGCTGGCTATCGACGCCTTTAGCGGCGACGCGATCCCCGTCCATCTGCTCACGCAGGAAGCTTTTCAGATTTATCTGAAGGAGATAAAACTCGGCGGCATCATCGCAGTGCACATTACCAACACCTATTTCGATCTACGGCCGGTCTTAACAAGGATTGCAGAACACTTCGGGCTGCATTACGTCCTGCTGCACACCGATGGGGATGGGGCTACCACCAGTTATAGCGACTGGGTGCTGCTTTCTCAGGATAGGACAGTGCTCGATGGACTTCCCGCTTCGACTGGGAATATGCGCAGCAGCGCGCTATACCCTGACCTCTCTCTGTGGACGGACGACTACAGTAACCTGTTTTGGGTTTTGAGGAAATAGACTGCCTGCCACGGTCACGCCGTTTCGACTGCCTTTCACGAAGAAGACTCTCTCCGTAAGGTGATGTCCGAGGTTCCGGGGTGGGGTCATGAACTGGCTGGTGATGGTATACAACGAATTGGTGTTCACGGCGCGCTTGTCGCCACGACATGAATCACGCTACCACGACAAAAGATGTCTCTCACGAACTGGATCATCGCGAGACCCGCGGCAGCTTCATTTCCGTCCCCTTGATTCTGAGCTTTTTACTCGCCGTCGCACTGGTTCCCGCCTTTCACTTCGCCAGGCTGCCACTCGCGATTGACATTCCTGGAATGGCGTCAGCCTATTGGTTAGGAACGACAGTACGCGCATTGTTTGTCGCCGTGGTCTTGGCTCTGATTGGCTTTCCCGCGGAGCTGACCTGGCTCCCCATTTGCCGACGATACTGGTCCGAGAAAGCGAGGATTGTTGTTATCGCCGTGTTTGGCCTCTGGATGTTTTGGCTTTTTGATTTTTGGCTCGCACTCACAATTGTTATTGACGGAATTGCGCTTGCAGAACTTCTCGATCGCCAACCCCATGAATTCGCTACCCATCTGCGAGCGGTATTCGTTCCATCTTTCTACCTGTTTTGTGGAGTCATGCTGGTGTTTTCCTACAACCATGCGATCGCAGGAATGAAATTCGTAGGCGCCTATGACTTGTTCTTTAACCGGCTCGATGTGGCCATGTTTCGCACCACGGTTCCATCGATTGCTCACGCTGCGCTCGTCTCTTTACCGCTTTGGTGTTTCCGGATTTTGGAGTTTGCCTACTATAGCCTCTACGGCCAAATCGGAGCGGCCGTTGCGATCACTGCTCTGGCGGGCGGCCAGCGATATTCGATCCGGTACGTCGGAACGCTCCTGACCGGGTACTACATTGCGCTGTTCATCTTCTACTTGTGGCCTAGCATCGGGCCATTTTCGATTTGCCCGACCCACGTCGCGGACTATCCGCACTCCTTGCCGACTTATTGGACGCAGGAAACCATCCTGGTGAAAGCTCGCCTTTTGTGGGCACACAATTTGCTACCCGACATCCGGCCGGTCAACCTGGCCGACTACTACATCGCATTTCCGTGCATGCACATCGCCCTGCCTCTGATAGCTATCTGGTTTCTGCGCCGCTGGCGGAAAATTGCCATCACGTTGCTCATTTTCAACGTCCTTCTTGTTGCCTCTATCGTGCTGCTCGAATGGCACTACCTGGTCGATTTGCTCGCTGGACCTATTGTGGCCTGGCTCGCGATCTGGTGCGACGAGCTCGGATTACGGAGGTCTGAGCGCGCAAAAATCGCCTCTCACCTCAATGCTGCCATCGAGCAGTTCAGACTGCGTTAGGGAGGAAGGCCGTGGTGTGGGTCGGGGCTGACACGTTCTTTCGTCCTCGAATCGCGATGCTATAATCCCCGTTCCATGAAGTCTGACCGCGCAGTGCGATTGCTGGCGGTTGTCATCGTCGTATGCGCCTTCATCGGCTTCGTCCTCCTCAGCTTTCCTGCCAACAAGGAGAACACAAGCAAGCTTCTCGATTTCTCGGAGTTTTATGCGGCTGGCCAGATAGTCCGCCAGGGGCTTGGAAACAGGCTGTACGACTTTAAGCTGCAGGCAGAATTCCAACTGCAGGTGGCTCCAGTACACGCGTTTTATCTTCGACCCCCGTTCGAGGCAATCCTGTTTGTACCCCTCACATATTTGAATTACCGCGCTGCATATACAGCGTGGGTGATGTTGAGTCTTGGATTGCTCATCGGCGCGTCTTACATAATTGAAAGCCATAGCGGGGTCAGTCAGGCCATCACCCAATACGCAAGGGGAATTCCCGCCGATTTCGGGTTAGTGCTCGTCATCTTCCTGACTTTCCTCCCCACGATGGATTGCTTCTTGATCGGTCAGGATTCGATGCTCCTGCTGGCCGTCTACACTCTTGTCTTCGTTGCTCTCAGGAGCAAGCGAGACTTCATGGCTGGCTGTGTGCTGGCCTGTGGTCTTTTCAAGTTTCATCTGGTCATTCCTTTTGCGGTGATTTTTCTGCTGCGCCGCCAGTGGCCGTTTTTGCGCGGTTTTGCTGCGGTCGGAATCGTGCTGATGGTTCTCTCGATTGCCGTATCTGGCCCCCACATCGTCACGGCCTATCCACGGATGTTTTTCAATACCGCATATCGCCAGTTGATGGGTTTCCAGCCGGAATATGCCGCCAACATCCGCGGCCTGGTGTATTTGCTTGCGGGGGGGAGCATTCCTGCAGTGGTATCGGGGATTCTGGTTGCAACCTCTTCTGGCCTGTTACTGTGGACGACGGCAAGAAACTGGAACGACGACCGGTTTGGATTGTGTTTCGCAGCCGCCCTGATTGCGGCCTTGCTCACGGGCTATCACCTTTTCGTCTACGACCTTACTTTGCTCTTGCTTCCGGTCGCCATCGTATGCGGTGAACTGGCACGAGGCAGGCGCTTGCTGAACAACACCGCCCTTAACCTGGTATTAGTCGTATTTTTTGTCCCCACGATCCATCGTGAGCTGATACTGCACCACATCTACGCATTGATGTGCGTCCCGTTGATAGTTCTTTATGCTGTCGTAATGAAGATGGCGGCAGACTCAAGCCGCCTTGGACCCGCACTGAACAGTGCGTCGCATTAATCCGGCGAGGACGGTCCGATTCCGCGTACTGGGCAGTATGCTATAGTCGCTGCCCGGCAACGGCAGGCTTCCCGGCCAGGAGATGACCTTCGACATCCAGCGCAGTCCCGATCCGCCTTACTATGTGAAGGCTCTTGCCCTTGGGATTCCCGCCCTCATGCTGGGCCTTCAACTCTCAGGGTGGATCGGATTCGTTCCTGTCATCAGGAATGGCCATGTTGATTTTAGAAATCTTTACACGGCCGGTTACATGGTTCAATCCGGCCACGGCCATGAGCTTTACGATTACCGCGCGCAAAAGATCTTTCAGGATGCGCTCGTGTCTCGCGAACAGATCGCGATTCCTTTCATTCGTCCCGCGTATCAAGCGCTGCTGTTCGCTCCTCTTTCGTTTCTGCCCTTTCGATTTGCCTACTTCGCCTTTCTGATCGTTAATCTTGAAATTCTGGCTTTGTTTTTCAGAC
>JACXTT010004877.1_pt1 | contig 19782 bp, 18 predicted proteins | sample 9270951 | NCBI WGS metagenome assembly JACXTT01 (sample SAMN15532306, study PRJNA645909) | rock metagenome | isolation source: weathered quartz diorite | place: Puerto Rico | collected 2017-06-21 | reverse complement strand
TGGGCGGCTCGCCCTGCGATGCGGGGGACGTCATGACCGGAGACGAGACGATGCCATCGCGGGCGCGGCTACGGCCGCCGTGCGACCAGGCTCCAGGACGAAAAATCCCGGCGTGATGCCGGGCCGATGGTCGTCACGGCCTTGTGCTGAAGATGCACGAGATCGAAATCCTTCAGCAGCGAGCAGAGCTCCGCTTCGTCGAAGAAATGCGCCAGGCCGGTGCCGGCGAGCGGCCCCTCGCGGAAATTCACCCGCGTGCCCTGCTCGGGTCCGGGCTCTCCGGCGCTCGCTTCGCTTGAAGCTGCCGAAAACAGATCGACACAGACGAGCTTGCCATCCGGCTTCAGCCGGCGGCGCACTTCCGCCAAAGCCGGCGCAATTCCGGACAGGTCGTTGGGGGTGATCGCCGCGCGATCGACGACCAGGTCGAACCCGCCTTCGAGCGGCACCGACGCCGTGAAATCGCCAGTCACGATCTTGCTGGCCAATTGCGGAAACGCATTGCGCAGCCGCGCGATCGCGGTCGGGCTCGCATCGATACCGTGATAGTCGACGCCAAGCGCAAGGAAGAACGGGATGTTGGCGCCGACCCCGCAGCCGAGCTCGATCACCCGGAAATTCGCCGGCGAGGCTTGCGGCCGGGCATGCCGCATCACCAGCGAGACGACGTCGCTCCACGGCCAGACGCTGTTGTGCTGGCCACTGGCGTAGAGGTCGTCCCAGGCTTTGGCGACCGTCGCGGTCATAGGCACGGTCCTGGGCTTCCCGACGTCAGCACGGGCATCGGATCCTCGATGTTCATCATCAGATCGATCGCGGCCATGTGGCTTTCGAAGCCGCCGTGCAGCTGCCGATAGACCGGGTGGCGATAATCGTCGTAGCGCAATTCGATCCCGGCCGACGCAAAGGACACCTCGTCGATATAGCCGCGGCCCTGCGGCCCGGAGATATAGGTGGTGGCACCGAGCTGCCGGCAGAGATCCAGCACCAGATTGCTCTTGCGCGCACCGTGATCGTCCATGTCGCGCGCACGCACGAGCTTGGTCGTGATGCCGAGCTCGCGCACATGCGCCTCGAGCATCGCCCAGCACAGATCGGCCAGGCCGCGCCACTCCTGCGCGTAGAACGGCGTCAGCCAAGCCATCACCCGTTCGCGGAACGGCGCCGCCGCGTAGCTCTGCGACAGCGTCGCAAGGTGCTTGCGCTGCCAGGGTTGCGCCAGGTCGATTTCGATCTCGGAGAGCACACCTTCGGTATGCCCCTTGGTCAGGAGCGGCACAGTCAGCCAAGTCCAGCCCTGCGCGGTGCGGACCTTGTTGCGGTTCTGAAAGCTGTTGCGCTGGAACTGCACATTGTCGAGGAACACGAACACGTCCGACCGGCGGATGCGGTCGAGATAGCCGAGCCAGGGCAGATAGGCCGGCTGATGGATGGAGACGATGCACCCCATCAGCGGTTGGCTGAGCCGGCTTCGGTGAAATCGATATCGGCCATCTCGATGCCGCGGTTGCACGCGATGGCGCGCTTGAGCTTGCGCCCGGCGAGGAGGTCCCAGTGGCCGACAAAGGCCCCTTCGCTCGAGCGCTTGAAACTGACGTTACCCTCATCGAGCACCGCGCCCGCTGGCAGATCACGCTTGGCGACCAGCCGCCGCCGCGCCACCTTCTTGTATTGTTCCTCGTCGGCTGCAGGACTCACCTCGCCTGTGCCGAGCGACATCTCAGCGAAACGAATGTCGCGCATCATCTGGCCCATCTCGGCGGGGTTGATCGAGAACCAATGGTCGGGGCCCGGCAGGTTCTGGTCGAGGGTGAAGTGCTTCTCGATGATCTTGGCGCCGAGCGTCACCGCGAGCGTCGAAGCGAGCGGACCCTCGCTGTGATCAGAGAAGCCCCAGACGATATCCGGGTAGAGCCCGCGGAGCGTCTGCACCTGCCGGATGTTGAGGAGCTTCGGGTCGGTCGGATAAAGCGACACGCAATGCAGCATCGCAAGCCCGCCGGTGGCGCGCGGGCGCAGGAACCGCACGATCCTGTCGACCTCGCCCAGGTTCGCCATGCCCTTCGACACGATCAGCGGCAGACCGGTCTCGGCAAACAGTCTCAAATTGGCGATATGGTCGAAATCGTCCGAGCCGATCTTGATGCCCTTGAGGCCCAGCTCCAGCATCAGCTTGAGATCCGGCGGATCCTGCACTGTGGTGAGGAAGAAGATTCCGATCTTGTCGCAATAAGCCATCAGCTCGGCCCACTGCTCGCGCTTGAACTCCAGGCGCCGGAACAGATCGATCATTGGCTCCTGGACTTCGCGCCCCTGGCTCCTATACGTGAACAGCTGCTGCGGATCGGCGCAGAATTCCTCGGCCGTAAAGGTCTGGAACTTGATGCAGTCGCAGCCAAGCTCCTTGGCCACGTCGCACATCTGCTTGGCGAGCTTGAGATCGCCGTTGTGATTGGCGCCGGCCTCGGCGATGACGAAGGCGGGATGGCCTTCGCCGATCAGTCGCCCACCGATATTGATGACAGCGTTCATTGCGATCCTGCGAGCTTGGCAAACCGGTACTCAAGGAGATCCCAATCCTCGGGCGTGTCGATATCGCCGAGATACCGATCCGAGAGGAGGAAAGGCAGCACGCGATCGGCGCTCTTGACGGTGGCGAACTTCGCAATCCGTGGCTGGCGGAAAATATAGAACAGCCCGGCATCGACGAGCGCGCGCGGCAAGTCTTGTGAATTGATCGTGACCTTGTCCGGGTAGAGCGGAGCCCAGAAGCCATCCGGCTTCTCGACCATGTCCCACCAGGGAAACGCGCGCTCGCAACTCATCAGGATGTCGGGAGATTTGCTGCGCCAGAGCTGCCAGGCTTCGCGAAACACCGACGGCGGAACGAGCGCGGCCGTCGAAAGCGCAAACAGCACCTCGTCGTCGCCGCCGCGCGCCGCCATATACCGGGGGATATCACCGCGGATCAGATCCATGAATCCAGACACATCGTCCGCCAGCGCCGGCTCGCGGAACCCGAGGCATTGTGCGCCCGCGTCCTCCGCGACCTTGGCGATCTCCGGGTCGTCGGTCGAGACATAAACCGCGGACAGGAAGTTCAGCGCCCGAAGATTGCCGATGACATGCGCGAGCACAGGCTTGCCACCGAGCAACTTCACGTTCTTGCTGGGCACGCGTTTCGAGCCGCCGCGCGCAGGGATATAGGCGAACATCAATCTTTCCTGAGCGGCAACAATTTGCCGGTCTTGCCCGGCTCGTCGAGGGCGCGCACGATGCCAGCGGCGACCAATGGAGCGCCCGGTCCGGGGAACAGCCCCTTCTGCGCCGCCTGCATCCGGCTGCGCGCGCTGCTGTCCTCGATGAAACGGCGAAGCGCTGCACCGGCCTCCGTCAGATCGATATCGAAGCCCATACCAAGCGGCCAGCATGCCTGACGCGCGGCAAGCGCCTCGATGATCGGCCCTTGATGCGGCTCGATGCCGATCGCCAGCATTGGAACACCAGCCGCGGCAAGCTCATAGCCGGTCGTGCCGCCGGCCGTGATGGCGAGATCGGCCTTCAGGATATACGGCGTCAGATTCAGCGGCGCGTCGACGACGATTGCGCCGATTTTCGCCGCCGCAGCCCGCGCCGACAATGGGTCGGGATGCGCCGGCCCGATCACGACCGTGACATCGAGACCGGCAAAGGCCGCTGCGAGGCTCTCCAGCACCCATCGGGTGTGGTTGAACGGATCCTCGCCGCCAAATGTAATAAGCAGGCTTCGCGCCTTGCCCGCAAGCGGCCGCGCCGCAAACATCGCCGGATCGATCAGGTTGTAGCGCGGCCCGAACAGATCGAACCGCCGGCCCTCCCGCCCCAGATAGCGCCCGGCGGCGCCATCAAGGGCGGTGTTCAGCACCACGTCGGCGTCCAGGCCCGCCATGCCGTCATCGTCGATGACAACGGCGAAGCCCTGTTTCGCGGCTGCGTTGACATAGGATGGCGTCGAGCGGCGGCTGTCGATGATCAGAATATCGCGCGGAAGCCGTGCGAGCGCGTCGGCGTCCGCCGGGCTGCCGGCGGCGCCCGCGGCGTCGATGGCTGCAAAACCGCGCGCCTCGACCCGTTCCACGCCGACCATCTGCGGCCCCTTCAGGGTGCAAAACGCGACCGTCTCGCCTTGCGACCGCATCGCCTCCGCAAGCGTCAGGCAGCGCATGACATGGCCCAGGCCGTCTGCCTTGCCTGCGTCACAGCGGAACAAGACTTTCACAGAATCTACGCCTCGACCCGGCGAAGAAGCTGGAAACCCTCCGCGAACACCACGCCGGCCTGACTGCCACGCACCCGCGCCAGCGCCTCAAGGCCTTCGACCGATCGCGAATGCGGCGGCGGCGGCATCTCGCCGCCATAGGCCTTCGCCGCGGCAAGCTTGGTCTTGATGGTGTCGGTGATATCGACGAACAGCGTTGGCGCGAATGGCGCGGTCGGATTCCAATCGGTGCTAGACGGCACTTCGAAAGCCGCGATCTCCTTCAGGCCCGGCCAAAGCGGCCGCGCCGCGGTGAGCACCGCCTGATGCACCATGCGGTGATCGACGTTCGTGTCGCTCGCCACGTGCGTGTAGAGCCGCGACGGCTTGAATTCGCGGATGTGCCGCTCGATGGCCTTCACCAGATCGACCTGCGGCACGATATCGAGCTCGCAGCACCGCCGCCGGTCGAGGACCACTTCGCCGGCAGCGACCCCAAGGAGCGACAGCGCCTTCTGCGCATTGGCCTCGCGCTCTTTCAAGGCGGCCTGCGCCACCGGGCCTTCGCTCTCTTCGCGGCTGAAGCGGACCGAGGTGCCTTCGGCGAGGCAGACCACGCGCACCGCCGCGCCGGCCTTGCGAAACCGCGCAATGGTGCCGCCACAACCAAGCGTCTCGTCGTCGGGATGCGCGGCGATCACCAGCAGTCGTTCGTCGGCCGCAATGCTCATGCCCGGCTCTCCTTACGCATATCGCCGCGCAGCCGCCCGGCGTCGCGGTGCATACGATCAATCCCGGATGCAACGGTCGGAAGGGCCCGGCCCGGCAGCAAGCTTCGCAACCGGCTGACGTCCATGCGCATGTCTTTTGGCCGGACGGCAGCAAACTTCATGCTCGCCACCGAGCCCGTGACAGCGCTCGCCACCGAAACGCCGAACCGCGCCGCCAGCGCATAGGCGAATTCAGCCTTGCTGAGGCCTGCACCGTCGGCACCAAGATTAACCACGCCCTGTGCACCCTTGCGGATCAGATCAAGCATCAGGTCCGCGTAGTCCTCGACGTAGAGCGGATTGAACCGCACGTCGCTGAACAGGGTCACGGGTTTGCCGGCCGCCAAGCTGTCGAGGAGCCAGGTTGCGAGCCCCTCGCCCGATTTGCGGCCGTGGCCGAAGAAGTTGCTCCGCAACGCCAGCGAGCCCGGCGCGCGTAGCACGATCGCCTCGGCCTTAAGCTTGGTGAGCGCGTAGACGTTGAGCGGCGTCACCGGGCCCTCTTCGCCGTGCGGGCCTGCGCCGTCATACATCTGGTCGGTCGAGATCAGAACGATCCGCGGCATGGCCGGCAGTTCGATGCAGGCCGCGACCAGATACTCGGTCGCCAGCACATTCTGCCGATGCGCTTCGGCTGGGTCGCGCTCGCAGCCGTCGACCGAGGTCCAGGCCGCGGCGTGGACCACGATGGCGGGCTCCGTCTCGCGCAGCGCCCGCGAGACCTTGGCCGCATCCGTCAGATCGGCCTCGATCCAGCCCGCGCGGCTCTGGCGCGACACCGGCGTTACGGCGTATTCGGCGGCGAGCCGCGGCAGCAGCGTCGCGCCGAGAAAGCCCGAGGCGCCCGTCAACAGCAGTCTGGCCGGTGCGGCCATGAGCCCACTCAGGCCGTGATGGGGGTGCTGGCGGCGAGCGCGCGCAATTCGGCGTGATTGAGCCAGCTCTCGTTGCGCTCGCTGGTGTAGCTGAAGCCTTCGGGCACCGGTTTGCCGCGATCCTTGAAGCCTTTTCGCTCGGCCATGGCAAAGCTCGGCTCGATCACGTAGCGGTCGCCGAGGTCGTAGGTCTGCGGCGCATCGTCGACCGTGACCATGGCCTCGTGCAGCTTCTCGCCCGGCCGGATGCCCACCACCCGATGCGGCAGGTCGGGCGCCATCGCCTTGGCGAGATCGACGACGCGCAGGCTCGGGATCTTCGGCACGAAGATCTCGCCGCCCTGCATCAGCACGAGACTCGACAGCACGAAGTCGACCGCCTCCGGCAGCGTGATCCAGAACCGCGTCATGCGCGGATCGGTGATCGGCAAATCCTTCGCCCCGCTATCGACGAGCTGCCGGAAGAATGGCAGCACGCTGCCGCGCGACGCCGAGACATTGCCGTAGCGCACCACCGAGAACCGCGTCGGGCGGTTGCCGCTCAGATGATTGGCCGCGATCGTGATCTTGTCGGCCGCAAGCTTCGTGGCGCCATAGAGATTGATCGGGCTCACCGCCTTGTCGGTGGACAGGCTGATCACCTGCTTGACGCCGCATTTCAGCGCGGAGCGGACCACGTTCTCGGTGCCGATGATGTTGGTCTGCACGCATTCAAACGGATTGTATTCGGCGATCGGCACGTGCTTGAGCGCAGCAGCGTGGATCACGACGTCGATTTCGTGCAGCGCCATGTCGAGCCGCGACTGGTCGCGCACGTCGCCGATGAAATACCGCAAGCACGGACGCTTTGAGGGCGAGAAGACCTGCGCCATCTCGTATTGCTTGAGTTCGTCGCGCGAAAAGATCACGAGGCGGCGCGGCGCGAACCGCTCCAGCACGCGGCCGATGAAGGCCTTGCCGAACGATCCGGTCGCGCCGGTCACCAGCATGGAGGCGCCGTTCAGATCGGGAAATGGCTCGTAGAAACGCTTCATATCAGCCCTTTGCTGTGGGGATCTTCAGACGTGTGCCGCTAGGAATTCAGGCCGGCGGATTGGCGAGCTTGATGGCGGCGAGCTCGCTTGCGCCGCGCCGGTAGGACGATCCGCAGGCCTGGCATTGCAGCTCCGCACCGGTTTTAAGCGAACGCGCCTCCGGCAGCAGCACGCCGCACTGACAGACGAAGTTCTTGGCTTTCGCTGGATTGCCGGTCACGACCGAGAACGGGGCGACGTCGCGCGTCACCACGGAACCCGCCCCGACCAGTGCCGACTCGCCGATCGTCACGCCGCAGACCAGCACGGCGTTCGCCCCGATGGTCGCGCCCTTGCGCACGACGGTGTCGCGGAAGTCGTGCTTCCTGGGCCAGCGGCTGCGCGGCGTCACCACGTTGGTGAAGACCGCGCTCGGTCCGACGAACACGTCGTCTTCCAGCACCACGCCGTCATACAGCGACACGTTGTTCTTGACCTTCACGTTGCGGCCGACGCGGACCTTGCCCTCGACGAACACGTTGGCGCCGAGCTGGCTGTTGTCGCCAATCTGTGCCCCCGCCATCACCACGCAGTTCTGCCAGATGCGCACGCCTGAGCCGATCCAGGCGTCCGCCGATACCTCGGCCGAGGGATGGATCTTGGCAGCCACGCTCATGCGCGCACGAGCTCGATGACGTTTGCGGCCACGCGCTCGACCTGCGCGCGCGTCATCTCCGGGAAGATCGGCAGCGAGAGAATGCGCCGCGCCGTCTTGGCCGTGACCGGAAAATCGTCCGGCTTGTGGCCGCGATTCTTGAAGGCCGGCTGCTCGTGCAGCGGCACCGGATAGTGGACGCCCGCGCCGATGCCGCGGCGCTGCAGCTCGTCCAGGATGCGGTCACGCTCCTCCACCTCGATGACATAGAGATGGAACACGTGCTCGGCATCGCGATGCGTCGTCGGGCAAGTGATCGAATTGCCGGCCAGGAGCTCGTCATACCAGGCCGCGACCTGCCGCCGCGCCTTGTTCCAATCCGGCAAGTGCTTGAGTTTGACCCGCAAGATCGCCGCGTGGAGCCCGTCGAGCCGCGAATTGCGGCCCTCGAATTCGTGCAGGTACTTGTCGGTGCGGCCGTGATTGGCGTGCATTCGCGCACGCTTGGCGGTCGCTGCGTCGCGCGTGAAGATCGCGCCGCCGTCGCCCCAGGCGCCGAGGTTCTTGCCGGGAAAGAAGCTGAAGGTCGCGGCATCGCCCCATTGGCCCGGCCCCTTGCCCTTCCACGACGCGCCGTGGGCCTGGGCTGCGTCCTCGATCACCTTGAGGCCGTGCTTCTGCGCCAGCGCCATGATCGCGTCCATCGGCGCCATCTGGCCGAACAGGTGCACCGGAACGACCGCGCGGGTCTTCGGCGTGATCGCGCGCGCCAGCGCCTCGGGGTCCATCACCTGCGTGCCCGGCAGCACGTCGACAAACACAGCGCGATAGCCCGCCGCGGTGATCGCTTCGGCGGTGGCGATGAAGGTGTTCGACACCGTGATCACCTCGCCCGAGCCGTCGCCCTGCCCGAGCAGGGCAATGAGCGCCAGCTCAATGGCGTCGGTGCCGTTGCCGCAGCCGATCACCTGGCCGCCGCCACAGAAGGCCGCGAACTCCTCCTCGAAGGCCTTCAGGTCGGCGCCGCCGATGAACGACGACGACGCAAGGCAGCCCGCCAGCGCGGCATCGAATTCCGCGCGATGCGCTTCGTACTGCGCGCGGAGATCAACCATCGGGATTTTGGAAGCTGCATTCATGACGAATTACGACCTCAGACAGTGATGCTCGGATATTCGATGTCGATGAACTTGCCGTCGGCCGCCATCGAGCGGGACGCGCTTTCCAGTGCTGCCACAACCTCGAGGCCGTGACGGCCGTCGGTCAGCGGCGTCGTGCCTTGCGCGATGCACTCGGCGAAATGCGCGATCTCCACCTTCAACGGCTCGACCAACCGGATGTTGGGAATGACCAGATCGCCGGCGCGCAGCCGCGTGGTGAAATCGGCAAAGTCCGTGAGCTGGCCCTGGTGCTCGGCCTCCGCCTTCTTGTCGTAGAGCCGGATATGCGCGTCGGCATCGACGTCGTCGTAGACCAGCATCTTGTCGCTGCCGACGATGACCATCTCGCGGCGCTTCTGCGGATCGAGCCAGGACAGATGCAGGTGCGCCGAGCGGCCTTGCGGATATTCCAGGTGCACGAAGGCGACCTCGGCCACGCCGGACTTCGGATAGATGTAGGAATAGCCCCGCGCGCTGACGCGAACCGGCCGCGCATCGAGCCACATGTTGAGGATCGACATGTCGTGCGGCGCGAGCGTCCACATCACGTCGGAGTCGGTGCGGAAGCGGCCGAGATTGAGCCGCTGGGCGTAGATATAGCGGACTGAGCCGAGCTCGCCGCCGTCGATTCGCCGCTTCACGTCGCGAACTACGTTGTTGTAGAGGAACGTGTGGCCAACCATCAGCACGCGCTTGTTCTTGGCGGCAAGCTGCACCAGCTCGGCAGCCTCCTCCGAGGTATGCGCGAGCGGCTTCTCGACCATGACATGCTTGCCGGCGCTCAGCGCCAGTTTGGCCTGCTCGTAGTGCAGACCCGACGGCGTCGCGAGCACCACCGCGTCAACCTCGGGTCGCGCCAGCGTCGTTGCGAGATCGGTATCGGCGAAAGCGCCATTGTGGGGCGCAGCGGCGGACTTGGCGCGCGCGCCGTCACGGTCGCAGACGCCTGCGAAACGCGCGCCAGGGCACTGCCCGATGTTGCGCGCCAAGTTAGGGCCCCAGTAGCCCACACCCACCAGCGCGATGCGAATTTTCTCAGTCACAGTCATGCAGCTCTCTTGCTCGGCCTCTGCTCGGTCGCCACGCCGGCGGCTGCCAGAATGAGCGAGATCTCGTATTCGACGCGCTCGTTCCAGTCCGTCAGCAGCGTCGCGGCAAGCTGCCGGGTGGCTTCCGCGCGCTGCGCGATCTCGCCAGGCTGATCGAGCAGGCCGGCGAGCGCTTGCGCCAATCCATCAGCGAGCCCTTCGCGCGGGACGCGCTGGACGACGGACGCTGGAATGAGCTTGTCGGTGGCCTCGTCAATGTGGTCGCGCGGCTCGCCCGCCACGACCACCATGCAAAGCCCGGCCGCCATGGCCTCGAGATTGGCGTTCGATAGGTTGCCGAAGCTGTTGAGCGAGACGTAGACGTCGATGGCGCCGAGATGGTTCGCGACCGCATCGTGGGGGATGGCTCCCGCGAAGCGAACCCGCGAGGACAATCCAGTTTCGGCCACGCGCTGTTCAAGCTGGGGCCGCATCGCGCCATCGCCGACGATCAGGCCGGAGAAGCTTCCGGGCCGCAGCTTTTCCAGGCGCACCAGCGCTTCGACAAAATCATCGCAGCCCTTGGACGGCTCCAGCCGCCCGACAAATCCGATGATCGGCTTGCCGCCAGAGCCGTATTGCCGGCGCAACGCGTCCACTGCGTTGCGATCGATCTTCGGGCGGTCGACGCCGTTGAGCAGCACGTCGTGCGGCACGCCGGGCGCAAGCAGCTTCGGCAGATAGAACTCCGCGCCGCTGCCCTCGAGCGTGCAGATCGCCCGCACAAATGGTGCACGGTACAGCCAGCGAGCGACTGCATGGCCGCGCTGCTCCGCGATCTCACGATGCACCGGAAACAGACCGAGAAAACGCAGCAGCACCGGCGCGATGCCGAGCCGCGCCAGAAGGCTTGCGCCGACAAAGGCGGTATTGGCGCAATAGGCCGCGTCAGGTCGCGACCGCAGCGCGATGAACAGCACGCGCAGCGCCTGTTCCAGTTCGCGCATCGTGTTGCCGAGCCCGAGCCGATCGAGCAGCGGCCAGCGCCGCCACGGCAGGACCCAGACGCGGTCGCCGAGCGGCGCGATGCTCACGCGCTTGGCGGCCGAAAACCGCGCGTCGAAATCGCGGGACAGAAACACATAGCTCGGCTCGAGATCGCGCCGCGCCGCAAGCCCTTCCAGCAGCCGGTACACCGCCGGCACGCCGCGCGGCCGCCACGCACCCGTGGCGAGCGATTCCGCAAGTCCGGTATAGACGCCGACGACCACGAGGACCTTCACGGAATTCAGGCTGCAAGCGAGTCGAGCGCGATGCCGTGGCGCGCGAGATAGGCCTCGGAGTGCCAGGAAATCGCGTTGCGAAAGCCGCGGCGGTCTTGCGCCACGCGCGACCAGGGCACGACCGCATAGTTGGCGACGGTGTCCATGTGCCAGGCGAAGTACCGGCGCTCCATCCGGTGCCAGACCTCGCGCCCGAACGGCGCCGCAACCGCTTTTGCCGCAAGCCGCAACGGCGCGAGCCAGAGCGGACGCACGTTGCGCCGGTTGACCGGCAGGTCCCACACCTTGCCCCAGTCGAGCTTGCGGATCACGTCCTTGTAGAGCGACTGCAACTTCTTCGCCGACAGCGGCGCGGTCTCGTAGAACGCAATCAGGTCGCGATCCCACAGCGGCAACCGCCAATCCGCGCCGAGTAATTCGTAGCAACGCTGGCCGCCGACGACATAGCGGGACTGGCGATGAATGAGTTCGGACGCCTCGTAGAGCGCCCAGTCATTCGCCGGATCCGCGGGCAAGCCACCCTCGCGCTCCAGGTCCGCCCGGAATTGCCGTTCCATCCGCTTAAGGTTGGCCTTGGTCGCAAGGTGATCCCACAAGTCGATATGCTTCCTGCGGGTGGCCTCGAACAGCCGCGACCAGCGGGTCTCGGCATCGGGGGGCGGCGCATCCCACAGCGACGACGGCACGTGATTGCCGGTGATGTAGTCGCCGCTCTGGCCGTTGACGAAGATCGCGTCGCGCGGGGCATAGCCGCTTTCGATGAGACGGCACGTGGCGTCGTGGTCCTGGTTGAACGGCAGCGCGGTCAAGGTGTCGGCGAAGCGAAAAAACTCCGCATGCGCCTGGCTCCTGAAATAGTCGCGCTGGCTTGCCGGTGTGACGGGAATGAACGTCCAGGGCAGCCCCAGCCGCTCGGCGATGGCGCGGCTCGCCCGCGCCTCGTGGTTGCCCGGAATGCCGTAGGCATAGCAGCGCACATCCGGATAGCGGAACTCCTTGAGCGCGGCCGCGACCAGCCGGGAATCGTAGCCGGCGCTGAGCGGCACAATGATCGGGCGCCCCTGCGTGCTCGCGACCATCTTGGCGAACACGTTGCGCAGGATATCCGACAGATCGCCGATCAGCTGCACCCGCGGCCGCTCGACCGCCTTCCACGGCCGATAGGCCGTATAGAACGAATAGGCCGGCTGCTGATCGGCGCCGATCACCGCCATCTCGCCGCAGCGCAGATGGCGCAGGCCGGAAAACAGCGCGCGTTCGCCGAACGTAAAACCGGCAAGGCCCAATGCTAGTGCCGCTTCCGGATCGACCTCCGACAGGCCGGCACGCGCTTTCACATCCGCGGCGAGGCCGCCCACCAGGCATGCCGCACCGTTGTGCGCCACGAACACCGGAATGGATGCGATCGGATCGGCCGCTGCGATCACGAAGTCCGGACCATCGACGATCAGCGCAAAGCAACCGTCCAGCTCGGGCAAGATGCGCTGCACATCGGCCGCACCACGGCCGCACGCCGCTACGAGTTTGCTTTCGCCACCGCCGAACAAATGGCCTTTCAGCCAGACCGCGGTCCGGTCGAGCTGAATTTTCCGCCAGCCCGGCAGCGAGCCTTCCATCAGCAGCGCCGGACGGGTATCTGGCGCGGCAGCCAACGCAGCGTTCCCCATTGCGCTCACGCGGGCACCCGCAACACCGCCGCGAGCTTCTCCGCGACAAAGATCTCGGTCGCGGCCATCGCGTCGAGGCTTGCGCCGGCAATATGCGGCGTGATCAGCAGATTGTCGTGGTTGCGCGCCCATTCGAGTAGCGGATTGCGCGCCAAAGCCTCCGGCGCCTCGTCGGCCAACACATCGAGCGCCGCGCCGGAAAGCCATCCGCTCTTGAGCGCTGCGAGGAGAGCCGCTTCGTCGATCACCGCGCCGCGCGCCGTGTTGACCAGCACCACGCCGTGTTTCACCGCACCAAGCTCGGCCGCCCCCACAAGATTTCTGGTCTCGGCCGTCAAAGGCGGGTGCACCATCACTACGTCGGCATCAGCCACTGCCGCGACGATGGTCGGCCGTCGCTCCACGCCCGGAGGCATGTCAGGGCGGTGTGGATCGTAAGCCGCGACCTTCATGCCGAAGGCCTGGGCATAGGCCGCGGTCTTCTCGCCGATCCGGCCGCAGCCGATGATCGCAAGCCTTTTGCCGGCGAGATCGCGCCCGCGCATGGCGTCGCGATTCCACCGGCCGCTCTTGCCCATCGCTATCGCCTCCGGCAGCCGCCGCATCAGCGCCAGCAGCAATCCCCAGCCACATTCCGCCGAGGCCGAGATGCCGCGCAGAAATTCGGTCTCGCCGCGCAGGCTGATCACCTTGATACCGCGCGCCGCGGCTGCGTCGACGTCGATGTGATCGGTGCCGGTCGCGGCGCAGGCGATGGCGCGGAGCTTGCGCCCGGCTTGCAGCACCGGGTCGTCGATGCGATGACCGAACCTCACCACCACGGCATCGTAGTCTCCGATCCGCGAAAGCAGCGCACTGCGGTCGAGCGGGCCGTCATCGACCGAGGCCACCGCCTCCAGCACCGCGCGCGCCTGCGTGCAGTAGCCGTCCGGTTCGAGATTGAGCACGGCGGCCTTCATGCGGGCCGGCTCTCCTGGCGCTGCTTGGTGAGCAGATAGTCAGCAACAACCAGGTCGATCTCCTCGTCGATGTTCACGGCGCGCTCCGCGGGCATCACATAGCCGCGCAGCCGCGGGCCGAACAACGAACTCGTCGCGCGCAATTGCGCGGCCGAGCAGATATAGATCGCGCCGTTGCGGATGAAGATCGGCTCGAGTTGCTGACGCAGCCGTCCGGCGGGCTCCGGCATGATCGGATTCATCAGACCATCCGAGAGGCGATACATTCGCGACGGATGGGTGTCGCCCACCTGCGTGATGCCGATGACGGTATCGGCGCGGCCCTCCGCGAACAAATCGAGCGCCCCATCGATGTCGGCGCTGCTGCGCAGCGGCGTGGTCGGCTGCAGGAGCGCGACGGTGTCGCAATCGGCGCCTGCCGTATCGAGCGCGTGGCGGATGGCGCCGTCCACCGGGCTATCGTCGCGCGCAAGCTCGGCAGGCCGCCGCACCACCTTCGCGCCAAACCGCTCGGATGTCTCGGCGATCTCGTCATCGTCGGTGGAGACGACAAAGCGCAGCAGGCGTTTGCTCCCGAGCGCTGCGCGGACGGTGTGGCCGATCAAGGGAATGCCGCCGACGATGCGGATGTTCTTGCGCGGCACGCCCTTGGAGCCGCCGCGCGCCGGGATGATGCCAAGTGCTTTCAAGAGCTAGCGCGCTTTCACGGCTAGAAGGTCAGCCGCTTCTCGAAGCTGAGCGGCACGGTCGCGAGCACGTTGGCGATGCGCGGCCCTGCCCCGCCGTCGCCGAACACGTGATCCGAGCTGTAACGGCCGTGGGCCGCCTGCTTCTCGACCGCCTGGCGAATGGCCTCGCGCTCGTGCGGCACGTCGATGACATTGCCGCCGCGGTCGCGGCCGCGCTGGCGCGTGCCGATATTGACCACCGGCACGCCGAGGAACGAGCATTCGCGAATGCCGACGCTGGAGTTGCCGACCACGCAGCGGCTGTTGACCGCGAGCCGCAGGAAATCCTCCGGCTCCATGTTCTTGAAGAAATGGAGGTTGGTCGGCGCGTTGAGCTCGCGAAACGAGCGGATCGCCTTCGATGTGCCGTCCGAGCCCGCATCGACATTGGGCCAGAACCACAAGGTCGGCAGGCCGATCTTGGTCACCGCATGAAGCGTCTCGGTCACCTGCTTCCGCGACTGCTCGAATTCGGTCGTGACCGGGTGCTGCATGGCCACGATGTAGCCGCGCGACAGATCGATCGGCGCGCCGACGCCGACATATTTCTTGAAGGGATCGAAATCGAGCGCGGGGCTCGCCGCGACCTCGGCGGCGAGATCGATCGAGGGGCAGCCGACATTGAACACGCGGTCGGGCTCCTCGCCCATGCGGATGACGCGGGTCCGCGCGTTCTCGCTCGCCACCAGGTGGATATCGGCGAGCTTGGTCACGGCGTGCCGCACCTTCTCGTCGATCGAGCCGGTCACCTCGCCGCCCTGCACATGCACCAGCGGGATGTTCATGTAGGCCGCGGCGACGGCAGTCGCGATCGTCTCGAAGCGGTCTGCGATGGTGACGACAATGTCGGGCTGCAGGTTGTCGAACACCGTGGCAAGCTCGGAAAGGCCCACGCCGGTCGATTTCGCCGACGTGACGAGGTTCTCGCCCTCCACGATCATGAAGACGCGGGCATCGGCCTTGAAGCCGTCGCGGGCGATGACGTCGACGGCGTTGCCGTAGCGATCGAGCAGCGCCGAGGCCGCGACCACCACGAACAGCTGAAGATCATTGTGCGCGCGGATCGCCGTCAGCGCACTCTTGATCCGCGCGTAGCTCGCGCGCGCCGTGATGACGACGGCGACTTTTCTTGGCGTAGTCACGACAGCAGATCCTCGGCGATCGGATCGTCGGCCTTGAGCGGCCGCGTCAGGCGGCGGCCGATGACCATGCCGATCTTCTGCGGCGGCATGCCGGTGCCGGGCTTCTTGATCGCGAGATGCTCGCGGGTCAACACCGTGCCGCTTGCGAGATCGCAGGCCGCGACGATGCTCTTGTTGAACAGCTTGCGCATTGGCGCGAGCTCGTCCGCCATCGCGTCCTTGTCGACCGGGTGCTGCCGCGCGCTTTCGACGAAGCGGATCATCCGCACCATGTCGGCCAGCTGCTCGAAGGTCAGCGAGGCCGGCACATCCGGTCCGAACATCTTTGGATGGAACGTGACGTGGACCTCGACCAGGTCCATGCCGATCGCGGCGCCAGCAACCGCAGTCTCGGGCCGGCCGGTGTGGTCGGACAGCCCGACCGGGCAGCCGTAGCGGCTGCGCATTTCAGAGAGAACATTCAGACCGATCTTCTCCGCGGGGGTCGGATAGATCGAGGTGCACTGCAGGAGCGAATACGGCAGCTTCAGACGCTTCGCCAGCGCGACCGCCGTGTCGATCTCCGCCCAGGGCGACATGCCGGTGGAAATCAGCAGCGGCCGTGGCATCCGCGCCATGTGCTCGAACAGCGCCAGATTGCCGACCTCGCCCGAGGCGATCTTCCAGGCCGCGACGCCGACGCGATGGAGCAGATCGGCGGCGCGTTCGGAGAACGGCGTGCTGAGGAATTGCAGGCCCTTCTCGCCGGCGTGACGACTCAAGCCCTGCCACTGCGCCTCGGAGAACTCCATGCGCTGCCAGTATTCGTAGCGGGTGTCGTCCTGATGCGAGAATCGTACGCGCCACTGCTCGGCGCGCGTGCTCTCGGCTTCGGCGATGTGGGTCTGGAACTTGATCGCGTTGGCACCCGCATTTGCCGCCGCATCGATGAAAGCATGCGCCATGTTGACGCTGCCGTCATGGGACTGTGCCACCTCGGCGATGACGAAGCACGGATGGGACGGGCCGATGGCCCGGCCGTCGACGACGATATCGGTCACGACACCACCTTGTAGCGGGCGTCAGGCATGGCGGCTTGCAGTGCAGGCTGCGCGATCAGGGATTTTTCGAGCCCCTGCACCGCGTTCGCGACCCACTCGGGAAGGATCGTGCACTCGCCGGGACGCACGATCTTGAACTTGCCGAGGTCGAAGGATGAATCGGCAATCGCCCTGAGGAACTTCTGGCCGTCGGCCTCGGCCTTGGAGCGGTCGAAGTCGGGCGACAGCGCCGCGCCGAGCATCTTCGGCAGGTCGGCTTCGTTTTTGACCGTCTGCACATGCGGCAGCATGAACATCGGGTGATGCTGCGCGAAAGAGATCACCGGCTTGCCGATCGCCGCGGCTTCGATGCCGGCGGTGCCGGTGATCGTCGCGATCACGCTGGCGCGCTTGATGCATTCGATGCCGTCCTCGTTGACGTCGAGCAGGACCACGTTCTTCAGCGCCGCGATCTGGCGGTAGAAGTCGCGCGGCCGCCGCGCGATGGCGTAGGAGTTCTCCTTGATGGCGAGCAGCGTTCCGGCCGGCAGCGAGCGCGACAGCGAAGCGATCGCGGCATGCTGGCTGAAGAATTCCGGCGAGCGCAGCAGGAACGACTCTTCCGGCTCCTTGTGCATCGGGAAATAGACAAAGGAGCTATCCTTGAGGTCATCGAGCCGCGTCGAGAACCAGCGCTTCACTTCCTGCAGGCCGAGATACTGCCGGAACGGCCAGGTGATGAACTCCCAGTAATTGTAGGCGCGGCCCTTGGCGAGGCCGCGCAGCCGCCAATAGGTCATGCTCGCGACCGCATAGGCGGTGTGGAACGGCAGCTTTTTCAGGCTGACCCAGTCGGCGAACTCGGCCCGCTTCACGTTCGCGCCGACATAGCTCTCGTTGACCTCCATCGAGCGCCCCGGCCGCGCCGCGGCCCAGGCCGCCGGCAGCAACGGATTGGTCTGATACTGATCGCACGCCCAGAACCACAGCGACTTGTAGCGGGCGCCGATCAGGAGGCGTGCCGGCACCTGTCGTGACGTAGCGATCGCCTGGGCGACGTTCTCGCCTTGCAGCAGCAGCGTCAGTCCGCGCCGCTCGAACTCGCCGTCCCAGAACTCGAGCTGGCGCACATAGGCGTGCACCGTCTGTAGATAGCTCGCGTCGTCATAGGTCGCGGCATGCGGATGCCGGAAGCCGCCGAGCGCGTAGCCGCGGCCGAGATGCCGGTGCGAGAAGGTCAGTTCGACGACGGTCCGGCCGATCTTTGCTTCGAACTCCCGGGCCCGCGCCATGGTGCGGGCCTCGTCGATCTCGGTCTCCATCACCGCCGCAGGAACCTTCGCGGCATCCGTCGCGCTGTCCCAGCACTTTTCGCCAGGGAAGTTGTTGAAGAATCGCTCTTCTTCGGGGCCGCGGGTGTAGAGATGGACGCGCGCGCCGTGCCTGGTGCGCAGCTCCTTTGCCACCGCCAGCATGATGTCGCGCGTTTTCGCGCTGATCTGGATGCCGACGTCGCGGAATGCGGGGTTCATCGTCTTATTCCGCGCCCGACGCCAGCCGCAGATGGCTCGCCTCGCCGTGCTGACGCTTGAAGGCAGCGGCGTACCAGCCGCGCCGTAGCATTAGCTCGTCGTGGGTGCCGTCTTCGGCGAGCGAGCCTTCGTTGAACACCAGGATCTTGTCGGCGTCGGCAATCGTCGTGAGCCGGTGGCCGACGACCACGATGGTGGTGCCGGTCTCGCGGATGCGCTTGAGCGCCTCGCGGAACTTGCGCTCGTTGTCGCTGTCGAGCTGGCTGGTCGGCTCGTCGAGCACCAGGATCGGCGCCTTGCGCACCAGGGCGCGGGCGAGGTCGAGCCGCTGCCGCTGGCCCCCGGAGAGCTTGTTGCCGCCCTGGCCGGGCAGCGTGTCGTAGCCATCCGGCAGGCGCTCGATGAACTCGTCGGCGCCGGCAAGCCGCGCCGCAGCGCAAACCTCTTCGTCGCTGGCGCCGGCTCGGCCATAACGGATGTGGGTCGCGACCGGCACATTGAAGATCTGCGCCTGCTGCGGCACGAAGGCGATGCCGGCGCGCAGGCTGGCCACCGCAAACTCAGAAAGCGGAATGCCGTCGATGCGGATTTCGCCGGCATCGGGATCGCGCAGCCGCGGCAACAGATCAATGAAGGTCGATTTGCCCGCGCCCGAGGGGCCGACCACGGCCGTCATGCGGCCCGCGGGAATCTCGCAGCTCACCTCGAACAGCGCCGGCGAGCTTCCCTTGTAGCTGTAGGTCACGCCCTCGAAGCGGATGCCCTTGCTCAAGGCCTGCAGCTCACGCGGTCCGCCCTTCGATTCCTTGAACTCGTGCATGAACTGCATGCGCTGATCGATCACCGAGAGGCTCGCCCACAGGCCGGCGCTGGTCTGGTAGGCGTTGATCGTCTCCTTGGTGACAGGCAACAGCCGCATCATCACCACCAGAAACATGCCGAGCGTTCCGATCGGCATGTTGAACTGGCTGAAGCCGAGATAAAGCACGACGAAGCCGATCAAGATTGCGATCGGCTCGATGAAGGCATCGAGCTTGGCGGCGACGACGCGCAGACGAATCTCGTTTTCGCGCTGCCGCGCGCTCAAGATCTTGAAGTTGTCCGATTCCGCGACCTCGATTCCCGACAGGCGGATGAGCCGGAGCGAGCCAAGCCGCTCGGTGAGGAAGGCGGCAAAGTTGCGGTTGGCTCCCGTGATGGCGCCGCTGATGGTGCGGCTCTGGCGCAACAGCCCCGACAGCATGAGGCCCGTCAGGCCAATGACGACCAGCGAGATCACCGTCATCCAGACCGACAGGAACACCAGGCCGAGCGCATAGGTCAGCATCAGAAGCGCGCGGCTCACGAAGTGAACCGTGCCGTAGAGCGCCTGGATGGCTTTCGGCAATTCGATCGCAATGTCGTTGACCGCCTCACCGAGCCGCGATTCCTGTTGCTGTGCGGTCTGGGTCCGCAGGAACAGGCTGAAGGTCCATTCGCGAAGCTGATGAATGGATTCGAACAGCACCTGCGAATTGTACCGGATACGCCAGTAAGTGAAGACCTGGCGGCCGATGATGGCACCGAAGCTGACAATCAGAAGCGTCGCAAGGTTGATCGGAATTCCGAGCGTCTGTCCGGCCTGAACCAGGAACGCCCAATGGCGCCCGCGCGCCGCAAGCTGCGCAAGGTCGCCGCCGGCCTCGATGAATTCGAAGATCGGCAACAGCATCGC
>JACXTT010004876.1_pt1 | contig 19784 bp, 18 predicted proteins | sample 9270951 | NCBI WGS metagenome assembly JACXTT01 (sample SAMN15532306, study PRJNA645909) | rock metagenome | isolation source: weathered quartz diorite | place: Puerto Rico | collected 2017-06-21 | reverse complement strand
CGTTCGGTCCTGACGCGCAATGCATCGCCGGACATCCCGTTCGATATCTCGCTCAACCCCTACCGCGGTTGCGAGCACGGCTGCATCTACTGCTTCGCCCGGCCGACGCACGCCTACCTGGACCTGTCGCCGGGGCTGGACTTTGAAACGCAGCTTTATGCCAAGACCAACGCCGCCGAGCGGCTGCGCGAGGCCCTGGCACGGCCGTCATACCGCTGCGAGACCATCGCGCTGGGCGTCAACACCGACGCCTACCAGCCGATCGAGCGCGAGCAGCGCATCACGCGCGGCGTGCTGGAGGTCCTGAGCGAGTGCGACCACCCGGTGGCGCTGATTACCAAATCGTCGCTGATCGAGCGCGATATCGACCTGCTCGCGCCGATGGCGGCGAAGCGGCTGGCGGTGGCGGCGGTCACCATCACCACGCTGGACGCCGGCATCGCGCGCACGCTGGAACCGCGCGCGGCCACGCCGTCGCGCCGGCTGCGCACCATCCGCACGCTGACCGACGCGGGCATCCCGGTGGGTGTGAGCATCGCCCCGGTGATTCCGTTCATCACCGAGCCCGACCTGGAGCGTGTATTGGAAGCGGCGCACGAAGCGGGCGCCGTCTATGCAAACTACATCGTGCTGCGGCTGCCCTGGGAAGTGCGGCCGCTGTTCGAGGAATGGCTGCTGGCGCATTTTCCCGACCGCGCGGAACGGGTGATGAACCGCGTGCGCGACATGCGCGAGGGCAAAGCTTACGATGCCAGCTTTGCCTCGCGCATGCGCGGTACGGGCGTGTGGGCGGACTTGATGCGCCAGCGTTTCTACAAGGCCGCCGAACGGCTAGGGTTCCGTTACAACCGTTTCGAGCTGGATACGTCGCGTTTCCGCCCGCCAGTCAGGGGGGCCCGCGGCAAGGACGATCCGCAGGGTTCGCTGTTCTGAGTCTTCTGCGCGCGCTCGGTGGCCAGCTGGTCGCCGATCATGCTGCTGGCGAGTTCCAGCGCGGCCTTCGCGCTCGATGGCGGCAGTCCCGAGGACAGCGCCAGCCTGACAGCGATCGCCGCCAGGCGTCCTTCCTCATAGGTCGGCATGTCGATGCTTGCTCCTTTGCGCCAGGGCGTGGCCCCGCCGCGCGTGACGCCGCCGGAATCGGACGGCTTTACCAGTATGGGCGAATTGGCGGAAAGGGGAGCCGCCGTTTACGCCGGCCTTGATCGTGCGCAAGCGTGCAGTGCGCTCTAGGTATCGGGCCGGTCCCAGTAGGGCGGGTTGCCGAAGCGCTCGGCGAAGAAGTCCACGAAGGCGCGTGTCTTGGGCGGTACCAGGTGCCGGCTGGGAAACACTGCCCAGATCGACACTGCCTGCACCACCGGGTATTCATCCAGCACTGTCACCAGCGCACCGCTGCGCAACAGCGGACCCACATCCCAGGTCGATTTGAGCGAGATGCCGACGCCGGCCACCACCGCGTCGCGCAGCACTTCGCCGTTATCCACGCGCAGGTTGCCGCGCACGTTCACCACGGTCTCGCCCAGCGGCGTATTGAAGCGCCACGCCGACTGGTCGGCCAGCACCACGCAGTTGTGCTGGCGCAGGTCGTCCGGGTGGCGCGGCACGCCATGGCGCTGCAGGTAGGCGGGTGAAGCGCAGATCACGCGGTGGCTGGGGGCGAGCGCGCGTGCCACCAGCGTGGAATCGGGCAGCACGCCCATGCGCAGCGCCACGTCGATGCCGGCATCGACCAGTCCGATCACCTGGTCGGTCAGGCGCAGGTCAAGCGCGATGTCGGGATAGGCGGCAAGGAATTCGGGCAGCGCCGGCGAGACATGCTGGCGCCCGAAGGACGCCGGCGCGGTCACGCGCAACTGCCCGCGCGGGTGCTCGGCGCTGGTGCCGACCGATTCGCTGGCCAGATCCGCGGTGGCAAGCAACTGCTCTGCATGCGGCAGGAAGCGTTCGCCGTCGGCGGTGAGTGCCAGCCGCCGTGTGGTGCGATGCAGCAGGCGGCTGGCCAGCGACTGTTCCAGCCGGCCCAGGCGGGCGCTGGCGGTGGAGGTGGACAAGCCCAGGTCGCGCGCGGCGGCCGACAGGTTGCCCAGCGCCGCGGCGCGGACGAAGACGGCAATGTCGAGCAGGTCGAAATGCACGGCGCCAATGCCGCCGCTGCCGCTACTGCGACAACGCGCGGGCGGCCTCGACCTGCGATTCGAAGAAGGTCTGAAAACTGATCGCCAGCCCGGCCATCAGCAGGCCGGTGCCGATCAGCAGCGACAGGATCACCAGGATCACCACCGGCCAGCCGGAGCGCGTAGGTTTGCCGTGCTGGTTGAAGCGAGCGTCCCACTTGTCGTCCGGGCGCAGCCCATAGACGATGGCCGCCAGGAAGGCGCTGATGACGGAGGCTCCGCCGGCGATGGCGAAGGTCCAGTTCAGCGCCGGGGTGCCCGCGCCGGTCGACATCGAGGCCACGCCGATCGCGCCCGCCAGCAGCGCCAGCAGGTGCACCCAGCCATACGGATCGCGCAGGCCGCCCAGGTAGAAGCGATGCGCGCCCAGGCTGCCGAACAGGAACGCCAGCGCCACGGTCAGCAGCTTCGATTTGCCGCGGGCGGGCGGCGAGGCGAGCGTGGAGGCATGGCGGGCTGGCGTGGCTGCAGGCATGGTCGGATATCCGGCGGTTGCGGGCCGGCAATGCACCGGCACAGGAGCGGCGGCACACGGGTACCGGCCGGCCACATTGTACGCCGGCAGTCAGCGCAAGAAAGGGAAGTGCGTCAGAAGACGCGCAGGATGGCGCTAATGCCAGCCGGACTGCAGGCCGTCCAGGAAGGCCACCGCGTGCTCGCTGATATGGGTTTCGCCGTAGAGGACCAGGGTCAGGATGCCCATGAACAGGATTGACAGCGATAACTGGCCAGCGTGTTCGGCCAGGTCGCTAAGAAGGGATGACATGATAAACCTCACAGAATTATTGTTATTGTCTTTCTGGAGGCTGCGCCCGGGCCGTCTTGATCGGGTCCGGCAGGAGGTGTCGGGCAGAGGCAGGTCAGTTCGATTGCCGTCTGCACTGGACGGCACGCTGTGAGCCCCGGACAGCGCCGGGCGGCAGCCTGTGCGTGGTACCGCTGAAAGCGGGGCACACACTTAAATAGAGACAGGGGGAGCGGGGGAGGAGTTCCGCGAACAGCCGAAAGACCGTTGGACCGTGCGGCAATGGGCGGGGTTGCGCCGAAAGCAGTCAGCAGCGACCTTTATCGGCCATTGTTGCGGCCACGTGCCTGCCAGCCGGGTCCGACGTTGCCTGGCCGGGAGTCGTTGCGGGCTTCATTGGGGTTGTCGCGTTCCTGGCCCCGGCCGCGGCTGTCGTCGCGGGCACCGGCCAGCGCGGCGCGGCGCCCGCTCAGGCGGTCATCGGCACGGGCACGTGCCTCCATGCGGTCGATCTGGGCTTGCACGTGCTCGCGGCTCTCGGCACGCACGCTGGCCATCTGCCAGCCGTCGCGGGGCTGCGGCTGCATCCGTGCGGACCGGCCATCGGGTCGTACTTGTTGCCAGAACGCGACCTGGGCATGGCTGGCGGCAACCGCGCCGACCAGGCCCGAGGCCACCAGGATGCCAGCCACCAGGTCGCGCAGGAGAGAGCGGGTGAGCATGCGGATTCCCAGGTTCCTGACGCGCTGTGTTGCTTGTTGGAAGATGGGTTCATGGTACGCATGGGCCATCGGGGCGCCTATGCCAATCCCGTTACCGGTGTAACGGATTGTTTCGGCCACCCGGACCCCCTTTCCGTGGGGTTTTCAGCGGGGTTCAGGGCCGGTAGCGGATGCGGTAAATGGCCCCCGCAAGGTCGTCGCTGACCAGCAGCGAACCGTCCGGCGCAACCAGGACGTCGACCGGGCGGCCCCACGGCCTGCCGCCGCGCAGCCAGCCCTGCGCGAACACTTCCTGGTGCACCGCCTTGCCGGCATCGTCGAGCACCACCCGGACCACGCGGTAGCCGGACGGCTCGCTACGGTCCCAGCTGCCGTGCTCGGCAATGAAGACGTTGTTGCGGTAGGCCGCCGGGAATTGCGTGCCGGTGTAGAAGCGCATGCCCAGGGCCGCCACGTGCGCGCCCAGCAGGGCCACCGGCGGCACGAACTCGGCGCAGGGGCGCTGGCTGCCGTATTCGGGATCGGCAACCGTGCCGGCATGGCAGTATGGGTAGCCGAAATGCTGGCCGGCAGCGGTGGCGCGGTTGAGTTCGTCGTCGGGCAGGTCGTCGCCCATGCGGTCGCGGCCGTTGTCGGTAAACCACAGTTCGCGCGTGGTCGGGTGCCAGTCGAAGCCGACGGTGTTGCGCACGCCGCGTGCCACCACCTGCAGGTCGCTGCCGTCGGGCTTCATCTTCATGATGTTGGCGTAGCGGTTCTCGTCGGGCGCGCAGATGTTGCATGGCGCGCCGACCGGCACGTAGAGGTAGCCGTCGGGACCGAAGGCGATGAATTTCCAGCCGTGGTGCCCGTCCGTCGGGAAGCGGTCGCTCACCACCGTTGGTGCCGGCGGCTTGTCGAGGCTGGCCTCGATATGGTCGATCCGCACGATCTTCGACACCGAGGACGCGTACAGGCTGCCGTCGTGCAAGGCCACGCCGGCCGGCATGCGCAGCCCGGTGGCGACCGTGCGCACGCGCGGCCGGGCCCCCAGCGCGTCGGTCACCGCGTAGACCTTGCCTTCGCTGCGCGAGCCGACGAAGAGCGTGCCCGACGGCGACATCGCCATGGCGCGCGCGCCTGGCACGTCCTGTGTCAGCACCTCGATGCGGAAACCAGGCGGCAGCCGGACCTGGTCCAGCGGCAGGGCGGCCGGCGCGGACCCGGTGCCTGCCAGCAGTACAATGGCGAGCAGCGCCGCAGGCCGCGCGGTGCGTGCCATGAAGTGCAGAGCCGGGCGCATGTCGGGCCTCCTGTCGCGGTTTTTGCCACGATGCCTGCACGGCAGGCGCGCGTCAATCACCTAAGTTCACCTAAGTGTTTGTTTGGCCTCGGTAATTGGGCTATACTCTTGCGTTTCGTGTTCGAACGTCCTCGAACACCCCGTTTTCTGAGGAATCATTCCATGGTCGTTATCCGTCTGGCTCGCGGCGGCAGCAAGAAGCGCCCGTTCTTCAACATCGTCGCCACCGACTCGCGCAACCGTCGCGATGGTCGTTTCATTGAGCGCGTTGGTTTCTACAACCCGCTGGCTACGGAAGGTGAAGAAGGCCTGCGCCTGGCGCAAGACCGCCTGGCCTACTGGCAAGGCGTTGGCGCCCAGCTGTCGCCGACCGTTGCCCGCCTGGTCAAGCAAGGCGCCGCCAAGGCTGCTGCCTGATAGTCGCCTGCAGCGCGCCCCGTCGAACCGTTTTTACGGCCGGCCGGGCGCGTTCTTATTGCACACGTGACTGAACGAAAGCAGGGCGCCGCCCGGCCGCTGAACCGACCGCTGGTTCAGCCCCAGGGCGAGCCGCAAAAGGCTTGCAAACTGCCCGCGGCGCTCCTGTATGCCGACCCCCTGCCGGAAGACCTGGTTGAGGTCGGCTATATCGGCGCTGCCTACGGCATCCGCGGCTGGATCAAGGTCTTGCCGCATGCTGATGATGCTTCGGCTCTGCTGCATGCCCGCCGCTGGTGGCTGCTGGCACCGCCGCAGGCGGGGCTGGTGGCGGCCGACGCGTCGCGTGCCCAGCCCGTCTGCGTAAAGATCGCGCAGTCGCGCGAGCACAGCGGCACCGTCGTGGCGCAAGCGTCCGGCGTGGCCGACCGCAATCTTGCGGAAGCGCTCAAGGGCCGTCGCGTGTGGATCCGGCGTGCGGATTTTCCCGCGCCGGAAGAAGATGAGTTCTACTGGGTCGACCTGATCGGCTGCACCGTCAGCAACGAGCAAGGCGAGTTGCTGGGCGAGGTGTCCGGGCTGATCGACAACGGTGCCCACCAGATCCTGCAGGTGGCCTGCGTGCTCCCTGACGGCAAGGCCGGCGAACGGCTGATCCCGTTTGTCGATGCGTTCCTGCGCTCGGTGGATACCGCGGGCAGGCGCATCGTGGTGGACTGGGGGCTCGACTACTGAGCCTGTGCCCGCGATGGTGCGGGATAGGCGCAGGATTGGGATTGGGAGAGAGCGGATGCAGTTCGATGTGATCACGCTGTTTCCCGACATGTTTCGCGCGCTGACCGACTGGGGTATCACCAGCCGGGCAGCCAAGCAGCAGCGCTATGGCTTGCGCACCTGGAATCCGCGTGATTTCACGGTCGACAACTACCGCACCATCGATGATCGTCCTTATGGCGGCGGCCCCGGCATGGTGATGCTGGCCAAGCCGCTGGATGACGCGATCGATGCCGCGGTGGCGGCGCAGGCGCAGGCCGGCGTGCCAAAGCCGCATGTGGTGCTGATGTCGCCGCAGGGCAAGACGCTGTCGCATGCCAGGGTGATGGAGCTGGCCGAACGGCCGGGCCTGGTCCTGCTGTGCGGCAGGTATGAGGCCATCGATCAGCGGCTGATCGACCGCCGCGTGGACGAGGAAATCAGCCTCGGCGACTTTGTGCTGTCGGGCGGCGAGCTGCCGGCGATGGCGCTGATCGACGCCGTGGTGCGGCACTTGCCCGGCGTGCTGGGCGATGCGCAGTCCGCCGTGCAGGACAGCTTCGTCAACGGCCTGCTGGATTGTCCGCACTACACGCGGCCGGAAGAATATGAAGGCGTGCGGGTCCCCGACATCCTGCTCGGGGGCCATCACGCCGAGATCGAGAAATGGCGGCGCCAGCAGGCGCTGGCCAATACCGCGAGCAAGCGCCCCGACCTGATCGAGGCCGCTCGCGAACAAGGTTTGCTGACCCGGGCCGACGAGAAATTCTTGTCGGAATGGGCGGCGAAGGAAGGGCGGGGGGAGACCCCCGCCAGGTAAAACCCCATCCTCTGCCGGGGCCCGGGCAATGCCTGGGGCATACAACGCCGGCACGATGGTAATGGAGAAAAAACGATGAACATCATCGAGCAGATCGAGAAGGAAGAGATCGCGCGTCTGACCGCGAACAAGACCATCCCCGCATTCGCACCTGGCGACACTGTGATCGTCAACGTGAACGTGGTGGAAGGTACCCGCAAGCGCGTGCAGGCCTACGAAGGCGTCGTGATTGCCAAGCGCAACCGCGGCCTGAATTCGTCCTTCATCGTGCGCAAAATCTCGTCGGGTGAAGGCGTGGAACGTACGTTCCAGCTGTACTCGCCGCTGATCGCCGGCATCGAAGTGAAGCGTCGTGGCGACGTGCGTCGCGCGAAGCTGTACTACCTGCGCCAGCGTTCGGGCAAGTCCGCACGTATCAAGGAAAAGCTGGTGTCGAAGGCTGCTGTCGCTGCCAAGGCTGCACAGTAAGCTGGGCATGCCGGCCGGGGCAGCCCGGCCAGCGTTTCCTCAGGAAGGGCACCCCCGGGGTGCCCTTTTTGCATTGGCGCGGCGCAAACGTTGAAAGCGGCGGTCATTTTTGCTGCGGCGCCAGAATGCGCGCTTCTGTCATACTTGCGATGTTATGCGTCCTGCCTTCGATCCCGAATCCCTCCCTGTCATCGACACCGACCTGCGCAACGGCGCCCTGAGCGCGCCGCGGCTGGAGGTGGACTTTATCCGGCACCGCTTCCAGGTGCCGCCGGCCTGGGCGCCGGAACTGACCGATGAATCGCGCGTCTATGACCGCAGCCGCGGGCTGCGCGACGCCGCCGTGCTGGTGCCGCTGGTGGAGCGCCGTGATGGCCTGACGGTGCTGCTGACGCAGCGCAATGCCAACCTGAGCGCGCATGCCGGGCAGATCAGCTTCCCGGGCGGGCGGCAGGAGTCATGGGATGTCAACCGAATCGACACGGCGCTGCGCGAGACTGAAGAAGAGGTGGGGCTGGCGCGCGACTATGTGGAAGTGCTGGGTGCGCTGCCGGACTACATCACCGGCACCGGTTTCCATGTGAGCCCCGTGGTAGGGCTGGTGCGTGACGGTTTCACGCTGCGCCCCGATGCCTCGGAAGTCGCCGATGTCTTCGAAGTGCCGCTCGCGTTCCTGATGGACCCGTCCCACCATGAACGGCGCCTGTTCCGCTGGGTCGACGGCGAACGGGTGTTCTACGCCATGCCCTATCCGCGCGAGACTGGCGGCCACCGCTTTATCTGGGGCGCCACCGCGGGCATGCTGCGCAATCTTTACCACCTGCTGGCGGCCTGAGCCGCCGGGTTCTTACGCTGCGGCCTGGTCCTTGCTGCCGATGCAGTGGGGGCAGCTCTTGCCGACCACGTAGTGCGGGCTTTGCTGCTCCTCCGGCGTGACCACTGCGCGGCAGGCAAAGCACTGCTTGGGGCCGGCCGGCTCCAGGTTGGGGTTCAGCGCGGTGCGGTAGTCAAAGACGAAGCAGTCGCCGCGATAGTGGCTGCCGCCGACCTCCTCGAAATACTTCAGGATGCCGCCCTCGAGCTGGTACACGCGCTCGACGCCGACTTCCTGCATATGGATCGCCGCCTTCTCGCAGCGGATGCCGCCAGTGCAGAACGACACCACGGTCTTGCCTTCCAGCTCCGCCTTGTGGGCCGCCACTGCCTCGGGAAATTCGCTGAACTTGGCGATGTCGTATTCGACCGCCGCCTCGAAAGTGCCGACCGCGACCTCGAAATCATTGCGCGTATCAAGCATCACCACCGGACGGCCCTCGTCGTCGTGCCCCTGGTCCAGCCAACGCTTCAGGTCGACTGGCCGCACCGAAGGTGCACGGCCCGCCTCGGGGCGGATCAGCGGCATCTTCATGGTGATGATTTCCTTCTTGGCACGCACCAGCATGCGCTTGAAAGGCTGGTGCTCCGACAGGCTTTCCTTGGGTGCGATATCGGCAAAGCGCGCATCGGCATGCAGCCAGGCCATGAAGCCGTCGATGGCTGCGTGCGGGCCCGCCAGGAACATGTTGATGCCCTCGGGCGCGAGCAGGATCGTGCCTTTCAGGCCGGCCGCTTCGCAGCGCTCGCGCATGGCCGGGCGCAGGGTCTCGATGTCGTCCAGCGAGACGAATTTGTAAGCGGAAATATTGACGATCTGCATGAGAGACTGCGCCTGCACGGCCGCGTCCGGGAGGGCGCCGACGGCTTGCGATAACTGCCTGATTGGAAAGGCGAAATTATAGCGCGTGCGGGCGCCGGCGCCGCGCATTCCCCAGCACTCCGATCAGCTATGCCAGGCCATCGCGCCAGGCCGCCTGCACGCAATATCGGAGGCATGCCAGCGGGCTGAGCCGGTACAATGTCGCCCATGTCCGCACCCCGCTTCGTACACCTCCGCCTGCATTCCGAATATTCCATCGTGGACGGCATCGTCCGCCTGGAAGACGCCGTCAAGGCCGCCGCCGCCGATGGCATGGGCGCGCTCGCCCTGACAGATCTTGCCAACGCCTTCGGGCTGATCCGTTACTACAAGGAGGCGCGCGGCGGCGGTGTGAAGCCGGTGGTCGGTGCCGACGTCTGGCTCACCAACGCCGAGGACCGCGACAAGCCGTCGCGCCTGCTGCTGCTGGTGCAGGACCGCCGCGGCTACCTGAACCTGTGCATGCTGCTGTCGCGCGCGTGGCTGGGCAACCAGCACCGCGGCCGCGCTGAGATCGATCCGGCCTGGTTCCTGGAACCCGGCGAAGACGACCTGCCGCTGGCGACCGGCCTGATCGCCCTGTCGGGCGCAATGGGTGGCGATATCGGCATGGCGCTGGCCAACGGCAATGCCGACGGTGCGCGCCGCGCGGCACAGCATTGGTCCACGGTATTCGCGCAGCGCTTCTACATTGAACTGCAGCGCGCCAGCAATGCCGGCACCGATGCCTACGTGCAGCAGGCCGTGCAGCTGGCGGCGGAACTGCAACTGCCGGTGGTGGCCACGCATCCGGTGCAGTTCATGACGCCGGACGACTACACCGCGCACGAGGCGCGCGTGTGCATCGCCGAGGGCGAGCTGCTGGCCAATCCGCGCCGCACCCGGCGCTTTACCACCGACCAGTACTTCAAGACCCAGGACGAGATGTGCGCGTTGTTCGCGGACATCCCCTCGGCGCTGGAGAACGCGGTCGAGATCGCGCGCCGCTGCAACCTGACGCTGGAGCTGGGCAAGCCGCGCCTGCCGCTGTTCCCGACCCCCGACGGCATGTCGCTGGACGATTACCTCGTCTACATGGCCAAGGACGGCCTGGAGAAGCGCCTGGCGGTGCTGTTCCCCGACGAGGCGGTGCGCGAATCGAAGCGCCTGGAATACTACGCACGGCTGGAGTTCGAGACCGGCACCATCATCAAGATGGGCTTCCCCGGCTACTTCCTGATCGTGGCGGACTTTATCAACTGGGCCAAGAACAATGGCGTGCCGGTGGGGCCGGGCCGCGGTTCGGGCGCCGGTTCGCTGGTGGCGTATGCGCTCGGCATTACCGACCTGGACCCACTCAAGTACGCACTGCTGTTCGAGCGGTTCCTGAACCCGGAACGGGTCTCGATGCCCGACTTCGACATCGACTTCTGCCAGCACGGCCGCGATCGCGTGATCACGTACGTGAAGGAGAAGTACGGCAAGGACGCGGTATCTCAGATCGCCACCTTCGGCACCATGGCGGCCAAGGCCGCGGTGCGCGACGTGGGTCGCGTGCTTGACCTCGGCTACGGCTTTGTCGATGGCATCGCCAAGCTGATCCCGTTCAAGCCGGGCAAGCTGGTCACCATCGAGGAGGCCAAGAAGGAAGAGCCGCTGCTGACCGAGCGCGAGAACAACGAGGAAGAAGTGCGCCAGCTGCTGGAGCTGGCACAGCGCGTCGAAGGCATGACCCGCAACGTCGGCATGCACGCCGGCGGCGTGCTGATCGCGCCCGGCAGGCTGACCGACTTCTGTCCGCTGTACACGCAGGGCGCGCAGAACGACGGCATGAGCGGTGTGGTCAGCCAGTACGACAAGGACGACGTCGAGGCCGCCGGCCTGGTCAAGTTCGACTTTCTGGGCCTGACCACGCTGACCATCCTGGACTGGGCCGAGCGCTATATCCGCCGCCTGGACCCGAGCAAGGCCGACTGGAACTGCAGCCATATCCCGCTCGACGACAGTCCCGCCTTCGATATCCTCAAGACGGCCAACACGGTCGCCGTGTTCCAGCTGGAAAGCCGCGGCATGCAGGGCATGCTGAAGGACGCCAAGCCTGACCGCTTCGAGGACATCATCGCGCTGGTGGCACTGTACCGCCCGGGCCCGATGGACCTGATTCCCAGCTTCTGCGCGCGCAAGCACGGCCGCGAGAAGGTGGAGTATCCCGATCCGCGCGTCGAGCCCGTCCTGAAAGAGACCTACGGCATCATGGTCTACCAGGAGCAGGTGATGCAGATGGCGCAGATCATTGGCGGCTACTCGCTTGGCGGCGCCGACCTGCTGCGCCGCGCCATGGGCAAGAAGAAGCCCGAGGAAATGGCCCAGCATCGCGTGATGTTCCGCGAGGGCGCCGACAAGAATGGTCTCTCCGCGCAGCAGGCCGACGACATCTTCGACCTGATGGAGAAGTTCGCGGGCTACGGCTTCAACAAGTCGCACGCGGCCGCGTACGCGCTGCTGGCGTACTACACCGCCTGGCTCAAGGCCCACCATCCGGCCGAATTCATGGCAGCCAACATGTCGCTGGCCATGGATGACACCGACAAGGTCAAGATCCTCTACGAGGACTGCAAGCTCAACAAGCTCGCGGTGCTGCCGCCCGACGTCAACGCCAGCGAATACCGCTTCGCGCCGACCGACTCCAAGACCATTCGCTATGGCCTGGGCGGCATCAAGGGCAGCGGCCAGGGCGCCATTGAAGACATCCTGCGCGCGCGCGAAGAGCGCCCGTTCACCGATCTGTTCGATTTCTGCGAGCGCGTCGACCGCCGCCAGGTCAACCGCCGCACCATGGAGGCCCTGATCCGTGCCGGCGCCTTCGACAGCCTGAACGACAACCGCGCCCAGTTGCTGGCATCGGTGCCGATCGCGATGGAGGCCGCCGAGCAGAAGGCCGAGTCCGCCAACCAGGTGTCGCTGTTCGACCTGATGGGCGATGCCGGCGAAGCGCACCGCCCCGAGCTGCTCGATGAGCCGCGCTGGAGCGCCAAGCGCACGCTGCAGGAAGAGAAGCAGGCGCTTGGCTACTACTTCTCAGGCCATCTGTTCGATGCCTATCGCGACGAGGTGCGCCGCTTCAACAAGGGCACGCTGGCTGCGCTGGAAAAGGAAGTGCAGGGCAACGGCGGCGGCTTCGGCCGCGACGTGCGCGGCAAGACCATCGCCGGCGTGATCTCCGGCGTCCGCACGCAGATGACCCAGCGCGGCAAGATGCTGATCGTGACGCTCGACGACGGCACCGGGCTGGTCGAGATGACGGTGTTCAACGAGCTGTTCGACGCCAACCGGCACATGTTCCGCGAGGACGAGCTGCTGATCGCCACGGGGAATGCGCGGCACGATACGTTTACCGGTGGGGTGAGGTTTACGGCCGAGTCGGTGATGGACCTGGTGGCCGCGCGCCTCAAGTTCGCAAGCGCCGTGCGGCTGGCGATGAATGGCAATTCCTCGACCGGGATGCTGCGCGAACTGCTGATGCCGCACCTGGCCCGCGCCAGCGGTGGGCAGGGTTTGCCGGTGCGCATCCACTACCAGTCTGCGGCGGCTTCGTGCGAGACCATGCTCGGAGCGGACTGGAAGGTGGTGCCCTCAGACGAGGCGCTGACCGCGTTGCGGCTGGCACTGTCGCCGGACAGCGTCAGCACCCTCTACGAATAAGCCGACGGCAGCGGCGGTCTCAGGCCGCCTGCCGGGCGGCACGCGCGCTGACCGCCAGCGTTAGCAGCGCGTCGACGTGGGCCTCGATGCCCGGATCGTAGTTGAGCATCGCCATCGGATCCGCCAGCCGGCCCTGGCCGCTGCGTGCCGCGTCGACCGCGGCGCGAATCGCGCGGTCGAGCGTCTCGGCGTGATCGCGTGCGAAGGCATGCACCGCCTGCGGCCGGATTACCTCCAGGCAGGCAATATTGTCGGCAAAGACCAGCGGTGTGCCGCACAGCACCGATTCCACGCCGACCAGTCCGAACGGTTCATAGCCCGAAGCCAGGATGGTGAAGTCCGCGGCGCGGTAGAGCGCGTCGATGCGGCTGCTGTAGCCCAGTTCCCGTACCCGCGGGATGGTGCGCCCGACTGGACGGCCGGCCACGGCAAGCTTGATCGGCAGGTCCGATTTAGAGAAATAGTCGGCAAGCAGGTCGAAACCCTTGCGGGCATGGCCCGAAGACGGGAACAGGAACACGACCTCATCGTCACCGAAACCGAACTCACGGCGCAACGCGGCGCGCGCGTCGGCGTCGACCGGCGTGAAGCGCTGCGTGTCGACCGGCGGGTAGATCAGTTCCACGCGGTCCGGCGGCATCCCGTACAGCTCGATCACCTCGCGGCGCATCAGCGCCGAATGTGCCACCACGCGATGCGCGCCAGCATACTGCGCACTCTCCAGGTCGATCTGCCACTGGTCGGAGCGGCGCGCTGCCGTGCCGCGCGCGCCGAGATAGCCGCGGTGGGTGCCACCGCAAATGGCGATGTCCGAGCCGCGCACGCGGTTGCAGCCGATCAGGACTTCATCCGCTGGCAGGCGCGCTTGCAGGCGCCACGAGAAATAGCGGTCGCGCAGCTTGCCGGGCAGCCACGAGACCAGAATGCGATGCGGCGTGACGCCGGCCGCCTGCGCCACGCCGGCGTCGAAGCGGCGCGCGTAGACCGACACCTCGGTGCCGGCGCGGCCTGCCATTGCCCGGCTGATGTCGAGCGCATAGCGTTCCAGGCCGCCGCCAGCGCCGAAGCGATTGCAGGAGATGCCAACTTTCATCGATGCATGGAATAAAGGGGAGGGGCGGCCGGCCGCCTCAACGGGTGACCTCAGGTGCGGCTGCCTTGAGATCGGCGCCGGCCTGCAACTGCGCCAGCTTGGCGTACTTGTAGTAGCTTGCCTGCGCATTCATCAGCGCCACGCCGAAGCCTGCGCTGCCGTCCAGGAAGCCGCGCTTGAGCAGGTAGGTCCGGATGAAGGCCCACAGGCCGTGGCCCGCGGCGGACGCCACCGAACTACGCTTGCCCCGCGCGTAGGCCTGCTGCGCGCCTGCGCTGGAGTAGCTGTCGATCTTGCGCAGCACGTCTGACAGTGTGCGGTAGCTGTAATGGATCAGCGGCTCGCGCAGATGGGTGACCGGGTCGTCCACCTTCAGGTGTTCGTGGACCAGGTCATCCGTGAAGCGGCCGCGGCCCTTGCGGAAGACGCGGGTCACATAGTCCGGATACCAGCCTGCGTGGCGCACGAAGGTGCCGCAGAACGCTGACAGGCGCGGCAGCGCAAGCGCGTGGGCGTCGGCCCGCTTCAGGTGGCCCAGGATCTCGTCGCGCAGGGCGGGCGTGACACGTTCATCGGCATCGAGACTCAGGATCCAGTCGCCCGTGGCGGCGTCAACCGCGCGGTTCTTCTGCGGGCCGAACCCAGGCCAGTCGTCGGTCTGGATGACAGTGGCGCCGGCGGCACGCGCAATCGCCACCGTGTCATCCGTGCTGGCCCAATCCACTATAATCGCCTCTTCGCACCAGGACACGCTTTCGAGGCATGGCCCGATATTGTGAGCTTCATTCCTGGTAATGATGACGGCCGAGACTCTCATGGAACATAGGGGAGGCACGCAGGTCGGACAAGACCGACGGGCCGCCGGAGTCGCCCACGGCGCCAGGCGCTGGATCGAGACCGCGTATTCTACCGCACTGGCGCATGGCGCCCTTCGCGCACCCTGATGCCATCGAGTCGGCTCGCGGGCCGTTTCCTGATTCTCAAATTGATGATACGAGCACAATTGTCCCGTTCTGCCGGGATGGAAGAAGTCTTCCTTCTGCCTGCGCGTGCAGCATTGGTCTCTCTCTTGCCGGCTGCAATCCGGGCAAGACCGGACGCACAGGCGCTGGCCGCATGATCGGCGCCTACGTCATCAATCTCGACACCGCGCGGGAGCGCCGGGAGCGCATTTCCGGCCAGCTGGCGGGCCTTGGTATCCCGTTCCAGGTGTTCCGGGCCGTGGATGGCCGCGTGCTGGCGGAGGAGGAAGTGGCCAGCAAGCACGATGCCGCCGCCGCCGCCGCGCGTTACCGCCCCATGAGCCGGGGCGAGGTGGGGTGCGGGTTGAGCCACCTCGGCGTGTACCGCAAGATGCTGGACGACGGCGCCGCCTTCGCGCTGGTGCTGGAAGACGATGCATCGCTCGGCCCCGACCTCGCAAGCGTGCTGGCCGACCTCGAGTCACGCCTGGATCCGGACCGGGCCGAGGTGGTGCTGCTGTCCCATGTCGACAAGTACACGCGCTGGGGGGCCCGCAGGCTTGGCGGCGAGCGACGCCTGGTCAGGCGCTACGGCGAATGGTGGCTCGCGCACGGCTACGTGGTGACGCGCGCCGCAGCGCAGCGGCTGCTGGCCGGCCTGCAGCCGCTGTGGTGCGCGGCCGACTACTGGTCGGCCTTTGAGAAACAGGGCCTGGTGTCGCTCAGTGCCGTGGTGCCGTATTGCATCGGCCTGACCGAGCTGGCCGCGACCTCGTCGCTTGAAACGCATCGCGCCGACCTGGACGCTGCCGACAAGGCTCGCCGCAGCATCGGCTATTATCTGCGCCGCTACGTCTATCAGCGCTTCCTGTTCCAGCTCATCGTCAGGCCCTTCCTTCGGGTAGCCCGGCAGAAGCGGCCGGGCTAGCGCCGGGCCGGCACGCCGCCTCCACACACAAGAAATATCAGTGACCACATCCAAACCGCCCATTTCGCCAGGTGCCGCCGTGCCGTCCAGCATGGCCAGCCGGCTCTGGTCTTACCTGCGCCCCGAGCTACGCATCTTCATCGGCGCCATCCTTGCCATGGCCGTGGTCGCGGGCAGCGAGGGGGTGATCCCCAAGGTTGTCAATGACCTGCTCGACAAGGGCTTCGGCGGCGACTACGCCGGCACGCTGTGGCATGTCCCCGCGATCCTGACCGGCGTGGCCCTGATCCGCGGCGTGGCGCAGTTTGCCTCGGGCTACCTGCTGAACCTGATCTCGAACCGCGTGCTGCTGAAGATGCGCCTGCAGATGTTCGAGCGCCTGCTGCAGGCGCCGGCGTCGTTCTTCCACCGCAACACGGCGGCTTCGCTGATCAATGCCGTGATCTTCGAGGTCAATCAGGTGCTGCAGATCCTGACCAGCGTCTTTATCACGCTGGTGCGGGACTCACTGACGGTTGTCGCGCTGCTGATCTACCTGTTCTATACCAACTGGCGCCTGACGCTGATCGTGGCGGTGATCCTGCCGGTGATTGGCTACCTGATGTCGAAGATCAACCGCCGGCTGCGCAAGCTCAACCGCGATCACCAGGCCTTTACCAACAACGCTGCCTATGTCGTGGAAGAGGCCGTGGGCGGCTACAAGGTGGTCAAGCTGCACGGCGGCGAAGCCTACGAGATGGGCCGCTTCCGCACCGTGGCCGAGCGGCTCAAGAACTACTCGATGCGCATGGCGGTCGCCGGCGGGCTGAACCAGCCGGTCACGGCCTTCCTGGCCGCGCTGGCGCTGTCGGTGATCATCACCATTGCGATGGTGCAGGCGCAGGCCAACCAGACCACGGTGGGCGGTTTTACCGGCTTTGTGATGGCGATGCTGCTGCTGATCTCGCCGCTCAAGCACCTGACCGACATCAACCAGCCGCTGACGCGCGGCATCACCGCAGCCGAGATGATCTTCCGGCTGATCGATGAACCGATCGAGCCGCAGGACGGTGGCAAGATGCTGGGTCGTGCCCGTGGCGAGCTGGCCTTCGAGCAAGTCGGCTTCCGCTACGGTGAGGCATCGCGCGCCGCGCTGGAGGGCATTGACCTGCGCGTCAGTCCGGGTGAAGTGGTGGCGCTGGTGGGCCCGTCGGGCAGCGGCAAGACCACTCTGGTCAACCTGGTGCCGCGCTTCTTCGACCCCACTGCCGGGCGCATTCTGCTGGATAGCACGCCGCTGACCGAGTTGTCGCTGAAGGACCTGCGCAACCAGATTGCCTTCGTCAGCCAGGACGTGGTGCTGTTCAACGACACCGTCGCCGCCAATGTGGCATATGGCGCGCAATCCGACAGCGAGATCGACATGGCCCGCGTTGAGCGCGCGCTGGCGGCCGCCTACATGACGGAAACCGTCAAGGGGCTGCCGGAGGGCCTGAACACCAATATCGGCGACAACGGCATGAAGCTGTCCGGTGGCCAGCGCCAGCGGCTGGCGATTGCCCGGGCGCTGTACAAGGACGCACCGATCCTGATCCTGGACGAAGCCACTTCGGCACTGGATTCGGAGTCGGAGCGCCAAGTGCAGGCGGCGCTGGAGGAACTGATGAGGGGCCGGACCACGCTGGTGATTGCGCACCGCTTGTCCACCATCGAGAACGCCGACCGCATCGCCGTGCTGGACCACGGCCGCGTGGCGGAGCAGGGCACGCACGCGCAACTGCTGGCGGCCAACGGCCTGTACGCCGGGCTGCACCGGATCCAGTTCGCGACGCAGCAAGGGTAACGGACGTACCAATGACAAAGGCCGGCGCTTGCGCCGGCCTTTGTCGTTTCCTGCGTGCTCAGCTTGGCGAGGTGACGGGCGGCTGCACGCCCAGTACTTCATCGATGGCAGCCAGCGCCTGATCCCGCCGCGGCACCACGCCGCCACCGCCCAGCGAGACCGCGCGGCCCGGCGCATCGACGCCGTACAGGTGGCGCGACGTGGTCGTGAACAGGATCACGGTCGGGCGGCGCAGCGCATCGGCGATATGCACGAAGCCGGTGTCCATGCCAACCACCAGCGATGCCTTACCTACCATCTGCGCCACGCCGGTGATGCTCAGGCGCGGCATCACTTCGGCGTTGGGCACGCTGGCGGCGATGGTCTCGGCTTCCTTGCGCTCCGCGTCGTTGCCCCAGGGCACCAGCACGCGCAGCCCGCGCGCCGAGATCGCGCTGCCCACGCTGATCCAGTCGGCGGCCGGCCACTTCTTTTCTTCGCTCGAAGTGGCATGGAACAGCATCGCGTACGGGCCCTTGGCGGCCGCCGCCGGCGTGTCTGCGGGCATCTCCAGGCCGTAGTCCATTTCCCTGGTCAGCGCATAGCCCAAGGCGCGGCTGACGGCGCGGCGCATCCGCTGCCGCGCGCAATCTTCCTCGACAAATGGCTGGAACACATGGTTGTAGGCGAAGCGAGCGCCGCTCTCGCCCAACTCTTCCACGGGGTAGCCATAACGATTGCGCGTGCGTGCCAGGAACGTCACGATGGCGCTCTTGTAGACGCCGTGGACGTCCAGCACCGCATCGTACTTCTCGCGGCGCAGTTCACGCAGCGCACTGAAGATCGCACGCAAGCCAGCCCAATTGCGCGATTTCTTGAAGCCGCGCAGCGGCGCGGAAATCACGCGCTCGATATTTGGATTCCAGCGCGGCACGTCGGCGCAATATGAGTCGGCAATCCAGTCGATCTTGACGCCGGGAAAGGCCCGCTGCAGGTCTGCGACCAGCGGCTGGGTGAATACCATGTCGCCGAGGGAGGTCAGCTTGACGATGAGAATACGTTTCATCGGGAACAGTAGGGCGGGCAATGGGCGCTCACCTGGTTCGGAAGGTGCGTAGTATGCCTTATCCACCGGACATGTGTCCGTGCGATGCATGGGCGACATGGCCCCCGCCACGACCGCGCCGATCCGTTAGTATCTGCATCAGAAGCCTCACGATCGATGACGCCTATTCAACCGGAGACCACCATGTCCGACACGGCATTCCCCATCAGCCGCTACCCCATCCCCGCGCTGACCGACCTTCCCGACGACATCCGCGCCCGCATCCTGGAAGTCCAGGAAAAAGCCGGCTTCGTCCCCAACGTCTTCCTGGCGCTGGCGCACCGTCCCGACGAGTTCCGCGCGTTCTTCGCCTACCACGACGCGCTGATGCTCAAGGAGGGCGGCCTGACCAAGGGCGAGCGCGAGATGATCGTGGTGGCGACTTCCGGTGCCAACCAGTGCCTGTACTGTGTGGTGGCGCATGGCGCGATCCTGCGCATCTATGAGAAGAAGCCGCTGGTGGCGGACCAGGTCGCGGTGAACTTCCTGAAGGCGGATATTCCGCCGCGCCAGCGCGCGATGCTCGACTTTGCGATGAAGGTGTGCGACTCGTCGCATGAAGTGGCCGATGCCGACTTTGCTGCGCTGCGCGAGCACGGTTTTTCCGAGGAGGATGCCTGGGATATTGCCGCCATCACGGCGTTCTTCGGCCTGTCGAACCGGATGGCGAACACGATCAGCATGCGCCCGAACGACGAGTTCTACCTGATGGGCCGGGTGCCGAAAGCGAAGTAACGCCGCAGGGGCTCAGCGTATCTCGGCACAGGCACCGCTCTTGGGGTCGAACAGCACCGGCCACGCCTGCTCGTAGATGCCGGGCGTGCAGTGCTTCTCGCAGCGGTTATGGGCCAGCGTCACGCGGCGCGGGTCCTGCCACACCAGCAGCTTGCACTGGCTGCCGTCGATGGCCTGCAGTTCGATGTGCGGGGTCTCGCGGACCTGGCGGAACTCTGCCAGGTTGAATTCGCAACTGCCGCGCCGCGATACCCATAGCTTCCACTTGAGCGCACGCACCTCGTTGGCCTTGACGTCCATCAGCGCGTCTTCGCGGAAGCCGTCTTCCTCGGTGCGCTTGCAGGCGGCGGCAATGTTGAT
>JACXTT010004875.1_pt1 | contig 19792 bp, 15 predicted proteins | sample 9270951 | NCBI WGS metagenome assembly JACXTT01 (sample SAMN15532306, study PRJNA645909) | rock metagenome | isolation source: weathered quartz diorite | place: Puerto Rico | collected 2017-06-21 | reverse complement strand
GGTCGGAGCTTGCGGCATCGCCGGGCCCTCCTCGGCTCCGGCATACCACTCCCGCCACCCCGTTCGGGTGGAGCGGTCACTTAGCTGCTCAAACCGGACAGATAGATAAACTCCCTACAGGCTCGCTGGGGGGAGATGCGGACACCATGACGGCTGCAGTATCTTCGCGACCTCCTAATGGGCGCCGGCGATCTCACGCTCGCCGGACCCCGCGGGCTTCGTGATCGGCGTCGAGGAGGTGTTCGTCCATGATCGCGATCGTGCTCGCATTGTTTCTTGCGCTGGCCCCAGCCGCCCGAGCGTCGGGCCTCCTGGCCACGATGCACGGCGACCCGGAGAACGTCCGAACCACGAATCCGGCTCAGTCCTACCAGCTCGTGCGCGACGTGAGCATCGAGCTGGGGTACGACAACGACCTCCTGAACGGTATCTGCGTGGCGCCGCACGTGGGCTGCGACACGATGCCGCAGGCGGCGGTCCTCGCGGGTTCGACGTTCGATTTCACCGCAGGCAGTCCGCATTTCGCGGAAGTCACGGCGAAGCTCGTCGATGGCATGGACGAGGTCATCGTGTCGTCCGTCCGGATGTTCACATCGGCGGGTGCACTCGTCTTCGTTTACGGCAGTGGCTGCCGGGAGTCCTGCCAGGGTATCGGCTCGCCTGACCTGAGCGGGTACGCGATCGATCTCATCCGGCTACGGGTGATCCGCTTCGACCTGCGAGCTCCCGCGTCCGGCCCCGGGCTCGAGGTTTCCAGCCAAGTCGATTGGGAGTTCTACGGAGTCCGCAGCAACGTCGCGACACTGCACACGACCTGGGGAGGGTTGAAGCTGCTCTACCGTTGATCCGCACGGTCCCGAGTTAGCTCACGCTCCGCAAGCGTCGCAATGCCTTGGCTCACCTTGCCGTGGACGACCTAGACGAGGAGGGCGCTAACTGCGAGTCTCCCGCCATTGGCTGGGAGGGCGTTGAGGTCGTGCAATCAAACGAACGATGACTCGAACTAAGATTCGATCGACGAAGACGCTCGCCGTGCTGCTTTGTGTCTTGGCGGTGGGCGCATCCAGCGCACGGCCGCGACAGGTCCTGCCGAGCGATCTGCCTCTCACGAAAGCCGCTCCCGACAGCTTTCTCGCCGAGTTCCGAACGACGAAGGGGAACTTCACCATGAAGGCCCGGCGAGCTTGGGCGCCGCTCGGAGTCGATCGTCTCTACCGCCTCGTGAAGTCCGGCTACTTCGACGGGCTCACGATCTACCGCGTCGGGCCGACGCTCAGCGTGAAGGGCGGCCGTGTCGTCCAGTTCGGCCAGAGCGGTGATACCACTGCCGATCGAGCGTGGGAGAAGGCGACCTTCGCGGACGAGCCGGTCATACGGCCGCACCGCCGCGGCTCGGTGAACTTCGCGCGCGGCGGTCCGCATACGCGCAGCGTCGAGATTGCGATCACGACCAACGAGGCCGCAGCGCTCGATACGGTGCATTACATGGGCGTCGTCGGGTTCCCGAGCATCGCCGAGGTCGACCACGGCATGGACGTTCTGGAGCGGCTCAATGGCAAGTATGGGAACAAGCCGATCGCGAACGATTCGCTGTCGATCCTGGGCGGCGAGTACCTCGAACGTGCGTTTCCCGGACTGGACCGCATCCGGCGAGCGCGAGTGACGAAGGAGTGGGGAAGAGCCTCGCGCCGATAACAGCAGCTCAAGGCATCGCCTCGCGTTGGACGGTTGTCACCACGGGCGGCGTCTCTAATCTGCCGCGTTTGACCCGCGCTCAGACCTCGGCGAGCCGGGCTGCCAATACGCATTCAGCCTGGCGCCTCGCGTAGCCCGGGTGTGGCCGAGGATCGGACTCCGCAAGGTGCGCGCGGATGACCTCGGGCAGCCAACGTGCCATGGGCGAGCCCTCGAATCCCCAGTCGCGCAGCGCGAGCGACGGATCGGGGCGAGAGGACCACGGGCCCGAGAATGGTGAGACCGCGCGATCGAGGCCGGCCTCCTCCAGCGCGTGCCAGGAACAGCCGATGAGGTTCGCGCGCACTCCGAGCTGCCCGGCCGCTGCGGTCACCAGTTCGATCAACCGGGGCTCGTCGGGCTGAGCAAGGTTGTAGGCTGCGGCGGGAGCCGTTGCGTCCTCGGCGAGCGCCACCACCGCTCGCGCTACGTCCTCCGTCCATACGAAGCGCACGGGGTTCTCGCCACCGTCGGGCAGCAGCAACGGACCGCCGTCGCGCAGGCGCTGCAAGTAGGCCCATAGCCGCCGAGAGCCGTCATTTGCTCCTTGCACGACGGGGAGGCGCAGCGCGGTGGAGCGGATGCCGCGTTGGGTCAGCTCTTGGGCTGCAAACTCTGCCTCGCGTTTGCCGACGCCGTAGTGCCAATTGCCGTAGTCGGGAGCGCTCTCAGGAGGCTCGGGCATGAGCGGCAGGGCCGCGTCTTCCTCACGGAACGGCGGCCGTCTCTCGGCGCTCACCAAGTAGACCTGGCCGCTCGAGACCAAGAGGTAGTGACCGACCCTAAGCTCCGGCACTAAGAACAGCCGCGCGACGTCGCCGCCATCGTACGCGAGGAGATCGAGCACCACGTCGAACCGCCGCCCTTGGAGCGCAGCGGCAAGGGCCGATGGATCACGCCGGTCGGCGATCAGCGCTGAGGCACCCGAAGGAATCGTCCTCGAGGCGCGGGTGAGAACGCTGACGTCGTGACCCCGCGCGAGCAGGGCACGCGTCGCAGGCGCACCCAGCAGGCCGGAGCCTCCCACGACCAGGACACAAAGCCTCACGCGGCGCGGCTACCGGATCGCCACGACGCCAGGCCCAACCCTACGAAACCGCGTGAAAACGGCGGGATCATGTCCGGGGACGATCAGGCGCGCGGTCGAGGCGATCCGCCTCATCCGCTCCTGTGCCGCAAGATTGGACGTGGAGTCGAGCGTCTGGGCGATGGGTCGATGACGGGCAAGGTTCTCGTAGAGATAACAGTTGTCCGAGGCCACCACCACCGTACCCACGACGGTGCGGACGCCGACGTATTGCGACGCGAACGTGTGCTTGCCGCCGGTGTAGACGGTGAGCCCCGGGAGAATCTCCTGATGATCGCCTTCGACGAGCTGTACGCGTCCGGCGTGGTTCAATTGTGCCAGCATTGCAGCGTCCACGGTGTCGATCGCGGCTTGGAGCGGAGCGCCGTCGTCGCTGACGTAATAGGTGTACTCCTCGCGCTGAATCCAGATGCGTGCATTGGGGAACAAGTCGACCCCATCGAGGTGATCCCAATGGATGTGCGAGACGATCACGTCGGTGACGGAGTCCGGAGGCACTCCGAAACTCTGAAGCGCATCGGACGGGCGCCGATAGTCCGCCGGCTTCCATGAGTCCAGGAACTTCTGCCGATAGAAACCAGCGTCCACGAGCACGCGCCGATGCGGCCCTTTCAGGAGCCAGAACATCATCGCGATGTCGAGCTTGCGGGTCGTGTCCGCTCCCGCGACCAGCTCGTGGACCGGGAACGCGGGGACCGTGGCGTATCGGATCGCGAAGACCCGCCAGGTGGGATTTCGTGGCGCGGCCAATGATGGGAGCGTGGCTGCCATGAGCACCGCGCCGAGTAAGAGGAGGAGGACGAGGTGCTTGAACAAGTCACCGTGCGAGCCGCGCTCCGGCGGTTTCGGTGAGGTCATGCGTGCAAGATGCATCGGGCGAGCGTGCCGTGCAAGCAATGGTGGCCGACCAGCCCCATGGTCTGGTGAAGCGCTTTGGCCGATAAACTCCACGAGGTCGGTGCCATCGCCACCGACCATTTGACCCGTGCCTGCAGCATGGGAGACGCAAGTGGCCGAAAGAAGCGGGAGCGCAAGCGTTGACACGCTCACCCGCACCATTACTTTGATGCCTCACCGCCATGTCTTGCAGGCCTTCGACTTGATTCGTGCGGCCTCGCGCTTGAGATCCGGGCTCGTCTGGTCTGACAGAACCAGGTCCAGGAGCAGACACGCCTCCTGGCCTTTGCCCGTGGCCAGCAAGTCCGTCGCGACGTCGATCCGACGGAGGTTGCGCGCACGCGCCGAAAGTGAGTTGGCGCGCGCACGAACAAGAGCCGAGCGGGCCGTCTTGGCGACCTGCTCGAAGGCTGCTTCCGCGGTCGCGTAGTCTCGTGATTCGAGTGCCGTGAGCCCGCGAGCCAGAGGACCGGAATTCGTTGCCGACGGACTTCCCGACGGTTCTCCCGCGCTGCGATCCGAGCCTGCGGCCTTTCGGTCAGGGGCCTCCGTGCGAGAACTCATCGCGATCGTGTCGCCCGAAGGTGTGGGTCGGTGCTCGTGAATCGCTGCCAGCCAGGAGTCGCACATCTCCGCGACGCCCTTCTCGTCCACCTCACGGCGACATCGCGCGAACAGTGATTCGGCCTCCACGCCGTGACCACGACGCACCAGGTCGGCTCCCTGGTGATGTGCGGCGTCGGCAATGAGCCAGCCTGCAAGGAAGCGCCAGCGTGGTTGTTCCAGCCCCTGAGGGATGCTGTTGTAGAGCGCCACCGCCGCCCCGCGATTGCCTGCACGAAGGTTCAAGATCGATTGTCCGGCGACGATGTCGCACCGCCGCGGCCATGCTTCCTGGGCGACCATCAGCGCTCCGATGCCGCTGCTCACGTCCAGCGAATCGTCGAGAAACGTCATCCCGTAGTCCGCAAGCCATACGGCGTTGTCCGGATCCGATTTGAGCGCGGCGGCGAGCAGCGTGCGGGCGCGCAGTGTGGATTCATCGGCGCCGGGCGCGGGCCAGCGCAAGCGTCGGCTCCCCCAGAAGCGCCGCTGCGCCAGTACGTTGCCAGCAATGCCGCGGGCGCGAGCGCCGCTCGCATCCGAATGCGAGACTCGGTCGAACCATCGATCGGCATCGCCCGGCCTACGGGTCTGTTCGCAGACCTCGCCGAGGAGGGCGGCTGACAGAGCCCGGGTGGAATCCGCGGACCACGCGGCTTTCAGGTGCTGTTCGGCGGATGTCTGGAAGTCGGGACCGGCATGCGTCAACAGCTCTCCGAGCACGATCAACGTTTCGACGCGGTCCAACGGCCTCACCTGTGCCGGAACCCTCTCGAAGGGAGTCTCGAACTTGTAGTCGATGTAGGAGACAGCGGGATTGGCGCTGAAGAGTCGCAACTCCGACTCGAGCGAATCCACTGCGTCTGGGCCGAAGACTGCAGCCATGGCCACGGAGCTGGATACGCCAGTCGCCAATCGTGAGAGGAGCGCGTCGAACCGGTGGCCCTGGTCACGCTCATCCATGATCAGCATGTGGACAAGCGCCCACGATTCCGCATACAACGTCACGCGATTCTGACCACGCGAGTACTCGGGGCTGTTTTGACCAATGAGGAGCAACGAGCGGAGTGGGAGAAGGTGATTCCTGAGCCAAGTCGTCTGCCAAGTCTTCGAGCGGCCGATCTGAGCACGTGCCGACTGGGATTCGAAGGTGCTGAAGTATTCGGCTAGGCCCTCGCTGGTCCAGACCGGCAGCGCGCCGAGCGTCCGGTCCACGACCGAGTGCGTGAACTCGTGTGCGGCGAATTCCATCGGCGGCTGATCCGGCGGAATGAAGTAGGCGATATCATCCGCGTCGCCCACCCTCACGTGGTACCCGGCGGTGGAACTGTACTCGTCCTTCGACGACCCGACGTACGGCCTAAAGGACTCCGCGTCGCGGAACAGGTACACGGATACCCTTTGACTGGAATCGACTCGCAGGCCGCTCTCGATCCGCTCCATCGTGTCGGCCAGGCGTTCGAGGTGGCGGGCCGCATGGACGGCCTGTGTCTCCCCCGCGTTCGAGTAGACGTGGAATCGCCTCGTGCCCACCACGATCCACGCGTCCTCGGTTGCGGCCGGCGGGAGCGCCGCGTTGGCGTTAGGCGTGACGAGCGGCAGCAACAACAATTCCGCCAAGAGGAGAACGGCCGGGCGACGAGGAAGCATGAGCGGCCTCAGGCACGTGAAGGCGGATCGGGTGACTCGGGCGACGCTACACAACGTAAGCCGCGAGCGTCAACGAAATCATGCAGCGCTCGATGCGCATACACTGCGACAGGGAGTGGCGACGGGCGCCGCGGCAAGACATCGATGCGTTGGTCGCTCCCGATTGCGATCGCACCGCGCGTGCGTTACAAGTGGCTTTCCTTCAATTCGGGCGTCCAACCCGAGGTGCCGCGCGGAGGAGGAGATCAGGAATGGCCGACCTGCAATCGTTCGCTCAACGCTACACTGCGGCCTGGTGTAGCCAGGACCCCGCCCGCGTGGCGGCATCAGACGCGCGGCAAGTCGCGCATGGCATCGATTGAATAACTTCAGAGACTGCCGGTCTACTGCCTTGGGTGTCGGGACGCGAAACCCTTATCCTTCAGCGCGCGAATGGTTCACCGTGGCGCACAGGCACGAAGCGCGGAGCTGAACCACCTGGCCGCCAAGTCGTTACAAAGGACATGCGTCATCTGAATAGCCGAGCCGGCGAGTTCATCGAACGCCGCGCACTCACGACAGGGGCGGAGGTCCCGGCCCCGAACTACCACTTGCGCCTGCTCTGGCGCTGCATGAAGCGCTTCCCCCTTCACTCGTGACCGATCTCCTGCAGCGGCTCCAGGTCGGGCTTGCGGGCCACTACCAGCCCGAGCGCCCGCTCGGCGAGGGGGGAATGGCGGTCGTGTTCCTCGCGACCGACCTCAAGCACCAGCGCCAAGTAGCGGTCAAGGTGCTGCGGCCGGAACTCTCGGTCGTCATCGGCGCCGAGCGGTTCTTGCGGGAGATCCGCGTCACCGCGCAGCTCCAGCACCCGCACATCCTGCCCCTCTATGATTCGGGCGCCATCGGGGACCTCCTCTACTACGTCATGCCGCTGGCGCTGGGGGAGTCGCTGCGCGAACGGCTAGCCCGGGAGCACCAGCTCCCCGTGGACGAGGCGGTCGGCATCACGCGAGCCCTCGCTGGCGCCCTCGACTACGCGCACCGCCAGGGCGTGCTCCACCGCGACATCAAGCCAGAGAACATCCTGCTGCACGATGGCCAGCCGATGCTCGCGGACTTTGGGATCGCGCTTGCGGTCAGCCTCGCGCGTGGCGACCGCCTGACCCATACCGGCATCGCGCTGGGCACGCCCACCTACATGAGTCCCGAGCAGGTGACGGGCGAACAGGTGATCGACGCCCGGAGCGACATCTACTCGTTGGCCTGCGTGGCCTACGAGATGATGACGGGGCAGCCGCCGTTCACGGGTCCGAGCGTGCAGGCGATCCTGGCGGCGGTGATGAACGGGGAGGTGGCGCCCCTCGCCGAGCGGCGCCGAACGGCGCCGGAGGGCGTGGCTGCGGCCATCCACAAGGGTCTCGAGCGCCTGCCGGCCGATCGCTTTTCCACCGCAGCCGAGTTCTCGGCGGCCCTCGCCGCCGGTCCTCACGCGGTGGCGGCGCGACACGCACGCCGACGTTTTACGCCGGCCGGCATGGCGCTCGGCGTCGCGCTGGGCATGGTCGTGGGTGTGGTCGCCGTGGTGCTCGTCCGCTCGACCCTGGCGCCGGCTCCGCGCGAGCCCGTGCGCCGCTGGAACATCGCGCTGCCGGAAGGCGCAGCAGTCGCGCTCGAGGGCCCCGAGCAGGCGAGCGAGTGGTACGGCGCCATCGCCCTGTCTCCGGCGGGGGGCCAGCTGGCCTACGTCGCTCGGCGCGGGGGCACGACGGTCCTGATGGTTCGCTCGCTCGAAGGCGACGCGCCTATGGCGCTGCCCGGAACCGAGGGAGCGTCGGATCCCTTCTACTCACCGGATGCCGCATGGATCGGCTTCTTCTCCGGTGGTTTGCTGCGCAAGGTTGCGGCTGCCGGCGGGGCGCCCATCACGATCGGCGAGGTCGATCACGTCACGGGTGCGGCATGGGTGACGAACGATCGCATCCTCGTGTTCGAAAACGACGGCTTCGACCTCCACCGGATCTCAGCGTCTGGAGCCACCGCCGAATCGGTGATTCACCTCACCACCCAGTTCGGCACGCCCGGCGTGCTTCCTGGCGGGCGCTGGGCCGCGGGTCAGTTCGGCTCGGGGCAGCTCGGCCTGCTGTCCCTGACTGACGGTACCGAGCTCGCCATCACGCAGCGCGGCGTGCTGCCGCCGAATTCGGTGCGCCAGGCAGATCTGTTGTTTGGCACCAGCCCGCGCTGGGTACGTCCCGGCTTCCTCGTCTACGGCGCCGGCGATGGCCAGCTCATGGCCATGCCGTTCGACGCGGGGCAGCGCCGCGTGATGGGGGAGTCGCTCCCCGTGATCACGGGGATGCGGATGGAATCGGGTTTCGGCTCCGCGGAGTTCGCGCTCGCAGAGGACGGCACCTTCATCTATGTCCCCGGAAGCAGCCAGTTCTACGTGAAGGCGGCGTTGGTGAATTCCGGAGGGCGGCTCGACACCCTGGCCCTGCCGCGTGGCCCGTACACACAGCCCCGCATCTCGCCCGACGGCACCCGCTTGGCCGTGCAGGAGCGGAATGCGGTGGGAGGCTGGCAGGTGCTGCTCATGGACCTCGCTACCGGAAGCCAACGGCAAGTGAACGTGCGAGGCAATTACCGGGCGTTCCCGGCGTCCTGGTTCCCCTCGGGGCGCGAGCTGATGATCGGCCTGTGGGATCCGGTCCAGTTCCTGAACTACGGAGCGGTGATTCAGTCCCTGGACACGGGAGAAGCGAGGGATCTGCATCTCAGCGACGTCTCGTACATGACGGTGGCGCCCGACGGCGGATCGTTCGTCTACTCCAACTGGCGCTCCAAGGAGCTGTTCATTCGCTCCCTCGGCCCGGACTCAACGACGACGGCGATCCCCTCCAAGGGGATTGCGGCCAGCTACTCACCCGACGGGCGGTGGCTCGCGTGGGGTGGAGTGAACGGCGCGGTGGAGACGTCGCCGGTCCCGCCGACCGGTGCGATCTACCACGTTGCGGACCGTGGACGAATGCCGCTCTGGACTCCCCGCGGGGACGCCCTAGTCTATCGAGACGGTACGCGCTATTACCGCGTACCGGTCTCCACTGCCGGCGGCTTCCACGGCGGCCGGCCGCAGCTGCTGGTCGAGGGCTCCTTCCTCTCGGCCTTTGCCTGGAACCATGCCATGACGCCCGATGGCCGACTCCTCGTGTTTCTCAGCGACCCGACACGCGAAGCCGACGTGCTGGGCGTGATCACCGGGTTTCCGACCATGGTGCGACGCCTGGGTGGAGCGCGCCGACGCTGACGTGGCAAGTTCTCGCGCACGCCCCACCCGGAACCCGGCGCCACCGAGACGCAACCCTACTTCGTTACGGCATGGACACCGAGAAGAGGCCCACAGGCGGCGTCAGTCCTGTATAGTCGCCGACCACCTTGGCGTCGTACGGAGAATACAGTCCCTTCTGCGTGGTCTTGAGATCGTAGCCAACGTTGTTCCCGATGGCGCCGCCGCCCGCCAGCGGCAATCCGTAGCTCGCCACAATCGTCCCACCCTGGCTGACGCGGATCACCCGGTTGTTGAACTGATCACTGATGAGCGTGTCTCCATTCCGCAGGCGCACGGCGCGCGTCGGCAGCGGGGCGGCGACGCTCGACGGGTCGCTATTGGTGACGTATTGCCAGACCACCGCGTCGTTCGCGTCGACCTCGACGGCGCGGGAGTTCCCCGCATCCGTGAGCAGAGTGTGGCCATCGGGCAGACGGCTCGCGAACGCCACAGCGCCCACCGTCCCGCTGGCCGTGAACGTCCGGATGATTTGATCCGCGCGCGTGACCTCGATGGCGCGATTGTTGTTCTCGTCCGCGATCAGGACGTCACCGTTCTGGAGCAGCTCGGCGGAATTCGGGCTGTTGAGCTGGTCGGCCGGATTCGTGTTCGTCCCCGGATACGACCAGACGATCCGCTTCTGCAGGTTCACCTCGATGACCCTGCCGTTGCCCTGATCGGTGATGAGGATGTGCGCGTTGGGGAGGAACGTGCATTGGACCGGCGTGTTGAGCAAATCGGGACCGCTGCCCGCTAGACCGAACTGGCCGTACTGCCAGACGATCCTGCCCTCCGGGCCCACTAGAATCACCCGGTTGTCCTGGGCCCCGTTGGGGCTCTGCGGGATCACGCCAGGCGGGGTTCCGGTCCCGGCCATGAGCGTGAGCGCCCCGACACGCTCGGCGTCGTTGACCCCGATGATCGACCTGGCGGAGAAGTCCGTCGGTCCGAGTCCGAACGACCAGACGATGTCGCCCGCCGGCGTGGTCTCGATGACGCGGTTGTTGAATTGATCGGCGATCAGCAGGTCGCCGATCCGATTGAATCGACCGAATCGAATCCCGTTCTCATTGAGCTGAGCGATCGTAGTGTTGGCGGCCTGAGGCGTAGTTGCCGGCGCGGTTACCTGCTTGTCCGTGGAGCAACCGCTGGCGAGGATGACGGCCCCAACGAAGACGGGTCCTGCTAGCCGACGGAACATGGCACACACTCCCGAGCTATTCGGGCGACGCGGCCAAGTGGAAGCGGTGGAGTCTCCACCCGGTGGCGGCACGAAATGCACGGGCCGGTGCGTGCTCTAACGTCGGCCCAAAGGTTCCTTCCGAACAGTCTCCCGAACGACCGACGACGGTAGCAGCGTGGCGGGTCCGTAGTGGTACGGGATTCACATCGTCGCATTGGTCGCGAGTGGGGCAAGCTGCCCCATCGTTCGGGAGTGGCGCGTTCGACACTAGACTCTCGGTGTTTCGCCCGCCGCTCGAACTGCCACCTCTAACTGTATTCTGGGGAGCAGCATCGGTGACGAGGGGCGGATTTTCCGTCCGGCTGCCAAGTTCAGAAGCGCGTGGGGTGTGACCCGCGCCGCGCAACACCGCTTGGCAGCACCGCGTGAATCAAGTACTCCTCCGGACGCGGCGAACACACCCGTAATGCCGCCGCGGGCACCCGCGAAGCGCGGGCGGCCCAAAGGGGGGAGGACCGATGAACGCCGTCGACGCGAATGAACGCGCCGCGCTCCGGCGCGTCCCACTCCGACACGTCCTCGCCGTGTTCGTCGGCAACGGCCTCGAGTTCTACGACTTCCTCACCTTCTCGTACTTCGCCGTCTACATCTCCCGCACTTTCTTTCCGAGCGACAATCCTTCGACGGCCCTGCTCGCGACGCTCGCCACCTTCGGGGCTGGCTTCCTGACGCGCCCGATCGGGGCGATCGTCATCGGCCGCATGGGCGACCGAATCGGCCGTAAGCCCGCGATGCTCGTTTCGTTTACTCTGATGGGTGCCGCCATCGTGGGGCTTGCGTTGACGCCCTCCTTCGCGAGGATCGGTGGCGCCGCCCCGGGGATCGTCCTCTTGTTCCGGCTCCTGCAGGGGTTCGCCCTGGGCGGAGAGGTGGGCCCCACCACCGCTTACATGGCGGAAGCCGCCCCGCCGGCTCGTCGCGGTCTCTACATCTCCATGCAGTATGCGACTCAGGATTGCGCCGTCTTGCTGGCGGGCCTGATCGGGACCTTACTCGCCGCCCTGCTCAGTGAGCGGCAATTGCAGGAGTGGGGGTGGCGAGTGGCGATGCTGGTCGGCGCGAGCATCGTTCCCTTCGGGATCATGTTGCGTCGCACGTTGCCCGAGACGCTGGAGCGTGCCGAGGCGGCGGTTCCGGCGATGCAGCAAGCGCCCTCAGCACGAAGGTTGCGCGACCGAGTTCGACCCTACCTCGCGATCGTCGTCCTGGGGCTGATGATGCTCACATCCGGCACCATCGGTAGCTACACCCTGAGCTACATGACGACCTATGCGCTGGACACGCTGCATCTGACCGCCACGATCTCCTTCAGCCTCCTCATCCTCAACGGCGGCTTGTCGGTGATCTTCGAAGCCTTCAGTGGCTGGCTCTCGGATCGCGTCGGCCGCAAGCCGGTGATGATCGTGCCCGCGGTCCTGCTCCTGCTCTCGATCCTTCCTTGTTTCTGGGTGATCGGTCACTGGAAGAGCGTGTGGGCCCTCTACGGCGCGGTGAGCGTGATGGTGGTTTTCGCCTCGGTCACGTCGGTGCCCGTCATCGTCACGATCACCGAGACCTTGCCCGCGCACATCCGTTCCGGCGCGGTCGCAACGATCTACGCGTTCGCGATCTCGATCTTCGGGGGATCGACCCAGTTCGTCATCAAGTGGCTCATCGACCGTACGCACGATCCGCTCGCGCCGGCCTATTACTGGACTGGCGCTGCGGTTCTCGGTCTGATCGCCAAGCTCCTGGTCACCGAGTCCGCGCCGATCAAGCAACGCCGGAGCTAGCAGGACGTGGCGCCGTCACATGCATCTCGCTGCCCGCGGCTCGAATTTGTCGCCCATGCCTAGATGGAACGACGCGTTGTCAGCGGCCGAGCGCCGCAAGGCGGGCACGCAGCGCATCGGCCTGTGGCCCGCTCGCCAGCGCGACCGCCGTTTCGAGCGCCGCGCGTGCCGCCGGTAGGTCGCCGAGCCGCTCGTCGCACGTGGCGATCCCTTCCCACACCTCCCCATTCCGAGGCATGCGCGCGGCGAGGTCGAGATAAAGTGCGCGCGCTTCGTCGTAGCGCGTGCGGGCGAGGAGCAGCCACGCGATCTTGAGTCGGGCGTCCAGGTTGTCGGGGTGTCGGCTCAGGCTATCGCGCCAACCTGCGGTCGCCTCATCGAGAAAGTTGATTTCGAACGCGGGATCGCTCAGCTTCCGAAACTCGAGGCGCGGCGCTCGGCCACGGGTCCGCTCGGGGCCCTGCGGAAGCATGCATAGGAGGTGGGTGCGGTCACCCACCTCGGCTGCGTAAAGTCCCTGGTCCGCGCCGGCGGCCTCGCGCACCGCGGTCAGCAGATCGTCGCTGGTCGCGACAAGCAGCAGGTGCGGGTCTGCCGCAAACAGGTCCACACCGCGCTCCACCGCGTCGGGCCACGACAGACGCTTTCCGTGTGCCATGAGCCGTTCGCCGGGCGCGGCGTCGAAGCGCCCGTGGGCGACACGTCGATCGTTGAGCCCAAGCATGTCGAGCGTGCGGAGATCGGAGTAGTAGGGAAGCGCGCCTGTTGCGCCCATCGCGACGTAGAGATCAGCCGGGACGATCCCCTCATCCACGAGGCGGCGCAGACGCTTCCCCTCGGCGATCACACTTGTGGCGAACACCGCGTGCTCCTCCGCGCGGATACCCACGAAACGTCGGCTGAGCCAATGAACCAGCCCGCGGTGGCGCGCCGCCACGATCCGAAGGCCAGGAAGTCGGTAGACCGGGCTTCGTTCTGGCAGTAGGTAGGTGCGCGCCTCGGGCAGAGACGGCTCGAGGAAGGCTGGGAACCCGGCGACCGGCACGGGAGGGAACTGGCGGTGCGACTGCCACGGCAGCTCCCAGAGCCCGACCGCCATGACGCCCAGGCAGCCGGTGGTCACGGCGGCGCGCCAGGGCCGTCGCGCCGCCGCGGCGATACCGGCGGCAAGCACCAACAGGACCAGAGAAAAATAGAGATCGAGCGGGCGGTACTCGAAATAGTCGCCCCCGATCGCGGCCACCGAGAGCGCGTGGGGGAGCACGAGGGCTCCTGCCAGCAGCGGGAAGAAGCCGCGGCCCAGGCGCCTCCACTCGAACACACCGAGCACCAGCAGCGGGATCCAGAGCCACAGGCCGTACTCGAGCACGAACGCAGCAAGGTAACGGAGCCCGGCATCCCACCAGAGCTGGCCCCCGACCTTGGCGTAGTACGTGTTCGGTAGCCAGTCTCCGTAATAGATAAGGCGGAATACGAAGTGCGCCGCGACCAGAGCGACGAAAGGCAGCACCCCGCGCGCGAAGCGGCTCACGTCGAGGTGCCCGCGCGCAGCGAGCCACCCCGCGCCGGCCGCGAAGGCGGCGGTCGCGAGGAGTAAGCCGTCCGGTCGGGTCCATGCGGCGAGCGCGAACGCCCACGCCGCGAGCGCGCGGACTCGTCGCCCGGCCGCCCAGGCTTCGATCTCGACCGCCCAGCGCAACCCCGCGGCGACCACGAGCAGCTCGAACCACCGGGTCTCGAGTCCGCTCGTCGACCACACCGCCACGCTCCGGGTCAGGGCCAATCCGAAGGCGGGGACGAGGGCGAGCCACGGCCGATCGAACGAGCGCAGCGCGAACCGCACGACCAGAGCCCACAACGCCACGGTCGCAAGCAGAGAGATGGGGTTGGCGGCTCGCTCGGGCGCCACGCCCAAACGGTCACACGCGGCGAGGATCAGGACCCAGAGGAAGTTGGAGTAACCTTCGACGTGTTCGCCGCCGGGATTGAAGGTGAGCCCGTGACCGTGGCTGAGATTGCGCGCATAGCGGAACGAGATGAACGCGTCGTCGGTCATGAACCGGTAGGACCAGGCATGCGCCAGGAGTAGCCCGAGCGAGACGCCCAGTGCGATCAGAACCCAGAGCGGCGGACGAGGTCGCGGTAGTCGGTGATGTTCCACGCGTGTGATTGTACGGGTCGACGGCCGTGGCCACGGCGAGAACTGGAGGGCGACCTCCGTCGTGACCCGGGCCCTCGACTAGGAACGGGTCGGTGAGCGACTAGCGCGGCGTTGCCGGCTCAGCGCACCTGGTCGGCGCGCACGATGTAGCGCAATGGCGCGGCACCGAGGAATTGGAACGGATAGCAGGTCACGAGGGTCAACCCCGAAGGACCTCCTTCGTAGACGGCGCGCGTGTTCGTGGGCTTGATCACGGCTGTGTCGCGCACGCGGTAGAGAATATTGCCCTCCGGCGTCTCGATGGTGATCCAATCCCCGGGCCGCAATCGGTCGAGGCCCCTGAAGAAGCCGTCCCGATGGGCCGCGAGGACGGTCCTGCCGGGTCGACCCGGCAGCGGAGAGCTGGGAACGTGGCCGACCGCCCTCCGCAGTGTGCCGGCGCTGACGCCCTCAGCCACGATGGCGGACACGCCAGCGGACGCGATCTCGAGCTTGCCCACCAGCGCGCCCCCTGAGACGGACACTCGGTTGTCGCCGGCTCCTCGAGGCTGCGGGACTGCGGCGAGCGCTTGGTTCGTGGGTCGCAGTGACGCCAGGACAATCGCGGCCTCCCGTTGGTAAACCATGGTCATGGCCACGGACAGCGCCCACCAACCGATAAGCAGCATGCCCAGGCCAGCGAGAATCAGCTCGGGAGGCACGAACCTATGGCGGCGTAGATGAGACATGGGGCCGGTTCATGCGCAGCACCGGCGACCCGAAGCGAACGCCCCGGCCCCCGCGGTGCTTGCGATGATGGACTACACAGCGGTCCGCCGACGCCATAGCCAGAGAGCAGCGGAGGTGATGAGGAGCAGCATCCCCAGGCTCAGTGCCCACGGCAGCTCACTGGCCGTTTGCGGCAGCTGCTGCTCGCCGCGGCTGTTGTTGGCGGGCGCAGACGTCGCGCGGGTGGGCGCGCTCGTGCCGCCCTCCGAAGCCGAGCTGCCGGCGCTCTCGTGCTTCGGGGCGGTCTTGCCATTCATGACTGTCTGGCGGTTCGTGGTCTTCTCGTGGTCCTTGTGGTTCGCGGCGGCCGCGCGGCTCGCGTGCTGCACGCGCAATGCATGCGGCTCGAGCGCGTAAACGCTGGAGCTAGGCTCGAGGGGGGTGATTCGTTGAGCCAGGTGGAGGCCGCTCTCGAGCAGCCTGAACTCGACGCGCACCGGCGTATTCGCGGTCAGAGGCGACGGCTTGACGGTGCGTGAGTCGAACTCGAAGGTCATCGTCTCGCCGTCGGTCGTGGTCACTTTGACCGTGTGGGCCGTAGTGGACGATACGGTGCCGATCACGACTGGCTGGGGCTGCGGGATTGCAGTCTCATGTCGCGAGTCGGAGAGCACGGCGCCAGCGCTCATGATGAGCAACGCCGACGCGAGGGCGAAGATCAGGGGTCTCATGCCGAATACCTCCTCAGGGTTCGGTGACATCGACCGGTCGTGGGCGCCCTGGGGAAGTAGACGAGACTCCGAGCAACGTACCGCCATTCAGGCGGTATTGCTTGAAGTCACGTCACCTGTATACGTTGGTATTGTATCAACCAGGGTACGTCTACACCGAGTATGGTGAGTATAGCTCATATTATAGTGCGACTGTTACGTCGAATCGGACTGACGCCCCCCTGGATGAGTCATCCAATGGCGGCGGCGCAGCACGACCCATTTCGGAGGCCCGATGACCCGCTCATCCCCGTCACCCGAGCCCAACCCCGGCTCGCCAATCGCTTACCGCGACGCTACGTTCCTCGAGAGCGACGAAGGCAGACCGCTGCGGATTCTGGCTGAGTATCTGCAGCCGCTAAGCACCTTTCGCCGTAAGCACGTCCACGACACCATCGTGTTCTTCGGCTCGGCTCGGTTGCTCGAACACGGGCCGCTGGGCCGCTATTACGCCGAAGCCCGCGAGCTGGCGCGGCTGGTCACCCACTGGTCGCTCGGTCTCGAGAACCCGGCGCATCGGTTCCTGGTCTGCACTGGCGGCGGAGGGGGGATCATGGAGGCGGCGAATCGAGGCGCAGTAGAGGCGGGCGGCCGGACGATCGGGCTCAACATCGGCCTGCCACACGAACAGCGCCCGAACCCATACATCACACCAGGGCTGGGTTTCGAGTTCCGCTACTTCTTCATGCGCAAGCTGTGGTTCGCTCACTTGGCACGCGCGATCATCGCCTTCCCGGGAGGGTTCGGCACACTGGACGAGATGTTCGAGATGCTGACGCTGTCGCAGACCCGCAAGCTCGATCGGCGGATCATGATTCTGTTCTACGGCACGAGCTACTGGAAGGAGATCGTGAACTTCGAGGCGCTGGTCCGGCATGGAATGATCGCCCCTCAGGACCTCGGGTTGCTCCACTTCGTGGACTCACCCGCACAAGCGCTCGAGATCCTCCTTCACAACCTCACGCCCGTACCGGCCGCCGGGGCGTGCCCGGCGCTGGCGAGATCGATCACCTGCGAAGACCAGGCGAACGGTGATCCCTGGGATGCATCCCCAACATCGGATCAGTAGCGGCGCACATTGAAGCCGGGGATGCTCCGCTTATCTGTGGCATCGACCGCGGGCCAGCGTATACTTGCGCCGCGTGCGGTCGACGGTTGCTTCGTGAGCCGCCAACGTGCGGGCCGATACGCGATTTCAGCGCTTGTATCCCCAGGTTGTGCCGACGATGTCTCTCAGCGTGCGTGGAGACACGCCCGTGCACCTCGACGCTTCCGCGTACGCGCCGGGGACGCGTCCACTCGGCCGGCACATGACGCGGGAAAGGATCCACCTCATGCGTCAAACGGTGTTTCGCGTCACCCTGGCCGCGAGCATGGCCGTGATTCTCATCGGTTGCGCAAAGAAAGAGACCCAGACCGTCGCGAGCGCGACCAGCGACTCGCTGATCTCGAGCAACCCGGTGGAAGTCCCGAACGGCAGCTTGGCACCACAGCGCCCGTTCGAACCGTCGACGGCACCGCCGCACCGGACACGCACGGCCGCACCTACTAGGAGGCATGTCGCCGCGCCCGAGCCAGCGCCTCAGCAGGCGCAGGAGCCTCAGACGGAGGCGAGCTCGGCCCAGACGGGGGTGCACCAGTCCGAGGGTGTCGTCGTCGAATGGGGCAGCTTCCTCCACGTCGTCGTGTCAGACGCAATCAGCAGCGAGACCGCGCATCCCGGCGACGCATGGAGCGGGACGCTTGCGGACTCCGTGTTCGTGAGAGACCGCGTTGCGCTTCCCGCGGGGAGCTTGGTGCACGGCATCGTGAAGGAGGCCAAGCCCGCAAAGGCCGGCGACCGGGCGCTCCTTGCGCTCGAGGTGACGTCCGTGGACGCCTTCGGCAATACCTACCCCGTGAGCGCCACGATGGACCCGATCGTCCCGGGCTCGCCGCGCGCGCGTAACCTCGGCGCGATTGCCGGCAGCGCCGCGGCTGGCGCGCTGATTGGAAGTGCAGTCGGAGGCGGCAAGGGCAGCGTAATTGGCGGTCTGATCGGTGGTGCCGCGGCGGGCGGCGCCGTGGCGCGTTCGAAGGGATTCGAGGCCGTGGTCAAGCCTGGCAGCCGCATCACGTTCACGTTGGCGAAGGACGCTGTCGTGCGTAGATAGCGCCGCGACCGGCTCGCCACCGTTCGGCCCCAGTGAATACCGCGTTCGTCGGGAACGATGTCTCGCCGGGGCCTTTTGGCTTGCCCGGGGTCAGTGGGCGGCGGAGATTCGCGGCCTGCGAGACGAGCCGACCTTTCCCCCGGCGGCCTCGCGGCGCCCCACCCCCCCACGGGGCGTGCCCTGTTGCCCGCGGCGCGCATTAGGTCGCGGCCGCATCCCGTAGGAGGCTGTCCATGTACTCGCCACGCGTCCGCTTGCTCGTCGCTTCCCTCGCGATGGTCACGTTGACGAGCGTCCAACCCGCAAACGCAAAGACCACCATCGTCCGTCAGATCCCGTTCTCGACATGGCTGACCGCACAGGGGATTCGCCTCGTTGGTTGGCAGGGCCGAACGGGACCTCAAGTGAACCCACCCCTGCTCGGGAACATCGCTCGCATCGACTATGCGGGTGGCCGGGCGCAGGCGTTCGGGCTGTCGTTTGGCTTCAACGCCTCGGGTTCCGTCACAGAGCGACAGTTCTCCGACGGCACCGCTGAGGTCACGGTCAACGCCAGCTTCACGAACGCGATCACCTGGGCCAGCGATGCGAATGGGGTTCTCATTTTTGCGTACACGCCCGCGGAGCTGGCCGCGGACAACAGTCTCACGCCCGGTCTTTCGAACGGCCACCTCCAGGCCAAGTACACGGTTCCCGATGGAGAGGCCCCGGAACTGAATCTCGCGGCCGTCGTGTTCAACGGCGCCGGCACGATTCTGTCCTTGCAGTTCTCCTCATCCGCGTCCGGGCCGCTTCGCGCAGGCTTTGGAGTGGCGGAGGGCACGCCGGGACGGTGCGGTGTCAGCCAGGTCGGACTCTTTACGTTGGGCGGGGGCGCCACGGCGGATCAGTTCCCTGTGGAGCACGTGGACGTGAGCGTTGCGGGGAGCGGGCTACAGTCGCAGGTCCCGTCCTTGTCGCTCTCGAGACTCCCGTCCCCGCTGTCTAGTGGGGCGCCGACGGCTGCGCGCTCCTGGGGAAGTCTCAAGGCTCGCTATCGTGATGCGCACGTGAGCGACTCGAAGTAGCACGCCGCGGCTTCGGCAAGCACAGGGCCATCGGGTCATTCCGGTGGCCCTGCGTCTTCGTGGGTTCGAGGTTCCGAAACGCCCTACTGGATGACCACAATCCTACGAACGGACATCGAAGAGACCGCCTCGACTCGGAGTAGATAGACGCCTGGCGCGACCCGCTTGCCGTCCTGATCGACGCAGTTCCAGCGCAGGGGATGAGGTCCTGGATCCATCATCCGATGGTCGAGAAGCGATGCCACGCGTCGCCCCGACACATCGAGAACCTCGGCACGAACCGAGGCGCGGCTCGGAAGCTCGAATTCAGCGGTCACGGTTCCTTCCGTCGGGTTGGGCCATGGCGCTCGCCATTCGAGCCGTGAAGATGAGTGGCCCAAGTCGGGTACGGAAAGCGGCGCGACACATCGCCCGCGGGCCCCGCTATTGAAGATTGCCTGAATCTCGGGCTGGCTGAGCGCACGCCCGTAGACTGCAGGCTCGTCGATCGATCCGGTGAAGTACCGGACGCCTCCATCGGCGCCTCCGATGAACAAATCGGTGATTCCCGGATCGACGGAGGTGATGGGTGACACATGCGTCGCGACCTGTACTCCGTTCACGAAGAGCTTCTGGAGGCCGGCATCGAACGTCGCTGCAA
>JACXTT010004874.1_pt1 | contig 19792 bp, 18 predicted proteins | sample 9270951 | NCBI WGS metagenome assembly JACXTT01 (sample SAMN15532306, study PRJNA645909) | rock metagenome | isolation source: weathered quartz diorite | place: Puerto Rico | collected 2017-06-21 | reverse complement strand
GAGATCGCCGACGCGGAAATAGCAATTACCTGGTCGATCCGGCCGGAGCAGATCACAGCCGCGAAGAAGCTGCGCTGGATTCACTCCCCAGCCGCGGCAGTACACCAGCTGATCTTCCCGGAACTGGTCGTAAGCGACATCGTTTTAACCAACGCGCGTGAAGTGCACGGACCGGTAGTGGCCGAGCATGTGATTGCGCAGATTTTCGCGCTCGCCAAGAAGATCCCTGGCGCGGTGCGCTTGCAACAGAAGCGTGACTGGGGCCAGCAGCAGATGTGGGACGAGTTGCCGCGCGTGCGGGAGGTCGCCGGTTCAACGCTGGGCCTGATTGGCTTCGGCAGTATCGGCCGCGCGGTTTCCAAGAGCGCGAAAGCTTTGGGCATGCGGGTGATTGCCGTGCGGGAGCATCCCGAGCAGGGAAGCGAGGGCGCGGACACTGTCCTCGGACCTGTGCAGATTGACGAGGTCTTCCGGCAGTCTGACTACGTGGTTCTGGCGGCTCCGGTAACCAGCCAAACAAAATGCCTCGCCAACGCGCAGCGTCTCGCAATGATGAAATCCGATGCCTGCCTGATTAATGTCGCTCGCGGCGAATTGGTGGATGAGGGCGCGCTGGTGGCGGCACTGCGAGAGAAGAGAATCGGTGGTGCCGCGCTGGACGTATTTCCAAAGGAACCGCTGGCGGCGGAGTCTCCGTTGTGGGATGTGCCGGGCTTGCTGATTACACCGCACACGGCGGCGCTGACGGACAAACTGTGGGAACGGCACTACGCGCTGTTCTCGGAAAACCTCCGGCGGTATTTAGTCGGGAAGCCACTGCTGGGAGTAGTGAACAAACGCAAGGGGTATTAGCCACGTCAGATTGATCATTACTACCAACGTTTCTGCTGGACAGTACATGAGGAGTGGAGTCTAATCCTGCGCATGCAGACGCTCGGGATATCCGATTCCACGACACGTAGCGAGAGCCGACTCAAGAGCCTTTTTTGGCCCTCGATTGAGAGCGGCTTCGACGTCGACTATCTTGCCGTCCAAGGCTACTGGGTATGCACTTTCGTGGCGGCCTTGTCGTTTGTCGTCTTGTTTGCGACACGGCAGCCGATCTTAGCAGCGGTTGTGTTTCTGTTCCTCTACCTGGGGGGAGTCGGCGTTCGCGAGCATAGTCGTTTTGCCGCAACGATCGTTTTTGCTTATTACGTCATTGATACACTCGCATCCCTCAAATCCTTGGTGGCTTCACCCGGAGGCATTGTGCTGCGGGTGATCATAACCGCGTTGCTTCTTTCGAATCTTCGGGCAACCTGGATCGCGGCGCATTGGCAAAGCGGCTCCGACGAGGCTACTCAGCCTCTCCGTCTTAGCGATACTTGGATAGACAAGTTTGCTAACAAATGGCCGACTTGGCTCTGGCCCAAGGTCAGAGTGGTGTATTACATTCTCTCGACAGGGCTGTTGCTATTGACCTGCCTTGGCCTGATAGCAATCGCGTTTGGCAGGACTCACTGATAACAGCTGCATACCGCCTTACCGCGTATCCACCCCAAACCCGAGAATCGCATTCACTTCCACCGGCTCGTTGCCTCGCATCGCAGGCTGAAACTTCCAATTCGGCAGCGCGGTCAGGATTCGCGAAGTAGTTTCCTGAGCTCCCGGTTCGAGAACTTTCAGATCCTTAAGAACTCCCGACCGGTCAAGTATGCAGGCAATAACCACGCGCGTGGGGCGAAGCCCGTCAGGAAGATCCTTGCGAATCGGTTCCGGTTCGGTCAAAGGTTCTCTTGAGGGGTGAGCAACCGAACTCGAATCGGCGTATTGCATCACGGCCGTGCCTAAAGATGTTTCGATGTAGATGGAATAGTTATCTCCCTTCAGCAGGCCGTAGTAGCTGAACACTCCGCCTGAACGTGAGGTCGCGACCACGGTGATCCCAGATCGCTTGTGATCGCTCGCGGAAGAACGACCGGGCCCTGATGAGGCATCTCCGCCAGGCGATCCGAAACTGGGAAGTGTGATCGTGCTGCCGCCCTGCACCGAAACTCCTGGAATCGTGGGTGCACCCGTGGTGCCGCGTCCGGTGCCACCGGGGCCGGGGTAGGGCGAGATTCCCGAGTGCGCGTTTGGATCCGAGCCAGGACCCGTTCCTTCTTTGCCAGCGCCTTGGCCTTCTCCTTGTAATCCGCTGCCCGGGCCATTCCCTTTGCCGATGCCGTTTCCGCCTCCGCTGCCGCCGAGTCCGGTTTTCGCGGTGCCAGTGGGAGACATGGCAATGGCGCCGCCATTCGGGGAGTTGGGCACGCCAACCTTAGTCCCCGGTTGATTGGAAACTACGACTCCGGACCCGGCAGCGCTTCCACCGCTGCTACCGGGAGGAGCGGCGGCGGTGCCAAGATCAAGTGGGCCGCCTGTGCCTGCGCCTTTGTTGCCGCGTCCACTGCCGGACAGCGCTTTGCCGCCCCTCAGGCTCGGTGGAGGCGGTACGACTTCGGTGGAGCCGAGCAGCGATCCTCCTGAGCGGGTGCCGCCATTTCCCTGTAGCCCGTTGCCGTCGGCGCTCACCGGCGGCGGCACAACCTGCGTGGTGAGCCCACCCGCCCCAGTGCGAGATAGTGAACCGCCGCCTCCAACGCTGGGCGGAGGCGGCACGGAATTGGGATGCACGTTGCCGGTCGCTGAGCCGCCCCAGCTATTGAGATCGCGATTCACCTGCGAGGGAGGCGGAGCGACAACAGTCGGAGTGGGCAGAGTCAGCTTGGCCGTGGCGGACGTTTCTCGCTGTGGCGCGGACACCGGGGGCTCAACCACGTTTGTGGTTTGTGTCAACGACGATCGAGAGGCGGCAAGGTCACGCTGGGCGTCGGTGGGCGCTGGCGCAATGACGGAAGGGTTGATCGGGGTTGCGGTGCGAACTTTGTCGCGGGTGACATCGGGCGCGGGCGCAACTACCGGCGCGTTCACAGTTGGCAGCGCGCGTGTGTTGGCGCGCGAAACCTCAGGCGCTGGTGCAACCACGTTGGCTGTTAAGCTGTCCGGTTTGCGGGTCAGCGAGGAGTTCAACTCGGGCGTTGGCGGCACAACATGAGGCGTAGGCAGCGCGGGCGCCACCAGAGACGAGCGCAATCCTTCGGCCGGTGGCGGTCCGGGCAGCGGTTTGAAAGCAAGCAGATTCGCGACTGACGAATCGGCGCGCGGCAGATTTAGTTTTGGGGCATCCACCACCTGTTCCGTGGGCTTGGAGCCGCGCGCTACGCGGATGGTCTGCGTGCGGTGGTGCGCCTCCTGGCCTCCAGCGCGCCCCGTCTTGCCCGCTGGCGCGCCACCTTTGTCCTCGGTGCGAGGCAGTTCATCGCCCGTATAGTAGATGACATCCCACTTCTTGATAGGAGGAGGAGTGTAGGGCTGGAGGCTTGCGATACGGTCAGGGAGCACAATTACCAGAATAAGCAACAGAACTTCCAGCACCCATGTCACCAGCATACCGCGATACGGAAACATACCGACGGGAGCCTCTCCGGCAAGATGTTTGGGAGACTTGCGCAGGGCGGGCCGGATAGCTGTCTTGAATTCCTGCCATGGAGAAGACCATTCCACCAGCAGCCGCGGCGGTTCCGGCCACTGGACGACACTCTCCGGAATGGTTTCAACGGTATTCATGCAGCCTCAGTATCGAGCGGGCGCTCCATCAGAATGTCGACTTGGTCGCCGAGCTCCGTGCGGGTGTCGCTGACGGTTCCCGTTGGAAGCTCCAGCACAGAAGTGGCGTGTACACGAATGGCCGCCATCCGCCAGGGTTTCAGCCCTTGTTCAATGTGAATGACGATTCTTTCCTGGTCAAGATAAACGGCGTCGATGGGAAAGCGCATGGCGAAAGTGTGGACGCCATGGCTGGGCACAATCCAGAGACCCTGGCCGCGCCGGAAGCGGGAGGCATCGGTGGCCATCAGTCCGCGAAAGCGGGACCAGTGGGTGCGCGCGATCAGCAGTTCGGTCGCGAGATAGGTGGTACGTGTACGGTTAAAAGCGTATCCCGTGGGCCCGTGCGCGGGCATGACAACTCCTCAAGTCCGAACCGGATTCACCGCCGCCCTCCGCCAGTGATGGGGGCGAGCAAACGCATCAACTGAATTACTGCCGGACCGACGGTGACGAAAATCAGGGGGGGCAGCACAAACAGGACCAGGGGAATAATCATTTTAACAGTGGTTTTCGCGGCCTGCTCTTCGGCGCGCTGACGGCGCTCGGTGCGCAGGGAATCGGAATGCACCCGCAACGCCTGGGCGACGCTGGTTCCGAAACGGTCGGTTTGAATCAAGGTGCCCACCAGGCCGCGCACGTCGTCCACTCCGGTGCGGGCGGCCAGGTTTCGCAGCGCCTCGGCGCGCGGTTTGCCGGCCCGCGTCTCCAGGTTGAAAAGATGAAACTCGCCGCTGAGTTCGGGGTGGGCATGCTGTAAATCTTCGCCTACGCGCATCATGGCCTGGTCGAGAGCGAGGCCGGCTTCCACGCAGATAACGGTCAAGTCGAGCGCGTCGGGAAGAGCAAGCCGAATCCGGCGCTGCCGCTCTTTCATCACCCTCTTCAAAAAGAAACGGGGAAGGAAGAAGCCGAGCGCCGGCACGCCGACGAGCAACAGGAGCGAGTCGAAGCCGGTGAACAGGACCACTGCACTCAGGCCGAGCACAGCGAACAGAACACGCGAAGCGAAATAAAAACGGACATGGCGGGCGTCACGGTATCCGGCCTGGATCAGCCAGGCGCGCGTCAGGGAGACATCGGTCGGGGAAACCGGGAGCGCGCGGCTGAGCGGATCAAGGGCCTGCTGGATGCGCTCCCGGATCGCCGGCTTTTCTTCCGCTTTCGGCCGCTGCCAGCCGATCTCGCGCAGGCGGGAGCCCAGCACCGAAGAAGGCGCCATGGTGGCGGCTCCAAAAGCAAACACCACCACTGCAATGGTGAGAAAGATCAGAATGGTGAGCGCCAAAATCATGAATCAGACCTGGATCCTGATAATCCTGCGAATAAAGAAATAACCAACGGTCTGCAGCGTGATGCCTGCGACGATTAGCACGTGTCCCAGCGGATCTGTGAACAGGGGCTGAATGAACCCCGGGTTGAGAGTCAGCATAATCACTACAATCGTCGGCGGCAAAGCCATGAGCAGGACCATGGTGAGGCGCCCTTGTGCCGTATGAACCCGAACCTGGCGCAGGATCTTGAAGCGTTCGCGGATCACGTAGGACAGGTTATCGAGAATCTCGGCCAAGTTGCCGCCGGTCTCGCGTTGCAACATTACCGCGGTCACAAAAAACTTGACGTCCACCAGGGGAATGCGGTCCGCCAAGTTAATGAGGGCGTCGCGCACGGGCAGACCGAATTTTTGCTCCTCGAAGAGCTGACGAAATTCTCCGGCCACCGGCTCCGAGACTTCGCTGGCAATCATCTCAAGTGCGGTAGTAAAAGCATGGCCGGCGCGAACCGCGCGCGCAAGGGTGTCAATTGCTTCCGGAAACTTCTCCTCAAAACGCTGAAAGCGCTTGGCACGCTTGTGAGACGCATACGCGTAGGGGATAAAGAAACCAAGAACCAGGCCTGCCCAGCCGAACAGAACGCTGCCTCCGGCAACCATGAAAACAAATCCGAAGAACATCGCCGCCAGCAGGCAGAACATCAGGAAATTGCCGGCGCGAACGTTGACTTCGCCCTGGCTCAACATCTTCTGGAGCACGGAAATTCGCTCGGAGCGGCGCAGCAGCGTATCGAAAGCCGGGATCTGGCTCAGCATTTCGTCGCGGAGAAGAGCAACGTCGACTGGCACTGCCTCGGCCGTCTTTTGCGTCGCCGAGAGGCGATCGCGGAGTACGCGGGCCTGGGACCTGCGTTGGTGGAGCAGACTCAGGACGGAAAAGGCGCCCAGAGTCACTACCAGGAACACCAACAGGGCAATGGCGATCTGCATCTGCTAGACCTCCATTCTCGACTCGAAAATCGCAGCGGGCAGACGGCATCCCGCGGTGGCCAGGCGATCGGCGAAACGGGGCCGGATGCCGGTCGCCCGAAACGAACCGCGAACCCGCCCTGTCTCGTCAATTCCGGTGCGATCGAAAATGAAGACGTCATGCATCGAGATCACGTCGGATTCCAGCCCGGTGATTTCCGAAATCGTGAGGACTTTGCGCGTGCCATCGGAGAGACGCGCGATCTGCACCACGGCGTGAATGGCGGCAGCGACTTGCTGGCGGACTGCTTTCTCAGGAATATTCAGGTTCGCCATGGCCACCATGTTCTCGACCCGGGCCAGGGCGTCACGCTGGGAGTTGGCGTGCACCGTGGTCAGCGAACCCTCGTGGCCGGTATTCATGGCCTGGAGCATGTCAAAAGCTTCTTCGCCGCGCACCTCGCCCACAACGATGCGATCCGGACGCATTCGGAGACTGTTGATTACGAGCTGGCGTTGCCGCACCGCTCCCTTGCCTTCAATGTTCGGAGGACGCGTTTCCAGGCGCACCACATGTTCTTGCTTGAGTTGCAACTCGGCCGCATCCTCGATGGTGACGATGCGATCGGAATTCGGGATATATCCAGAAAGAACATTAAGAAGCGTGGTCTTGCCGGCGCCAGTTCCTCCGGAAATGAGCAGGTTCAAGCGGCCCTTGACCATGGATGAGAGCAAATCCAGCATCGGTTCGCTCAGGGTCTTGTTATCGAGCATGTTGCGGGCGGTGATCGGGTCCCGGCCAAAACGGCGGATCGAAAGACAAGGTCCGTCGATCGCGAGAGGCGGAATGATGGCATTGACACGAGAGCCGTCGGCCAGGCGAGCATCTACCATCGGAGACGATTCGTCGACCCGCCGCCCGATGCGCGAGACGATGCGATCAATGATCTGCATCAGGTGCTGATTGTCTTTGAACGAAAAGCTGGTCAGCTCCAGCTTGCCGGCGCGCTCGACGTATACCCGGTCAAAACGGTTCACCAGGATGTCGGATACAGTGTTGTCCTTGAGCAACGGCTCGAGCGGGCCCAAGCCGAAGATTTCATCGAGAATTTCACGACTTAGTCGTTCGCGCTCGGCGAAACTGAGAGGAACAGCTTCGCTGTTTACTGAATTGCGAATGAGGGTCAGGACTTCATCGCGGGCCGCATCGCCAGCGGTGCGACCCAACTTTTCCAGGTCGAGGCGATCCAGAATCTTGCGGTGCAGGTCGGCCTTGACCTGCTGATATTCGCTCCGCTCGAAAGCTTGTAGATTGGCCATGTTCCCTAGACCGTCTTAAACAGCGACCACGCCGAGCGTTTCGTTTCCAGATCGTCCTTGGTGAGATACTCGGCCAGCCCGGTGATGGAGCGCGCAATTTCGGTATTCCCCTGCTGGATCACAGGCACGCCGCGGTCAATGGCGGTAGAGACGGCGAAGTACTGATTAGGAATCCTCCAAAGGACGGGGGCCCCGATAGCGGCCTCGGTCTCGGCCTCGTTGAAACCTGATACTTTGCGATAGCGGTTGAGGACAAGCGCAAAACGGTCGCGGGAGCCGTGCTCACCGAGATATTGAGCGACGCGGCCCGCGCTCCATAAGGAAGCGACATCGGCATGTCCCACGATCAGAACCTTCTCTGACAAATTGCTGACGAGACGGGTCGCGCTGTCAAGCCGGGAAGAGGCATCTACGACGATATAGCGAAATAGGCCAGCCATCATGTCGAAGAGGCGGGCAAAGTCGGATGCGGACGGCTCAATCGGAGCCGGAGCCGTGGCGCCCGCTAGCACTTGTAAGTCATTTCCGTGCCGGGCCATGAAGCTGTCCAATAGCGAAGAGTCCAGACGGTGCAGATTGGTGATGGCGTCCATAACGGTAAATGTGGGCTTGAGATTTAGATGCAGCGCGCAATGGCCCAGTGGCGCCAGGTCCACGAGCGCAGTACTGTGCTGAATGGACTGCAAGGCGAGAGCCAGATTCACCGCGACCGTAGTGGCGCCACTTCCGCCTTTAGCGTTCACGATGGTGAGAATCTTTCCACGCGAACTTTCGCGGCCTGGCTTGCGACGCGTAGAGGTTTGGCGGACAAACGCTTCCAGCAGATCAGTCGTCGTAGTGGGCCGCTCGATGTATTCGCGCGCTCCTGCCCGCATCGCGCTGACGATCAACTGGGACTGTGCCATGCTCCCGATGGCGAATACGGCTGCATCGGGAAGTTCCTGGTGTAGCAGTTCGATAGCCCGCAGAGCGGCCGAGGTCTCCTCCACCGCGATATCGACAAGGATCACGTTGGGTGCAAAAACTTGCGTCTTGCGAATGACAGAATCGTTGGCGGCCACCGGAAGATTGGGGTGGCTGCACACGGTGCGCGCTACACTGGTTCCATCCACCAGGACTTGGAGCACCGCGCGCTGGTCATTGTCCGTGGCGATGACCGCAACTGACAACTCCGGCATGACTCGAACCCACCTTCCTTCCCAAAACTTGCCAATTCCCGCCACGGCTGCGCGGGGCCACGCTTACTTGTTGGTGCCTTCGGGCTTCTTGCCGTCGAAGGCGCCTTTATCCAGAACCGGCTGAGGAGCAGCGGGGCCCGGAGGCGCCTGCGTGTTGGGCGCAATCCGCCGCGCGGTGCACAGAACCATCAATTCCGCATTGCTCTTCTGTACGCTCTTGCTGCGGAAGAACGCTCCCAACACCGGAATGTCGCCCAGTCCCGGCACCTTGTTAATGAGATTAGTGACCCGGTTGTCCATCAGCCCAGCGATGACGAAACTCTGGCCGTCCTGTAGTTCGAATTCGGTGTCCGCTTTGCGAGTGCTGATCGCGGGTATGGTAGTGCCGGAGATGGTCACGGAATTCGCAAAATCGAGCGTACTAACTTCAGGCATGACACGCAGGTGAATGTTGCCATTAGGCTGAATGACGGGAGTGAACTTCAGACGGACGCCGAACTCTCGAAATTGAATGGTGATGGTTGAAAGTCCCTGGCCGCTGGGCTGAGCAACCGGGAAAGGAAATTCTCCACCGGCCAGAAAGCTCGCTTCCTTGCCATTCACGGCGATCAGATTGGGCTCCGCGAGTATCTGTAGAAGATTTTTCGCCTGTAATGCCCGGATCACGCCGCCGAGGTGAATATCGGGGCGGAAGAAGAACACGTTCAGCAGATCCGACACTGTGGTTTGGCTGGTGAAAGGGGCGCCCGTGGTATCGCCGCCGATTGTATCGTTGATATTCCCGATTTTCGTTCCGCCGAACTGTCCGGTGGTAACCGAGCCGATGGTATTGCCGGCGCCAGTGCTAAACAGATTGATACCGAGCTGCGACAGGGCGGTGCGGTCGACTTCGGCGAATTTGACTTCCAGAAGAACTTCCTGCGCACCCACCGGACCGAAACTCAATACGTTCACCACGTTTTTCGAGTAGGCGGAGGCAATGGCCCCGGCGTGCTTAGAGACATCCTCGGTAGTCACGTGGCCGGAGAGCACAATCGCGGAGCGCGAGGGAGTTACACTGATCTGCTCCTCCGGGAAAATGCGGTGGATTTCTTCCGCGGCAGCAGTAATGTCCACATCCACTCGCAGATCGAAACTGCGCGAGCGCTCCACTTCGTCCCAAATCAGCAGCGAAATCTCCCCCGGCGCGAGCCCATTGACCAGCACTTGTGTGGGAGTGACAACGAGTGCGTCCGCTACCGCAGGATCGGTTACAGACACGCGCTTCAACCGCTCGGTGGTATTAATGAGCAGAGACTTTCCGACCATCACCCGTAAAGGGGCAGCGCCTGGACCTTCCTGCGTAGATGCCCCGGTCGTTGGGGTAGTTGCCTGCGGCGCGGTCGCGGTCCCCGGCGTGGGAGCCGCCACAGGTGGGGTCTGCGGATCGGCGGGATCCGCGGGCCGGGCAAGCACCGGGGCGATACACAGGAGCAAGGTGCCTGCGATCAGCGTAGGAACTTTCATGAATTCGAACCTCTCCGAAGCAAGCGGTGGTTCCTTATACGAATATGAAGTGCGAATCTTTGCTTCATGCCCCGTTCAAAATTTGGTTTCATCCCGCTTGCTGCCACGAATCGTTTCCACCGCATAAGCGGAGGATGGGACTACTGTAACTGGAATCACCGCCTTGTGAGTTCTTGGCTTGGTTTGAATGGCGACCGGTGCCACACCCGGATACAACGAACTGGCTCGCGTCGCGCCGATCTGTTCTCGTCGGGTATCGAGCGGGTTGCGGAGCGCAAGCTGAATTCGTCCTTCCTGGGAAGCGAGAGTCAATCGCTGCCCATCGTCGGGCGAGACCAACAAAGTGATAACTGGAGCCGTTTGCGTGTCCCCGGTGGCATTGCGCTCCAGGTTTTTGCCGACCGCGATTACAGCAACATTTTCCAGGACCGTGGTTGTTTGCCGATCGTTGCCGCCTCCCTGGTTGCCGGTCGCAAGAACGTCCACGCGTGAACCGGGTTGCACGAAACCAGCTACTGAAACGACATCGTTGACGCGCACCGAAACCGCTCGCATTCCTGGTGGAATCAGAGACGGTAAACCAGATCCGGCATTGGCCGCTGCCAGTTTACTCGGCAAAATGAATTCGCCCTTGCTGACCGGTAGCACGACGCCCCGACCCACGACCTGCGTTTTTTTGGTAAATGCACCGGGAGGAACCACTGATTGTGGGAACCGCGCCAGTCGGATGTCACGCTCTTCCAGCTTGGCGCCGACTTGCAGGTCGTTGACGGCCACCACGACGTCCACGCCGGGTTCGTTGTTTACGCCGGCAGAAGTCCGCAGCCGGTTATAGATGGGGTAACTGACCAAAAGGCCCAAGGCCAGCGCCAAGCCTCCGATCATGAACAGACGGCTTCGGTTCATTCCTCTCCTTCCGGGCCGATCCCGGACTCATTCGCCAATGCTTTGATGCGAGCTGTTTGGGCGTGCAACTGATGCGCGCCGCACGGCGGCTTTCGGATTACTGCGAGATGCTGCTGGCGACCGAAGAGAATACGTTATTGGCATTGCCCCCGATCAGGCGGATGGTGCCAATCACTATCACCAGGATCACGGCCAGCATCACGGCGTACTCGGCGATGTCCTGCCCTTCTTCGTTGCGCCACAACAGTTTGGCCAGATCAGTCATCATGAGTTCCTCCAAATTTGCATCGCAAGTCTCGGACCGCAATGGGCCCATTCCTGCACCCCGACGGGTTTGCCGGGGCAATCGCAGGCAAAAGAACCCCGTCCGGCGCCGCCCCGTGCACTGCTGGCACGAGAACCGCGGTTTCCCTACCCAAGCGTGGGGTCGAAAACGCACGTGGTTGGGTGTAGTTTCGCAGATTCAGGAGGGCTCTGGTACACATTTTTTCACTTTGTGTCTGCTGGGGCAAATTCTCGTCAAGTCGCCGGTTTTCGTCGGGCTGTTGGGTGGGCAAGAAGAGAACCGCCTGCGAATCGCGATATTCGACGTGCCAACCGGCGTCCAGAAGGAGGCCCTGAGCCAGTGCTCCAGATGCGGGCACGAGAACCGCCTGCACTGGCCATTTGTCCAGGACTTGTTTCCACCCGGCGCGTAACTGGGCGGTCTGCTGGAACTGGTGTAGCAAATCGTCGCCGTAAAGGTCAGCGCGACCGTCCACAAACACCCGATATTCGGGATAGAGTCTCCAAATGGCGTAGCCTCCCCAGTCGTAGTACACGAACAAGCGGCTCGGCATCTGGTGGGAGCGCAGGAATTCAACCGCTTGCGCCGGAAAGAGTTCGGCCTCAGCCCCAGCCTGGTTGCGCACTAGGTTGGCCCATCGAGTTAAGGCAAACCCTGCCATCAATAGCAGAACGGCAACCCGGAAGGCGATCCGAGATTGGCGAGCCGATGCTGACGACCGGACCCCCGAAAGCTGTGTCAACGACGACCCACCAGGGAAAGCAGCGGCAATCACTGGCGTAGCCAGCAACACCAACAGCGGGATGTGACGCACGGCATCCAAGGCTGCTAGAAGCGTCAGGAAAAGAGGGACGAGCACTCGCGCCTTGGGGCGGGACCGCGAATTGGCGAGAGCCCCCAGGAGAGCCAACCAGATAAGGAAGAGCGGCACGTAGCGGATTTGATGGAAGTCAGGGGGCAACCACTCAATGATGAACGAGCGCATTCCTGCCGATCGGAGAACGTCCAATGGATAGCGATAAAGCTGCGCGCCGCTGGGATTGATGGGCACCAGCGCCAGACATGCTGTCAAGACTAGCACGATGCGCAAAAAGTAAAGTCGCGCTTCCTGCCAGGGCGTATCCCCCACAGCCACTTCCCAGACAATCCCCGCGCCAAAAGCTACAAGGAGCGCGGGACCAAGCGCAAACCCGGCGTGCAGGTTGAGCCAAAGAAGAAACAAAGGCGGTATCCAGAGCAGCAGACGAGGCCGCTCCTGCCCGCGCTCGAGCAGCCACAACAACATGCTGGCGAGCACGAACGTAAACATCTGCGGACGCACACCCCAGGTAGGCGCAGCGGCCAGAGCTCCGAGTACAAGCGCTACCGCGGCCCACTGGGGCTTACCTGGGGAACGCAGATAGAGCAACATGAAACCGGCAGTCGTGACGATTGCGGAAAAGATGATCAATCCAGCGTCGCCGGTGTGTTTCCAGACCTGGTAAAACGCAACCTCTGACAGCCACTCATGTGACACCCATGGACTTCCGGCTCGCGTAAACGAGAACGGATCAGAACGAGGGATGTGCCCCGTGTCGATGATCCATTGACCGGTCCGGAGATGCCACCAGAGATCGGGATCGATGGCGTTGCGGGCCGTCATGGCGAGCAGACCGAAAAGCAGTATGCCGGCAAAAGTTTGCGCGCGGGTTAATCGAGAAATCTTCATCGCGGGCGTGCGAGGCGATTATAGAATCAAGCCGCTGCAAAAGTTCTCTATGACGTGGGCGCGGTTCGGTGGGAAGAGGGAATTCGTCGCTGGTATTTTTCTTTTTGCTATGGCGATCAGCCACGTCGCCATGGTTTTTACGGTGCTGCCCTTGCTGCAACGCGGCTACCAGGACTTCACAATTTTCTACGCGGCCGGCAAGATGGTCCGGAACGGCCAGTCTGTATCTCTGTACGATCTGAACGCTCAATACCGGGCCCAGAAGGAGTTCGCGCCTGACGTTCCCATCCGGCAGGCAGCGTTACCCTTTAACCACCCACCATTTGAGACGCTGCTGTTCGTCCCCTTCACTTTCGTTGGATACCTGCCCGCCTATGTGACCTGGACCGTCTTCAATCTGGCAATGCTGGCGACAACCCTGGCACTCCTTAGAAAACATTTCGCTGAGATCAGGAGTCTTTCTCCCGTATTGTTGGGCCTGTCGGCAGCGGGATTCTTCCCAATTGCGATGGGGATCATTCAGGGGCAGGACTCGATTCTGCTGCTGTTCATCACGGTGCTGGCAATGGTTGCTGCTGCCTGGGGGCGCGATGTCCCGGCCGGCTCAGTTCTGGCTCTCGGCTTGTTCAAGTTTCACTTGATTGGTCCGCTGGCCCTCATCGCGGCAACGCGGAGACCGCGGCTGCTGGTGGGGTTCGTGCCAGTCGCCCTGGCGCTGGCCAGCTTGTCGGTCACGATGGTCGGATGGCACGGTACCCTCGGCTACATGCGGTTCGTACTGCGCCTGGAGAACAGTGGTGCGGGCGGAGCCATTTCGGCTTTTGAAATGCCCAACTTGCACGGTCTAATCGCGGACATGTCAGGAACGTACGCTGGGAGCGTCTGGAGTACAATCTTCACGCTCGCAGTCTCTGTCATAGTGCTCGTGGCGGCAGTGTGGAGCGTCGTAAAGACGGGTGAAACCGTTCAGTACACGTTTGGACTGGCAACGGTTGCGGCGTTGCTCCTCGGCTATCACACCATGCCGTACGATCTGAGCCTGCTGCTTCCATTCGCGCTCTTCCTGTTTGCCACACCGGGTCGGACGGGATCGAACACTGACCGAGCAGATATGCTCCTGCTCTTCCTGGTGTTTCTGACTCCTCTTTATGTCTTCGTCGGACTGCACCTCAATCGTTTGGGCTGGTTTGCGTTGCTTCTGCTCTGGCTTTTCTGGAGGCTCAGCCGCGCGGCGGCTCCGAAATCTCCCCCAGTGGGGCAAGCAATCCTCGCGGGAGAGTTGTAGTATCCAAATTCTCTACATTCATGAGAAGACCCGGCATCTTACGCAACCCGATATGGCTGGTCCTGGTATCCATGCTTTGCGGCGTGAGTATGTGGCTGTACGTACAACGCGTGCTGGTGATGTACCAGATATCGGATGCGGCCGCACATGGTAGGCCGCGCGGCACTCTTTCCGATCTCTATCCCCGCTGGCTGGGAGCGCGGGAATTGCTGCTTCATGGGCGCGATCCCTATAGCGCGGCGGTCACCCGTGAAATTCAGACCGGATACTACGGGCGCCCACTCGATGCATCGCAGCCAAACGATCCAATCGACCAACAGGGATTTGCCTATCCCGTCTATATCGCGTTCTATCTGGCGCCCACAATCAGTCTGCCATTCGAGGCCGTTCAAAAGGCGTTCTTCTGGGTCCTGCTGGGCCTAACCGTAGTGAGCGTTCCGATCTGGTTGCGGGCTTTGCAGTGGCCGACGCCGCTGGGGGCGCAGGTGAGCGTGGCGATCCTTACCCTCGGCAGTCTGGCAGTTGTGCAAGGACTGAAGCTCCAGCAGATGACGCTGGTTGTCGCCGCCCTGACGGCTGCCGCAATCGCGCTGCTGGTGACCAACCGTGGTACCGCTGCGGGCATTCTGCTCGCGCTCGCGACGATCAAGCCCCAACTGGTCGGCCCACTGCTGTGTTGGTTGGCAATATGGACGGTGGGCGACCTGAAGCGCCGCTATCGTTGGGCGCTGTCATTCCTGATCACTATGGCTGTTCTTTGTGCGGCTGCGGAACACTGGCTACCCGGCTGGATTCCTCGCTTCTGGCGAGCGGTGCATGAGTACGAGGAATACACAGGCGCCGGTCCGCTCATGAACAAATTGATCCCCCCTCCCTGGAGCACGTTGGCGGGGTTCGGGGCCGGAATCGGCGCCCTTTACGTTTGCTGGAGGAACCGCAAACGACCGGCCGACACGGCGGCATTCGCGGCCACAGTTTGTCTGGTACTGGCAGTGACATTGCTGATCGTACCGACCCTTGCTATTTACAACCAGGTGCTGCTGCTCCCGGCACTGCTGATGCTGGTACGCGACCGGCGAGCGATTTGGGATCGAAGTCGCGCCCCGCGTGTGCTGCTGGTGGCGGTGGCCGTGTTGCTCACCTGGGAGTGGCTTTCCAGCATTGTGCTGGCAGGCCTTTCCTTCGTGATGCCATCAGAAGTGGCGCAGAAAGCATGGGCCGTTCCAGGCTGGACGGCGCTCACGCTGCCAGTGGCGGTGGCAGCAATTATGCTGATCGTTGCTTACCGGGGATCCTTGGTTGGGTCAGCGGGGCGCATCCCAGCGTAAAATGCTTACGGCCAGTGCCGAAAGGCTGGCATCCTGACCGCAGGAGAGTTTTAGAGGGCATGTCGGTTTCCTCGATCACACCGTCGGGAGCAGTGTCGGGCATCTTCCCGGTCGTTATCTACGTGCAGGGAAATGAGCAGCAGACGCTCTCGCTCAACCACACTCCCTACACGGTCGGTCGCAAAGTGGACCGGGACCTGGTGATTCCGGACCCGCGCGTCTCGCGTGAGCATGCCCAGATCGTGGCCGAAAACGGCGAATTCTTCGTCGTTGACCAAGGCAGCAAGCACGGAACCTTCGTCAATGGCGAACGCGTGGACCGACGCAAGCTGGCGCGCAATGACCGGCTGGAGTTCGGCGCTCGCGACATTGCCTACCTGATCTTCCATCCGCTGCATGTAACTTCGAACACAGCACGAGAATTTCTCAGCCAGATCTCCGGTATTCAGATCGCTCCCGAAGCCAGCGACCTCGAAAAGTTGACGCTGTTTCTGGAAGCGGCCCGAAAGCTGAACACCATTGGCGTATTGGATGAAATCCTGGTTACGCTGATTGACGCCACGCTCCGGCTGACGCGCGCAGAGCGGGGCTTCATTTTTCTGCGCGACGGCGAAGGGAACCTGACGCTCGCCGCCGGAAGAAATTCGAAAGGCGAGCCGCTCCTCGACGACAAGACAATTTCGCGGTCGGTGCTGGAGGAAGCATTCACCTCCAATTCCGAATACCTCGTCACTGACACCAGCCAGATGATTGACATGAAGGAGCGGCAGAGCATTGTCGCCTTCGATCTGCGTACCGTCATTTGCATGCCGCTGCGCAGACCCCTCGTGCAAGCGACCCGCCCCGAGCAGCCGACGACTGCCGAGGTCATGGGCGCGCTGTACGTGGATTCGCGGTTTGCCGCGCGCGATATCACCAGCGTCAGCCATGACATTCTGCGCGCCATCGCAACCGAAGCCGCGCAGCTCATCGAGAACGCCCGCCTGGTACAGGCGGAAGAGGCGGGACGCCGCTATCAGCAGGAGCTTTCGATCGCGGCTTCCATTCAGCAAGGCCTGATGGCCGTGACGATTCCCGAGGTTCCATTCGCGCGCCTGAGCGGGCGCAACCTTTCCTGCAAGGAGATCGGTGGCGACTTCTTTGACGCGGTGAATACACCCAGCGGTCTCGCCGTCGTATTAGCCGACGTGAGCGGCAAAGGAGTTTCCGCAGCCCTGCTGGCGTCCATTCTTCAAGGGATGGTGTACTCACACCTGATCGCGGGCATGCCGCTGACAGAGATCGTGACCGCGCTTAACCGTTTCTTTACGAAGAAGCACATTGGCGAAAAGTACGCCACCATGATCATCGCCCGCCTCCGCCATGACGGGGAGCTGGAGTACGTAAACTGCGGACACGTGCCGCCGGTGTGGATCTGCAATCAGGAAGTGCTCAGGCCGTCGCACGGCAATTTGCCGGTTGGGTTGCTGGCCGATGCAACTTATGAAAGCGACCGCTGCCAGATGAAGCCCGGTGATCGCCTGATCCTGGTGACTGACGGCGTAACCGAGGCCGAGAATGCCCGCGGAGACATGTTCGACAGCGATCGCCTGGAAACGGTGGCGGGGAAGAGTCTGTCGATGGACGACATCTTTGCAGCGGTCGCCGACTTCTGCGGCGGGACCCCGCTCAACGACGACTGCACTGTGATCGAACTGGTCTACAGCGGCGACTAGCGGTTAGGGTTTGGCGCTCCTGTGAATCTCAACCGTTGACCAGGTTTTGTCGGCCGCGTGGCAAAGCGTTTCCAGACCGCACTCCGCACACTTCGGACCCCGCGCCACGCACAGCTTCCGCCCATGCCAGATCACCTGATGAGAAAACTCTGTCCAGCGCGCGCGCGGAACAATCTGCATCAAGTCTTGCTCGATCTTCTGTGCATCTTCGTCCTTCGTCAGCTCCCATCGGCGTGAAATGCGAGTAACATGCGTGTCCACGACGACACCTTCGTTTTTCTTGAACCAGGTGCCCAGTACGACGTTCGCGGTCTTGCGGGCGACTCCGGGAAGGGTAAGCAATTCGTCCATCGTCTGCGGCACGTTGCCGCCGAAATCCGAAACGACTTTGCGGGCCGCTCCCACCACCGACTTCGACTTGTTGCGGTAGAAACCGGTGGAGCGGATATCAGGCTCCAATTCTTCGGGCTCGAGGGCAGCAAAATCCTGGACTGTTGGATATTTCTGGAACAATCCGGGCGTGACCATATTCACGCGGACGTCAGTACACTGCGCGGAGAGGATCGTCGCCACTACCAGTTCCCACGCGCTTCTATGCGTAAGGGCACAAGTGACGTCGGGATACATTCGATCCAGACCGTCGAGGATCGCCTGCACCCGCTCGGGAGCCAGCGGATCATAGGCTCCAGTCTTTTTCCTAGAAGCCATCTTCTGTGGGCGAGGCTTGTTCTTCGGCAACCCCGGTGATGCAAGCGAACGCGTGGGAGAAGCCTTGGGTTGGGGACGACTCTGCCGACGTGCGCCTTCGTGGCGTCCGCTGCGGCTGGGTTGGCGCGGAGTGTTTCCGCGGGTCATAGGGTCTCCTTCAAGAGGATTCATGGTAGCAAAGAGTCCGCACAATGCCATCGGGCGCGCAAACCGGCCCATAGGTAACCCGGCTGCAATTGACTCCGCGTGAGTTCGATGGGTAGTCTGAGAGTTGAAAGAGGGAACTCGTGGCCGTGAAGGGCATCAAACTCGGACAAGTCTGGCGGCAAGATTCCAGCGGCCAAGATTACCTGGTCACCAAGGTTTACAGCGAAGTGTTCAGCCAGTTCGCAGTGCTGCGTCCAGCGGAAGTGACCGCGCCCGATGCGCCCGTCGTGAAGGTGAAAGTCGCCAAGTCGGGGGAGGGCGTGACGCTGCCCGGCTTCAGCTTTACTCAAGAAGGTGCGTTCTGACCGCGGCGCTACCGCTGAAATGCCAGCCGTATCTCTGATCGCATGACCGAGAAAATTCTTGCTGTTCTGTTCGTCTTTATCAAATCCACGATCGAAGCGACCGGCTACTCCGGAATCGCCATCCTGATGGCGATCGAGTCTGCCTGCATTCCCCTTCCGTCGGAACTGATCATGCCGTTCGCCGGCTACCTGGTTTATGTGGGCAGCAGGAATTTGTTTTGGGTCGCGACCGCGGGCGCCATCGGATGCAATCTCGGATCACTAGTCGCCTATGAGGTTGGCAACTATGGCGGCCGGCCGCTGGTGGAGCGCTATGGCCGCTGGATCCTGATGGGCCGCCGCGAACTTGACTGGGCCGATCGCTTCTTTGCGCGCTGGGGCCACACGGCGGTGTTTGTTGCCCGCCTACTGCCAGTCATCCGCACATTTATCGCGCTTCCCGCCGGCATTGCCCGCATGCCGCGCGGCAAGTTTCACATCTACACATTTCTTGGATCATGGCCGTGGTGTTTCGCTCTCGCTTGGGCAGGCATGAAGCTCGGCGAGAACTGGCGTTCACTCGGCAAGTACTTCCACCAATTCGATGCCGTGATTGGTGTACTGCTGGTGGCAGCCATTGGGTGGTTCCTGTGGTCCCACTGGAAGAATCGGCTGCGTGTCGGTCAAGAATAGCCTACGATTCGGACTACTCTTGCGGCCTGGCCAGCTGTGACGCCACCAGTTTCCATTCCCCATCGCGTTTCAGCAAAACATCCAGATACACATAACGCACGGCGGACCGCATGCCGGCTGCCTCCACTTCATCGGACTCCGAGCCGTGCACCACCGCTACGTCGCCGAATACACGGATCGTCCGTCCGGTCGAAACAATCGAGGGATAGCGAATCGCTCCCGTCCTGAAATTATTGAGCACATCCTGCTTGGTGAACACCTGCCCCGATTCGTTGTACTGGAGGTAATCGTCGGCAAAGATCTTTGCCAGCACTTCCAAATCGGCGCTCATCAGAGCCTTGTCTCCAGCTTGGTGCAGCGCGAGGATCTGCTGCTCGTCGTCCATCTCAGACATTATTTCTCCTTGTCGCCGCCTTGCGGCCGGTAGCAAAGCAAACCCGGTCTTGGGAAGGGTACGGCTTTCAGCCGTGCCATATCATCCGCTCTAGAGTGGGCTTCAGCCCCTGGAAGCTCAATCAGTTCTCAGTCTACAGGCGCCAAAACAATTCTTTTGTGCACCCGCGAGTAACTTTCTCCTTTTGCTGTAAATTATGTAGTCTCAGCGCTAAGGGCAAACACCGGCATGGGATTTCTGAGCTCTCTCTTTTACCCCTGGGGCTTCCTGCTCCAAGGACTGGCGATCGTGCACTTCATTCGTCGGCGGCCGGACACGTATTGGTTTTACGTCATTCTTTTC
>JACXTT010004873.1_pt1 | contig 19795 bp, 17 predicted proteins | sample 9270951 | NCBI WGS metagenome assembly JACXTT01 (sample SAMN15532306, study PRJNA645909) | rock metagenome | isolation source: weathered quartz diorite | place: Puerto Rico | collected 2017-06-21 | reverse complement strand
TGACGAAGCTTACGAACTGCCCTACACACTCGATTTGGTGCGGCTAGCGGCGAGCGCACACATTGCCATTCGTGAGGCGCGTTTGAAGATCGGCCCTCGAGACGCGTGCAATGCGATCCTCGCTGGGTATCGAAAGAGCCTTCAGACTGGCGGGCGGCCCTTCGTTTTAGCGGAGGGTCATCCCTGGCTGCGGTCGATGGTCACCGGCGTTCTGCGGGACCCGGAGCAATTCTGGCGGAAGCTGGATGGGTTGCCAACCTGGAAGGGACCCATCCCGAAGAGTGCGCGCCGAGCCATCGAAAGGTTGCTTCCCGAACATGGCTTGGATTACCGGATCGCGCATCGTATTGCGGGGTTGGGAAGCCTTGGCCGGGAGCGCCACGTTGCCATCGCAATCTACCGGGGCGGCCGTGTCGCTCGTGAAGCCAAGGCGCTTGCTCCGTCAGCATGCGTGTGGGCGGCCGGCTCTGCCGCAAATGAGCGCATTTGTTATCAGCAGGCGCTCGACCGCTCGATACGCGCTATCGACCCGTTCGTGCGTTTGAAGGGCCGGTGGATCGTACGGCGTCTGGCGCCCGATTGCTCGCGTATCGAGTTGTCCAACATGCCTAAAGAGCGGGATGAAACCAAGCTCCTCCACGCGATGGGTTTCGAAACGGCCAACGTCCATCTCGGCACAGAAGGTACGGCTCCGCGGATACTGCGCGATCTTGCGAAGCGGTCGCGACACTGGTTGCACGAAGCCTCCGTGGAAATGGTGAAGGCCACAACCGATGATTGGCGGGAGTGGCGCGCCTGCGTCGCAAAGCAGAAGTAACAGTCGGGCGATCCCTCAGGCTCTAGAATAGAGCTTGGCGCTGAGACTCGCTCTGTTGCTGGGAATCCCATTTCTGCTCTTCGGGCAAAAACCGGAGCAGGTTCTCGTTGTGGTGAACCAGGCGTCTTCCATATCCCGAGCTATCGCCGACTACTACGTCGAGCGGCGGCACATTCCGCTAGCCAATGTTTGCCGTGTGACCGTCAATCCTGATGAGGACATCTCGCGCGATGATTTCGAAAGCAAAATATCACGGCCGATCGCGGTTTTTCTTCGCCGTCAGCGCCTCGAAGATCAGATCCTGTATATCGTTACTACCTCGGGAGTCCCGCTGCGGATCCGCGGAAACAGCGGATCTCTGATCGCCGAAGGAGCGTCCGTCGATTCTGAGCTGACTCTTTTGTACAGCGACATCCGCGGCTTGCCTCATGCTCTGCCGTCTGGTGTTCGCAATCCGTTCTTCAACAAGACTTATGCACAATTTCGTCATCCAGACTTTCCGATCTATCTGGTGACGCGGCTGACCGGCTATGACTTCGCCGACGTCAAAAGCATCATCGATCGAGCTATCTCGGCCCGCAATCGCGGCTGGTTCGTGATCGATTTGAAAGCGGCCGATAACACCGAGGGCAACACCTGGCTTCGCAATGCCGCACGCGCTCTTCCAAAGGAACGCGTCATTGTGGACGAGACTGGCAAGGTGCTCTACAACCAGCGCGACGTGATCGGCTATGCTTCCTGGGGCTCCAACGATCCAGACCGGAAACAGCGCCATCTCGGTTTTCAATGGCTCGCTGGCGCCATCATGACTGAATATGTTTCTACCAACGGGCGGACCTTCACGCGCCCGCCCGATAGCTGGAACCTCGGGTCATGGTCGGACTCGAAGAACTGGTTCGTCGGTTCTCCGCAGAGCCTGACTGCCGACTACGTTCACGAAGGTGTTACCGGCGCGTCCGGCCACGTCTACGAGCCGTTCTTGCAATTCACGCCTCGGCCCGATATTCTGCTGCCCGCTTACTACCGCGGACGGAATCTGGCCGAGAGTTACTATCTGGCAATCCCCGCGCTGAGCTGGATGAATATTGTCGTAGGCGATCCCCTTTGTTCAATAGCCGGACATTGAAAATCGATCAACGTTCGGATTTGGCGGCCCGGCGCGTCTTTCGCTTATTAAACGATGCCGGCGGACGATCCACAGGAAACCTCTCGCGCGCCGGAGTATCTTATATAACATGCCCCCGGTGCTTGAGACCGAGCTGCTAAAGGTGGCGGGCCCGAACGGCGGAGGTCCGCACCATCTGGACCCGGGCGGCCGCGGTGGAGGCGGCGATGATGATGAAGGCGGCCAGCACGATCGAGGCCGGCACATTCCGGGCGCGGGACTGCTGGCTTTGCGCGTGGTCCTAGTCTCGATCACGGCGCTTTTCGTAACGATTGGGATTGCTTATTTCGCCCGTTCCCGATCCGGTCTGAATTGGCAACAGATTCCCGTTCCATACCTGCTCTGGGTCAGCACCGCGATTATCCTGGCCAGCAGTTGGAGCCTCGAAATCGCGCGAGCTGCATTGGAGCGCAAAGACAGCCGGCGATACGTCCGGTCGCTGACCGTCACCATGTGCATCGGACTTGCATTTCTGACCTCTCAGGTCCTGGCGCTGCAACAACTGGTGGCGCAAGGCATCTACTTGCGGCATAATCCCCACAGCTCGCTGTACTATGTCGTGACTGTCGCGCACGGGTTCCACTTGCTGGGAGGCATGGGCGCATTAGCTTACTTGCTGATTCGCGCTTCCAATGATCCGGCTGTGCTGCTTTTCGATTTCCAACGACAACGGAGCCGAGCTTCGGTTACGGGGCTGTACTGGCATTTTCTGACGGCGATTTGGGCGGGCATCTTCGTTTGTTTGCTGTTGTGGCCGTAGCAGCCGCTACACGGCGCATCGCATGCGCCAGGCGTCTCGTCTGGCGCCGTAATATCCCTTGGTCAGGCGCGTTCGCCGAAATCCAAGACTCTCGTAAAATCGGGTCGCAGGGCGATTGGAAATCGCCACCATCAGCCACCACGTCTTGATCCGGCGCGATCGCAATTGCGCCCGGGTTTCGCCGGCCATAATGCGCGCGATTCCTTGCCGCCGCTCCAATGGATCGACGGCGATAGACACCAGTTCCGCGTCTTTCGATCCGATGCAGGTGATGATATAGCCCGTAATGCGCCGCGTGCATTGGGCTACCAGAAAGAGGTCTGGACACTGTCGAGAGTAGTCGAGAAACAGCTCGCGTTCCCAGGCGTCTCGGCCGAAGGAGGCTTGCTCGATTTCGAGAACTCGCTCAAGGTCGCGCAACCGGAATGGCCGGACTTCAACGTTCGATTTCAACCCTCAGGATAGCGAGTGTCGAAACGACGTTCAGTTAGATTTTCCGAAATAGCCCTGCGCCAACTCGGGCTTCTTGTCCAGCGCCTGCTTCCAGCAGTCGCGGGCCTCGTCCTGGCGCCCCTGGCTCTTGAGCACATGGCCAAGGTTGAGCAGTGCTTCCGCGAATCCCGGACGATCTTCGAGCGCCTCCTTATAGAGCCGCGCCGCGTCATCCAGTTGCCCGGATTTCTGCAGGAGGAGCCCCGTGTTGTAGAACAGCTCCGGACTACGCTCGCCCTTCTCGATAAGACGGCCCTGGTAGTCCAGCGCCTGATCGTATTTCTCGCGTTCTACGGCGAGCGCGGCCAGGCCACGCAGCGCATCGACGGAATCCGGATTCACCGCCAGCACCCCTTCGAAAGCTTTAGCGGCATTGTCATGATCGCCGATATTCCAGCAGCAGATCGCCAGATTCAGTTGCGCCTCCGGCCATTCCGGCCGCTTCTTGACGCAAGCATGGAAGGCCTCTGCGCCGCCCCTATGGTCGTTGCGCTCCAGACGCAAGAACCCCAAACGGAACCAGACGTCCTCCAGATCGCCATTGCGGGCGAGCAGCTTCATGTAAATCCGCTCAGCCTCTTCTTTGGATCCCTGTTTGTCGAGCACCGACGCCAGGTTGTGCAGCACCTCGAAAAGATCGGGAGCGATTTGCAGCGCCCGCTCGTAGGCCGCGCGAGCCTTCACCAGGTCGCCCGATTCCTGATAAACCACGCCCAGGTTGGCATGCGCCTGCTTGGCGTCGGGCCGTATCCGGACTGCCTCGCCATAGGCCTTGGCGGCCTGTTCCAGGTTGCCGCTTTTCTGATAGGCCACCCCCAGATTGAACCAGCGATCGAAATTGTCGGGTGTGTACTCGGTCAGCTTGGCGCAATAGCGTTGCGCTGCCTCATAATCGTTGGAGCCGAAGGCGCACGTTGCCAGTCCTTCCAGCGCAGTCTGTGAATTCGGGCGCAGCGTCAACAGCTTCTCGGAATACTCGGCGATCATGGCCGGATCTTTGCGAGCGATGCCGATCGTGACCAGATTCACCAGGCACTCTTCAGAGTTGCGATTCTGGCCGAGGATCGTTTGATAAATTCGGGCCGCCTCATCGAACTGCCACTGAAGCTGCAGCGTGACTGCCTTGCCGAACAGCGCGGTCGGATGATCGGGTTGCCTCGCCAGCACCTGATCGAAATGCCCCGCGGCGGCGTCCGGTTTGTCCAGATGGAGCAGGCTGATTCCCAGTCCCAACCATGCATCCGTCCGCCCGGGATCAGTTTGCGTAGTTTTCTCGAAGAACTCGGCCGCTTCCTGCCATCGCCCGAGACGGTCGTGACAGATGGCCATGTTGAAGTTCGCTGCAGTGTGCTTCGGATTCACGCTCAGTACTTTGGCGTAGCTCTTGGCGGCGTCGTCGTACATCTCGAGCTCGAACTGGATCTGGGCCTTGGCGGAGAACATCTCCGGACTTCCCTCGCCGTTCTCCAGGACACGGTTGATCTCGTCCAGGGCCTCCTTCAGCTTTCCTTCCATGTGCAAGGAAACGGCGCGAGCCAGGGTAGGCGTCTTCGCGCCCGATTGCGCTTCTGTGGACGATGATCTTGATTTATTTTGAGCCATTATTCAATTCCAATTCCCATTTCTGCCCTCGAACCCATAGGGCGCCAGATAGGCGCACAGTCTTCCGAGAGCGTCGTACTGGTGGGATACTTCCACCCAGCGGACGCGGGCTTTTTCTCCGCGCGCGCAGAAGAAACCTACACCGCCCCGCGGGAGACGGCTGTCAGACCAGAAATCGACAACTTGCCCTTGCGCCATGATGGTGAAGTCGCTCCCGCGCACATCCACCAGGATCCGGTACAGCGTGTCCGGGCGGACTGTAACGGGCAGGGGTTTCTCCACGTGCTTGCCCTCTTTGCCATTGATCACCGGATACCGGACCAGCCGAACCATCGGCAGCGGCCCAGGTTTCACAACGGTCAGCTTCACCGCGTAATAGTTGTCCAGATCAACGGCGCGAAACGCACAACCCATCGCCTTCTGATCGATCTCTCCGAGGAACTGGAAGCGATAGTCCGTCATCTCCGTGGTCGGCTTGAAAACTGCCAGCGGCCCCGGCTGGACGAAACCGGACGCGTCATAAGACCAGCTCGTGGTCAGGTTGGAGCGGCTGTCCCAGGCATCCAATCCAGACCGGAAATCATCGGTGAAATCCACGGCCGCACGGTTCAGAATGGTTTGGTGCAGGTTGTTCAAGCGGGTCGAGAATACTTGCTGGACCTGAGCGCTCGGGATGGGCGCAACCTTTATTTTCGGCACTGATGGCGCTACAGCGACTGCCAACAGCACCGGCAAGAGCAGAGTGATGGTCTTCAGATCGGTGGGGGCATTCTTCCAGACATCTTTCAGCCATCGCCAGGACTGCGCCACGTCGCGGTAGGGGTGCAGCGCCGCCGCGACCTCTTCCACTTGAAAAGCCGGCGCGTCGAAGTCTGAGACAGATTCCGGCTCAACGGCAGGCTCCGCCATCGCTTCTAATTCAAGCTCGATGTCTATCCGGATCGCCTGGGCCTTCAGCTTCGGCAGCATCGGTAGACACGTGAATTCCAGATCACTGGTCAGATCCAGGTGGATGCTCTGCTTCGAGTCCATGGGCGTCGCCGAGAACTTCAGCCCCAACAGCAGATCCGACCGGGCGAAGCTCTTTCCGGATAGCTCGGGATGAATCTGGGTCGAAACCGGCCTGATAATTGGTGTCTTGAACTCTTGCAGCTCCGGTTTTGCCATTGGAGCCGGCGGAATCCCTGGCCCACGGTCCTCGAAACTCACCGAAAGGCGAAGCAGACCGGCTTGCGGGGGCGCCGTGAACGGAACCTCTGTACTGGCGGCTTGTTCTTCGTGAAACGCATGCCTATGGTCGTCACAGCAGAACTCACCGTCGGTAAGGCTGCGCAACGGCGCTAGGGCGATATTGCAGTACCGACACTTCATCCAGGCCTAAGACCTCGTTACCATGGTAGGGTTCAGGGGGTGGAAATGCCACGCGGCAAATCACCTAAGAAAGGGACGGAATTCTTCGTATTGCTCAATAAGGCGTAGGCTGTTCAACCTACAGCCTTTAGTACCTTATCTGAGGTCGTTCTACAGAGGCAAAGGGAGCGACAGCGAGGCCTTCCCCAGCGCCTTCTGCAGCAAATCAACAACTTCCATTTCCCGCAGCCCTCGCGATATTGAAAGCTCGGTGATCAGCATATGACGGGCCCGGTCCAGCATCTTTTTCTCGCGGAAAGAAAGGGGCTTTTCTGTTTGTAGGATCAGGAGGGTCTTCAAAACCTCGGCGATCTCCAATAGACTGCCATTGCGCATCTTATCGGAGTTCTCTCTGAATCGATCCTTCCAGTCACACTTCTTCCGGCAAACGCCCTCTCCCAAGAAACCGAGTACTCGTATCACCTCACCGTTTCTGGTCACTTTCCGCAGCCCGATCTCCTGGACATGCGAAAAAGGTACCATCACGGTCATACTGTTGTAGGTGAGGCGGAGCAGGTAGAATCGTTCCGGTTGAGTGCCAAAGGCCCGAGTGCTGATGTTTTCGATCGTCCCGATCCCGTGATTAGGGTAGACTACCTTTTCACCGATTTGGAACACGGTCATACGTGGGCCGACGCACGCATGGGCACTTGTTAGCTGCCCGACTGAAATTCCAGAAACAAGATGTTAAGCTGAAGCAGGAAGGTTGTCAAGCAGATTTCCACATACTCCTAAGGTTCCAGTCTACATTCAGTTTTCGGGACAAATACACTTTCCAGTAGTGGCGTCTCCCGAAAACGAGAATCTTGGTACAAACTCGTTTGTTTTCTGTCGGTAAATGCTGTATTCTCAGAAGTAAGTCCAGTGTGTTGGCGTGGCCTTTGAAGTGCGGAGGCTGAGAGTACTCTGTTCAGAGTGGTTCTAGCAGAGAGGGTCGCTTGAGGGATCTCAAAACCCAGTTCGTCGGAGCGCTGCTATTCGTGCTTACGGTGGCTGCGGTGTGCTGCGCGATCATCAACCTGCGCCAGCAGAAACTCTACCGGTTGGCAGATGACGGCGTTTTGTGGGTGGACCGGGCGGATTCGAGCCGTGAAAACTCAGTAGTCGCCCTGCACGTCCCGGCCGGTGGCGAGGCGGAAAACGCAGGCATTCGCAATGGTGATGTGCTGATTCAAATTGCCGGCACGCCCATCCATAAGGTCACCGATGTTTCCAAAGCCCTGCAGCATGTCGTCATTTGGGACAAGCCCGAATATCTGATCCGGCGCGGCAGCGTCCAGTTTCCGGCGCACGTGGTGGTCGGTGAAACAGTCGTGGATCGCGCCGTCTACTACCAGTACGTGGTCGGAATCGTGTATCTGCTGATCGGATTGTTTGTCTACTATCGCCGTGTCAGCGCGCCACGATCCGTGCATTTTTACGTTCTTTGCCTAGCTTCGTTCATCTTTTCCTGTTTCCACTACACTGGTAAGCTGAACGCTTTCGACCAGGTGATCTATTGGGGTAATGTAGCCGCAGGCGTTCTGGCTCCCACGATTTTCCTGCATCTGTGCCTCGTCTTTCCAGATCGTCCGAAATGGTTGAACCGCCGGGCTAACGTCGCGCTGGTATACATTCCGGGTGCGATTCTACTGGCGGCCTATATTCTTGTCGCCAAGGGCATGCTGCGCGTGGCGGCTTCACCGGTCGAAGTAAACTGGCTGCTGGACCGGACCTGGATGCTGTATGTCAGCGTCGCTTATCTAGCCGGAACGCTGGTGCTCTCGTTCAAGGCTCCGGGCGTCGAGGATGCGCTCGTCCGTCAACAGTTGAAGTACCTCCGCAACGGCGCGCTATTCGGCATTGTTCCTTTTACCCTGATCTATTCGATTCCTTACGTCCTGGGTGCACTGCCAGGCCACTCCCAGAAACTCGCCGTGCTCTCCCTGGTGCTGGTGCCGATCACTTGGGCGTACGCCATCCTGCGCTACCGCTTGATGGACGTCGATATCATTTTCCAGCAAGGCTATGTTTACACCTTAGCCACCCTGGTAGTGCTCGGCATCTTCTACGGCCTGATCTTCTCCTTCACCAAACCGGAGGATCTGAGTCCTGCCGCGATTGTCGGCTTGATCCTGTTCGCGACGTTCATCTTCCAGCCCATCCGGGACTGGCTGCAGGAGCAGTTGGATCGCTATTTCTTCTACAAAGACCGTTACGATTACCGGCGGACGTTGATCGAGTTTGCGCGCGAGCTCGGCTCGGAAACCAACCTGGATGAGATGCTGCGTTCAGTTGCCGACCGCCTGGTACACACGCTCTCCATCCAGCATGTTGCGTTTTTCCTGGCGGGCGACAACGAAGAACGATTTCATCTTCACATGTCCCTGGGCAATCGCAGGGAGCGGAACACGAAGCCCTTGCAAGAGCTGGATCTCAGCTACTTGAACTCGCATCCCGACAAGCCCTACCTCTTCTTTGAACGCACGCGGCATCTGATGGATGTGGTCTCACACGAATGGCCGATCTCAGTTCGTAAAACCATCGCCGAGCTGGACCTCACGTACTACTTCCCGTGTGCGGTGCGCGGCCGGACCATCGCCTATCTGGCCTTGAGCCGCACCGACAAGGGCGACTTCCTGTCGAGCGATGACGTGGAACTGCTGATCACGCTTTCCGGATACGTCAGCATTGCTATTGAAAACGCCCGATTGTACCGTTCGCTCCAGCACAAGGTGGAAGAATACGAGCGGCTGAAGGAGTTCAGTGAAAACATCGTCGAGTCCATCAATGTCGGCATTCTCGCCGCGGACCTCGACGATCGTGTCGAGAGCTGGAACACCCAGATCGAGCGATTGACAGGCATACCCAGGCAGGCCGCCCTCGGCCGGCGTCTGGCGGAGTTGCTGCCCGCCGAGCTGTGCGACCGGTTCGACCAGGTGCGCGGCGACACCGGCGTCCACAATATTTACAAATTTGTCCTGCAATCGCCCCCAGGCATTTCCAATGGCAACGGGAACGGCGCCGATCATCGCGCGACACACATACTGAACCTGGCGATCGCGCCGCTGGTGTCGAAAGATCTGAACCAGATCGGACGGCTCATCATCTTCGACGACATCACTGATCGCGATGAACTCGAACGCCGCCTGGTGCAGGCCGACAAGATGAGTTCCATCGGGGTGCTGGCCGCCGGCGTCGCGCACGAGGTGAATACGCCTCTGGCCGTTATCTCGACCTACGCGCAGATGCTGGCCAAGCAGATTTCGGGCGACGATCAAAAATCCAAGCTGCTCGACAAGATCGCGAAGCAAACCTTCCGTGCCAGCGAGATCGTCAACTCCTTGCTGAGCTTCTCGAGAACCGCGACTACTGAGTTCGTTGAGGTCGACTTGAATAAGATCATCCGGGAAACGCTCAGCCTGATTGAACACCAGCTGCAGAAGTCATCGATCGAAGTCGCGCTGAATCTCGAAGAAGGGATGCCCGGCGTGAAGGGCAACACCGGCAAGCTACAACAGATCTTCCTGAATCTTTTCTTGAACGCCCGGGACGCGATGGAAAATGGCGGTCGGCTGGCGATCCGGACCTGGAGTTCAGATGGACTCGCGCGGATCGATGTAATCGACAACGGGCAGGGCATAGCTCCGGAGAATCTGGAACGCATCTACGACCCTTTCTTCACCACGAAAGCGGCCCGCAAGGGAACCGGACTCGGGCTTTCGGTGACATACGGGATCGTGCGCGAGCACGGCGGCACAATCGAAGTGGACAGCCACCTGGGCGCCGGTTCACGTTTCCACGTCGAGCTTCCGTTGGCACGAAAGCCGGTGCATGCCTGATTCCTTGCCTCCTGATGAAGTAGCTTCCTCCTTGCCCAAGGGCCGCATCCTGGTAGTCGACGATGAGATCGACATCCGCGAAAGCCTGGATACGCTGCTTAGCCTGGAGGGCTACTCCGTGGATCTTGCTGAAAACGCCACCGAGGGTCTCCGCCGCTCCGAGAACGTCGGCTACGATCTAATCCTGCTGGACCTCATGATGCCCGATCGCTCCGGCATGGAGGTCCTGAAGGACATTCGCGAGCGCGATTCAGAAACGCCTGTGTTCATGATCACCGCCTATGGCTCCGTGGAAGTTGCTGTGAGCGCGCTCAAGGGTGGAGCGAACGATTATTTCTCGAAACCCTGGGACAACGAGAAGCTGCTGATCGAGATCGATCGCATGATCGCGCGCAGCCGCCTCGAACGCGAGAACACGCAGCTAAAGCGTGCGCTGAAGCAACAGTACGGCTTCCCGAATATCATCGGACGGAACGAGCGCGTGCTGCGCATTTTGGATCTGGTTACTCAGGTCGCGCCCAGCCGAGCCACCATTCTCATCACCGGCGAAACTGGTACCGGCAAGGAGCTGATCGCCAAGGCGATTCATGCGCACTCGGCCCGCGCCGATCATGCCTTCGTACCGGTAAACAGCGGCTCGGTCCCCTCCGATCTGCTTGAGTCCGCGCTGTTCGGACATGTCAAGGGCGCGTTCACCGGTGCCATCGCTTCGCGCAAAGGATACTTCGAGACGGCCAACAAGGGCTCCATCTTTTTCGACGAAATCGGCACCATCAGCCAGGAAACCCAAGCTAAGCTGTTGCGCGTGATTCAAGAACGCGAATTTATGCCGGTAGGGTCGACTGAAACTGTGAAGGTGGACGTGCGGATTATCGCCGCCACGAACGCAGATCTCAAGAAACTGGTGGAAGAAGGCAAATTCCGCGAGGATCTGTACTATCGCCTGAACGTGATCAACCTGTCGCTGCCGCCGCTGCGCGAGCGTAAAGAAGACATTCCCCGCCTGGTGGAACATTTCTTTACGAAGTACAGCCGCGACAACGAAAAGTTTCTAGATGCGGAAAACCGCAGCCTCTTGCGCTTCGAGCCGGATGCGATGCAGTTGCTGATGGACTACAACTGGCCCGGCAACGTCCGCGAGCTGGAGAACGCCATCGAGCGCGCGGTGGTTTTGGCATCGCAGATAACCGTGCCCGTCGATGTGCTGCCCGATTCGATCCTGCAAGCCGGCGGCGTACGCATTCGCCGCGATGCTTCCGGCACGCTTCCGGCCGACGCGTCACTCTTCGAAGTGGTCGCCGATTTCGAGCGGCGCAAGATCATCGAGACACTCGAAACCGTCAACTGGAGCCAGACCGAAGCCGCAGAGAAACTGGGTATCCCTCTTTCGACGCTCAATCAAAAAATCAAGCGGCTGAATATCGAAGTGAAGCGCAAGGGACCCAGCGGCGCATCGCCCGCGGCCTGACGAAGCCGCCCTCACGCGTTGACAGTCTGCCCGTTACTTAGTGCTTGGATCCTCAGAAGATTCCAAATCCGGCAATCAGACGCTTCGAGCCCAACAGCATTGCCAGCACACAGAGAATGATCGCGACCAGAGAGTTTTGACGATTCGGTCCCCGGCTAGCGACGTGCGCGACGATGCTGAAAATTAAACCGCAGAACGCGAACGGAATGTTGAACCAGTTTACCCATCCAAAACAGGGGATGAAGCCGACCACCATTCCGATCAACGCCAATATTCCCCACGCCAAACTCAATGCTTGCATCAGGCCATTCCCTTTCTGCGGATCCAAGCTGCCAGGCAAATCTCATTAGTGACGAACAGGACATACAACGGAATCCCCGCCTGGTTGGCGTGGCTGGCATCGCGCAAACGGCCTTCCGAAATATCCAGGAAGCTGGTGGTCATACCGCAGAAGGCACACTCTCGTCCGTACTTGGCCTTCCACTCACACACCGGTACTATACGCGCCAGACGGTCACGCCCCACGACGAACGGCGCCGCCAGGATGGCGAGCACACCCAGACTAAGCGAAACCCAGACGATGCGGAACGAGCGCCGGACGTCTTCATTTACAATCACAATGGACTATTTTATAGGCTAAACTAAATGAAATACGGCAATGTTGTCGATCGTGATTCCCATCCACAATGAGGAGCCTTCCATACTGCCCCTCTATGACCGTCTGACGATGGTTTTGGAGTCGATGCAAAAGCAGTACGAGATGATCTTTGTAGACGACGCCTCCACCGATCGCAGCTTCGATCTGTTGGCGAACCTGGTGGAGATCGACACTCGGCTGAAGGTGATTCGCTTGCGGCGAAACTTCGGCCAGACCGCCGCCTTGTCCGCCGGCTTCGACGAAGCGCAGGGCACCGTGATTATTTCGCTCGATGGTGATTTACAACATGCGCCCGAGGACATACCGGCGCTGCTCGCCAAGATCGAGGAAGGTTATGATATCGCGAGCGGTTGGCGGAAGGATCGCGTCGACAACGCGCTTACCCGCAAAATCCCATCGCGAATTGCGAACTGGCTGATGGCCAAGAGCTCGGGCATCGCGCTCCGCGATTTCGGGACCACGTTCAAGGCCTATCGCGCCGAAGTGTTGAAGGAAATCAATCTCTACGGTGAGCTGCATCGCTTCATTCCAGCGCTGGCGAGCTTCTATGGTGCGCGAATCGCTGAAGTGCCGATCCGCAATACGCCACGCATGGCCGGCGACTCCCACTATGGCCTGGGCAGGACATTCAACGTGATGTTCGACATCCTGACCATCAAGTTTCTGCTGAAATATTTCACGCGCCCGATGCATTTCTTCGGACGGCTGGGACTGGTCGGGTTGGTTCTCGGTTCCGTGATTATGGGATCACTGGCAATCCACAAAATCTGGGGACACGGAATGCTATCCGATCATGGTCCACTCATGATCGCGGCCGCGCTGCTGATCCTGACAGGCCTGATGATGTTCAGCACCGGACTGTTAGGCGAAGTGCTGATGCGCACTTATTTCGAAAGCCAGGGCCGCCGGATTTATGCGGTCCGCGAGATCCGCTGCCGGCGCGAGCCAGTAGCCCCGGCCTAGGAGTTTCCCCCAGTCGATGCGATGAGATCGGCGGGTATTCCTTCGGTTCTGCGCCGCCAGTAATTTTCGAATAGGCCTTTCATCGCTTCTCCCATGGCTGCGTGCTCGAACACCACGGCCGTCCAGGTTGGCCGCGTGATCACCGGATCCAGCAATGCCAGCAACCCCCGTTGTCCGTCGAACACAGCCAGCTTCATTGGCAACGATTCGGTTTGTCCGATTTCGACGCCGGCGGCGGCATACTCGCCCAGCCGCTGACGGTGCGCGTCGTCCAGCGATCCGGATTCGATCAATAGCCGGCACGCGACGCCACGCGATCGCGCCTGCTTCACCAGTTGCTCGTCCAAGGGATCGACAGCGTAGGGAGGCCTCGAGAACTCGAGGTACTCGGTGCGCACGTCCGACAGCATTCGCCGGTACTGCACCGCAGTTTGCTCGGTGTCACCCACAATGCGCAGGTAATCCAACGTGCCGCGGCCACCCTGGCCTTCAGAATAAGCGGCAGTCAGATCGTTCACCAAACCATCCGCCATGCGGCCCTGCTCGGTCAGTTCGTGCTGCAAGAGTTGAGAACGCCGCACCAGGTAGCTTGGAACGGCGAGGCTGGGCTCGACCGCGGAGAACAGTTTAGTCTTCTCTTGTACGACGTGCGCGAATCCCTTCTCCACCAGGCTGTCCAGCACTTCGTAGATCTTTTGGCGCGGAACATGCGCGCGGGCGGCCAGCTCCAGGGCCTTGAAACGCGGATGGCCGATCAGCACCAGGTAGGAGCGTGCTTCGTAGGCATTGAGGCCGAGCTGCTGAAGCCTGCGCCAAAACCGCTGAAAATCCATCTCTGGCAGTTCAGTGGCCATCGCGCTTAGAGGATACCAAATGGCTGGCGGCGTTTGCTGTTAGAATCGCGGATAGACCGGTTTCATAAAATTTATGCGCGATCTTCCTATCAGTCTAGGCACACTTAAGGCCAGCCAATTTTCGGAGCAAAGGATCGGGGGGCGCAGCGTTAAAGACGAATTGCGGCAGAACCTGATTTGCAAGCTGCAGCGCGGCGAAGAACTGTTTCCCAGCGTCATCGGCTACGAAGATACTGTGATTCCGCAGATCGTCAACGCCGTTCTTTCGCGTCACAATTTCATCTTGCTGGGACTCCGCGGGCAAGCCAAAACCCGCATTATTCGCATGCTCGCGACTCTGCTCGATCAGCAATTACCGTACATCGCCGGCTGCGAGATTCGCGACAACCCCTATCGGCCGATTTGCAAGCGATGTCTCGATCTGATCGAAGCCCAAGGCGAGGATACGCCGATCGCGTGGCTAACGCCTGAGGAGCGCTACGTCGAAAAACTGGCGACGCCTGACGTCACCATTGCCGACATGATCGGCGACATCGATCCGATAAAAGCTGCTCGCAGTGGCCGCGATCTCTCGAACGAGCTGACCGTGCACTACGGACTTGTGCCACGCGCCAACCGCGGAATCTTCGCCATCAACGAACTCCCCGATCTCGCCGGCAAGATCCAAGTCGGATTGTTCAACATCATGCAGGAAGGCGATGTGCAGATTAAGGGATATCCAGTACGGCTGCCGCTCGACATCCTGCTGGTCTTTACGGCCAATCCGGAGGACTACACGGCGCGCGGAAAAATCATCACGCCGTTGAAAGACCGCATCGGCAGCGAGATCCGCACACACTACCCGATGACCCTGGATCATGGGCTGTCCATCACGAAGCAGGAATCATGGACCGACCGAACCTCGTCCATCCGGCTCGAAGTGCCGAACTACATTCGTGAAATAGTCGAGCAGTTGGCTTTCCTCGCGCGCGAGGACAAGAAGGTCGACAAGCGCTCGGGCGTCTCACAGCGCCTTCCAATTTCTGTTCTCGAAAACGTAGCTTCGAATTCAGAGCGGCGCGCTTTCCTCGCCGGCGAAACCGTGGCCGTGCCGCGTGTGGTCGATATTTATGCCGCCCTGCCGTCGATCACGGGTAAGCTTGAACTCGAATACGAGGGGGAATTGAAAGGCGGCGACGCCGTCGCCCGTGAGCTCATCCGGGCGGCCGTCGGCAAGGTGTACACCCATTATTTCGACGGCGTCAACGTCTCTCAAATCGTGCAGTGGTTCGAGCTGGGCGGATCGCTCAAGCTGGATGAGGTGCTCAATTCGAGCGGCATGGTGCAGCAGTTAGCGAACATCCAAGGCCTGATGGAAAAAACGGGGGCGTTGGGCCTGGGCGTGAGTGAACCGGATGCGACGCGTGCTTCGGCTGCCGAATTCATCCTCGAAGGACTTTACGCGCACCGGCGAATCAGCCGCAATGAAGAGGTTGGATTCACGGCCGGCGAACGCAAGCGCGAAGCACCCGAGGGCGGGGAAGGCCGGCGGCCGCCGCGGCGGCAGTTCAACTAACCATGAAATGGATTCGTTATTCACGCTTCACCGGCGATGATTTCGGACTAAGCGCGGAAGATCTGCTCAAAGCGCTGTCCGACTTTTTCCTCCAGAGCGGATTTCAGAACCAGTACATGGGATTCAGCGAGTGGAACCAGCACACGCTCGAAGACTTGAAGAATGCGATCCAACGCGCACTCGAACAAGGCGAGGCTTTCGATCCCGAGCAAGCGCAGCGCATCCAGCAGGCGCTCGAGAACATGACGCCCGAGCAACTGGACGACCTGATGAACCGCATGGTGCAAAAGCTGGTCGACGAGGGCTACATCAATACGGAACAGCAACCACAAGCGAGCGAGTCGGGCCAGGTGGGCTCAGGCAATGCGGAGCGGAAGATCAATGTCGAGATCACCGACAAATCCATCGATTTCCTCGGCTTCAAAACGCTGAAGGATCTGCTTGGATCGCTCGGAAAATCGAGCTTCGGCGCGCACGACACGCGCGACCTGGCTACGGGAGTCGAGACCAGCGGCGCTGCCAAGCAATACGAATTCGGCGACACCTTCAACCTGGATATCAGCCAGACGCTGTTTTCAGCCATCCAGCGCGAGGGCATCAAGGTCCCGATTCAGCTCGAATATTCCGACCTTCACGTGCACCAGGCCGAATACCAAAGCTCGTGTGCCACCGTGCTGATGCTGGATTGCAGCCATAGCATGATTTTGTACGGCGAAGATCGCTTCACGCCGGCCAAGAAAGTGGCGCTGGCGCTCGCCCATCTCATTCGCACGCAGTATCCCGGCGACAGCCTGCGTTGCGTTCTCTTTCACGACTCCGCCGAGGAATTGCGACTATCGGATCTGGCGCGCGTGCAAGTGGGTCCGTACTACACCAACACTCGCGACGGCTTGATCCTCGCGCAGCGGTTGCTCAATCAGGAACGCAAGGACATGAAGCAGATCATAATGATCACCGATGGCAAACCGTCGGCGCTGACGCTCGAAGACGGGCGCATGTATCGCAACGCCTTCGGACTCGATCCGCTGGTGATTAGCCGCACGCTCGAAGAAGTGAGCCGCTGCAAGAAGCAGGGCATCCTGATCAATACGTTTATGCTCGCGAGCGATTTCGGTCTGGTGAACTTCGTGCAGAAGGTCACCGAACTTTGCCGCGGCAAGGCCTACTTCACGACGCCATATAATCTGGGCCAGTATCTGCTAATGGATTACATGAACCGCAAGACGCGGACTGTTCACTAGCAGAATCGTCTACCAGTGGAAATTGTTGACGACAAAATAAACCACCGGCATTGCGAATAAAGTACTGTCTACTCGATCCAGCCAACCGCCGTGGCCCGGCAGCAACTTCCCGCTATCTTTCACGCCTGCACCTCGCTTGAGTGCCGATTCACAAAGATCGCCACACTGGCCGGCAATGTTCGCGATCGCCGCGAGCCCCAACCCTTCCGCAAGTGGCACCGCCGGCAGCAAGCGCGGTAGATAAAGCGCTCCATAAACGACGGACGCCAACAAAGACCCCGCCGCTCCTTCCCACGATTTCGCGGGACTGATACTGGGGGCGAGCTTGTGCCGGCCGAGCAGGCGCCCGGTGTAGAGCGCGGCGATGTCGCCAGCCCAGTTCAGCGACAGCGCGAAGAACAACCAGTACACGTTGATGGCCCGTAGTTCGATCCCGCATCGCAATGAACCAAAGACGTAGGCCACACCCAGCAATGTCGCCGCTGAATAAGGCAAGACTTCCGAAAGCTTGTCCGATCGCAGCCCCAGCGCCATCGCCATGATCGCGACCAGCGCGAAAAACGCGGAGTCCCTGGCCGGCAGCAGCAAAACCAGCAAGCCTGCAACATATCCGAACAAACCCGGCTTGGCGATTCTATGTAACGATGCGAGCCCCGTGAATTCGTAGAAGCACAGCAACGCCACCATCGCGACAACCGCGAGGAACAACCACTGTGGCGCCCACAGCACCACGTAGCAGAACGCCGGGATGAGAAGGAGCGCCGTTAGGATGCGCGTCATCGCGCGATAGTGCCGACCGCTTCGGGCCACTCGTCGTGGTGGGCCCGTGCCGCACCCGGTTTCAAGCCGCCGAAGCGGCGGTCGCGCTTCTGATAATCGAGAACCGCGTGCAGCAGGTCGGTGCGCTTGAAATCAGGCCACAAGGTATCGGTGACGTATAGTTCGGCGTAGGCGATCTGCCACAGCAGGAAATTACTGATGCGCATCTCGCCCGATGTGCGGATCAAAAGGTCGGGATCGGGAAGACCGGCCGTGTACAAACGCGCGGAAATGGCCTCCTCATTGATGGGCTGATCCCGCAGAGTTCCTTTGCGCGCGTCTTCGACGATAGCGTTGATAGCGTCCACTAATTCCGCGCGTCCGCTGTAGTTGATGGCTACATTCAGCCGCATGCCGCTGTTGTGAGCGGTCGCATCGACGGCGTTTTCCAATTCCTCGCGAACCTGTGACGGAAGCCCGTCCAGGCGGCCCATGCAGGTGAACCGGATTCCGTTGCGCAAAATCTCGGGAAGCTCCAGCCGCAGATACACGCGCAGCAGGCGCCACAGCGTATCAACTTCGGCCCGCGGCCGCTTCCAGTTCTCGACCGAGAAAGCATACAGGGTCAGCGCGCGGATGCCCAATCGCGTGCAGGTCTCGACGGTGATCCGGACCGGTTCGACACCCGCCTTGTGACCGGCTGCGCGCGGCAGGTTTCGCCGTCGAGCCCAGCGCCCATTCCCATCCATGATGATGGCGATGTGGGACGGCAGGCGGTTCGGATCGAGGGTGCTGGCGAGTGCCCAGTCCTTGCTTCCGGGCTTGAGGACCTCGAACAAATCTTTCATCGAGCCAAGTACTTATGTTACACCGGAAAGCGGTTTGAACCAAAAAGCAGAACGCCGCCCCTATGTTCCGAGGCGCTGGTACCAGTTAAGGAAGACCTCGCCGAAGAATCCCACGCCGAGCGCCGCCGCGCCAAGGAAAGTGCCGAAGGGGAGCTCATATGTGGACGCGTCTTTGCCTGTGAACCAGAAATAGCCGAGCCCTACAAGTGCGCCCAACAAGGAGCCGGCGATCAAGGTCAAAAGGGCACCCTGCAGCCCCAGGAAGGCGCCGATCATCGCGACCATCTTCACGTCGCCGAAACCCAGGCCTTCACGATGACGAATCCTTTGGTACAAGTTGCCGACCAACCACAACGTGCCCGCGCAGAACAACGCGGCGAATAGTGATTCACCCATCGACAGCAGCCGTTCGCTTTGGATCCGCATCAAGAGCAGTCGCACGAGGCCCCAATTCAACGGAACAAAGGCTGCGAACAGCACACCGGCTGCCGTGCCGCCCAAGGTGAACTCATCGGGAAGAATGCGCTCCTCTAGATCGGCAAACACGAGCGTGATCACGATCGCGGAGAAGGCGCAGAATTTCAGGGCCGCCGCAGTCGGCCCGAGCAGGAATACAGCGCAAAAGAACGCCACAGCCGTGAGCAGCTCCACGATGGGATAACGGGCCGGAATCGCTTCCCCACAGTTGCGGCAACGCCCGCGCAGAAGCAGATAGCTGAGCAAGGGAATATTGTCGTACCACGCGATAGGCTTCTCACATTTCGGACAGAACGATCGTGGCGAGACTACGGAAAGATCTCGAGGCAGACGGTAGATGCAAACATTCAGAAAGCTGCCGATGAGCAGTCCGGCGAGTGCGGCAAGCAAGGCTTCGATCAATCGAGAATCCTTTCATAAACGCTCAGCGTCTCGTTCAACATGCGGTCAATTGAGAACTCCGCTTCCACTCGGGCTCTGGCGCGAGTTGCCAGACGCGATGCCAGCGCGCGATCGCCGAGCACTTGTTGGATCCTCCGGGCGATCGCCTCCGGTTCGTTGGAGGTCAGTAACCCGGTGACGCCGTCTTCGACAATTTCCGGCAACCCGCCGACACGGCTCGCCAAAACAGGAGCGCCCGCCGACATCGCCAACAATACCGCGGATCCCAGGCCTTCCAAATCTGTAATATAGACGAACAACGCTGCTTCTGGCAGATCGCGGATCAGATTATTGGAAAAGTGCACGGGAATACCGGCCAACGCCGCGGCTCGTTCGACGATCAGCTTGCCTTTGGCGGGATCCTCGGAATCGAGCGAGAGCACCCGCGTGCGTTCACCGATCCTCGGACGGGGGTCCAAGGGCGCGCCGTCATAGACGACTGTAATCTTTGCAGGATCTACGCC
>JACXTT010004872.1_pt1 | contig 19795 bp, 22 predicted proteins | sample 9270951 | NCBI WGS metagenome assembly JACXTT01 (sample SAMN15532306, study PRJNA645909) | rock metagenome | isolation source: weathered quartz diorite | place: Puerto Rico | collected 2017-06-21 | reverse complement strand
CGCGGCCGGTTGGAAAAGAGCGCTCGCTCACCGAACCAGTCCTGCGGCCCACTGACCGCCACCAGTTCACGTTGGTTCCCGCCCCGGTTGACCAGCACTTCCACCTGACTTGATTTGATGATGTAAAAGTCGCGCGCCTCGTCGCCTTCGTAGCAAATGACCGCGCCAGGCGGATGGCGTTCCTCACGCAAGTCAGCAATGATCTTGGCGAAGCTACCCGGTGGCAAGTCGGTAAAGAGCGGAATACGCCGCAAGACGGTGGCAAGAGAATCCATCACTCTTGTTACCTACCACGGCGTGGCACAAGCGTGAAGCACGAGCAGTCGGGTGGACGCTGCCCATCTTGAAGAGGAGAACCGCCAAGGAATAGGACATGAATTAACGTCCTGCGGTCTCGTCTGCGGCCTTGCCAAGGAAAAGATTTTGCAGAGGTGTAGCAGCGTGCCGCCCGATAGGTGTAGCGGTGGACATGGACGCAGAGGGTAGCCCTATCAATCTGTTCGTGTACCCGCAACCGATGCCGCTTACGGATAGGTAACGCGAAAATCAGTCAAAGTCCCTACCGCCACATAAGGAGGGGTGCTCTGTAAATACGCACAAGAAGTGTCCTCTGGATAAATAGTGACGTCGTTGAACTGAATAGCAAAGGGTTTAGGGTGCACCGTAGCAGAGAAAGAGTAAACCTCTGCCTTTGTCGAATGAATGCCGGGGCCATTTACCCAGCCTAGTACTGAAAAGGATCGACTAATACTTTTTACCCATCCGTTTGGCGTCGTCCACGTCCAACGGACCTGAACGCTTTGAACACCGTCAGTTTTATGAAGCTCCACAAGCACAGGCGTTCCCAGAGGTACGCTGCCGACTATACCCCCGGGATTTTTTGCATTGCTAGCCCACCACAGAGATACGGTCTTCGGCTTACCGCCGGGATAGAGCATACCGACCCCGGCCTCTACATAGGCGTTTGTCCCTTGATAGTCCCACAGGAGTGTCCAACCGATTGCCTGCGAGTACACCTGTGTGGGGAGCTTCGTGACGGTTATAATTGCTGATGTGTCGTGAGCCACCTTAGCGGTATGCGACACTCCAGCATAATGATAGCCTGAATCTGCTTGCGTGGCTGTAGCTAGGGAAAGAGTGGCTAGCAATGCGATGATTGTTCTTTTCATGGTCCTCCATTAATCGTACCCGCGCCGATACACCCATCCGATTGCAAGCGGGTCATAATCCGCTTGTAGGGAGAGTTCGTACTGAGATTCGCTGTGCTATGGTTGCTTTTCAGCGTGTCGCCGTCGCGAGCTTCTGTGCTAGGTGAGCAATGAGCATGCCGTCTTGAGAATTACGACTCACAGTCAGTCATCCTGTTAACTTTGAGAGGGAGTCCAACTTGGGTGGAAAATGCTAGGACCGCGAGTTTCATTGATTTTGGCGGGCTACAGCAACGAGGCCGCTTTCCCTTCAAGGTGGTGCTCTTGAGGAAATTCTCCGCGAAGAGAGGTCTGTGGGGGCGAGGCGCATCACGCCCGCTCGTCCGGGGTGTCCGGGCGTCCTGGACAGTCCATTGTCACTCTCAGTGCAAAACAGGAGGAAAGCTGAACCAGGGCGTGCCAGCTCGGGGTGTCCGGGTATCTAGGGCGGCTGTCCGGCTCGGGCGGACACTCTCTACGCCCCTGACCAACCCGCCTGAGCAAAGAAAAGCTCTCTTCCTGGCTTGCTCAGGAAAAGCGACTTTTTTCAGAAGGTGCTAGTGGCTCGTCTCGAGAGTGCGGAGAAGGGAGCCTGCTGGGGTGGTTTCTTTCCTAAAGATATTGCCTGATCTGCCGTTCTTCTTAACTGAACCAGTCCCTGTACCGAGAAAGCCGGAGGAAGTGACCCCCTGCTTCCTCCGGCAGGTTCTCGCCTTCTTTCAGCCGGCTCCTGTGGCGGGGCGTCTGTAGTGGAGGATAGCAAGGGGTCCGATGGCTTTGTAGCAACACCTCAGGACAAAGTTGAGCAGACAAGAGGATGGAACAGCACAGGCAGTGACGACAGTTGCAGATACTCTGGCTCTATCTTAAGACTCAGTATTTCACCATCGACCAAGCGCGTGCGCGAAATCCTCAACGGCGTCCGGCTGCTTACCAAGCCACGCGAACCTGAATAGAGAAATACTCGAAAGCGATTCTCAAAGAGATCGGTAGCAAAGAAACCCCTTAAGCGACTTCGACCCCCCAAGCATGATTGCTCTGCAATGAGGAGCAGTATACGGTCAGGACAAAGAGGAATTATGGAAATGATCCAGATATCGAAAGAACTCCAGCTTGCGACCAACATGAGCGCGCAGGAGATTCGTCGCGAGCTCGCCGTCCATCTCTATGCGAAAGGGAAACTGTCGATTGGAAAGGCCAGCGAACTCGCTGAGATGACCATAGCGGAGTTCCAATGCTTCTTAGGCTCTCGGGGCACTGCTATGAACTATGGAGTCGAAGATTTCCACGATGATCTAGACACAATTCAGCAGCTCCAATTGGACCAGTGAAAGTCATCGCTGACAGTTCTCCTCTGATCAACTTCACCGCCCTCGGGCGGCTCGACCTTTTACGCACACTCTACGGAACGATTTCTATTCCTGATGCTGTATACTGTGGGGTCGTCATGGCGGGCCGTGGTCAGCCACACAGTCCAGATCGAACAGGTCGGGTAGATTATCCGTGAGTTGGTCAGTTCCTCATTATCAGGAACGGAGCAAGATACAACTCCTGCATGGCACTGGACAACTCGGCGGCGCGCAGCAACAAAATGCTTTGAGAAAGAGTTAGGTATCGGTAGCCAACGCCCATTGGATAGCCCCATTCCGACGCTCGCCCATATACCTTGAATGGCAGTGGCTTCGACAACTCGGTCAAGTTATCCATCACAAACAACGCGCGTACGCCGTTCTGGCTGTCCCAAAACGAATCGAACTCTTCTTTCGTTGGCGGGCAACCGTGTTCGCACGGTAGGTCATCCAGACGCACTCACGCTCAGCGACGCGCTCTGCAGGGTCGGCTGTTTGTTTGTATCCTGCGATGAATTGACTTTCGCGGAATGACGCAAGCAAACATAAGTTTTTGTCCGAATGGATAAACACAGGAGCACTCTCCAGCAACATAGGAGGCGAGTCGTAAAGCATAAACGCCAATGGCTCGCGACGCACTTGCCAGTTCCTCAGGAAGTATTGGGCGAACACAGCGTCGCACTTGGTCCATAAGCCAAATGGTTCTTCTAGCACAAAGCCTTTACCATCGAGAACACGGTGCAGTAACACGTTCAGTATGCGCTCGTCAGTGGGTGCGAGCACACGAATCGTTTGCAGTGACTGCCCGATGTTTGCACCGAATTTAATGGGCCTATGGCTGTCGAACTCGAATGCGCGAAGCAAACCTTCTGCAGGGAATTTTTCGCCCAAGTCGTGACTGTGGGCGAGGTCTACGATGACGGCGAACTCGCCAAATGTGCGCGCTAATGAACTATCAGATCGGTTACGCCGAAATGCAGCGATAGAGAGAACGCCTACGAAATAGTACTGTTGATCTTCGGAACATCGTGATACAAGCCACAGGCGGTCACCAACGTGGAGCAAGTGTAACCGCTCCTGCCTTGAGTTGAATGTCAAAGGATCGACTGCAAAGAAACCTCGCCCGTCCAAGCCGTTCGTATAACTCTCCCATTGGATGAACGCGATCGCACTTGTCATATGAAAGTTTCCTGTTCTATATCTGCCTGAACTCTGCGAAAGATTCAGAGCAGTCTTGAGCCCATACCGGACCTCGGTGTATAGATAGGCGCCAGGAGGGGACATCTTATGGCAGGACGACTCGACGGCAAAGTGGCGCTGATTTTCGGAGCGGCTCGGGGCATGGGCGAGTGTGAGGCGAGGCTGTTCGCGCGCGAAGGTGCAAAGGTCGTGCTAGGTGACGTGCTTGAAGAGCAAGGGCGAAAAGCGGCCACAGAGATCACCCAGCAGGGCGGAGCGGTGACGTTCGTGCGTCTAGACGTGACGGTAGAAAGCGACTGGCAGCGAGCAGTCGAGACCTCCGAGCGAACCTATGGCAAACTCAATGTGCTGGTAAATAATGCTGGCATCGTACGCATGGCACCACTCGACGAAACCAGCCTGGAGGCGTGGAACGAAGTAATCAACGTCAACCAGACCGGCGTGTTCTTGGGGATGAAGCACGCAGTCCCGGCCATGCGTCGGGCCGGCGGCGGCTCGATTATCAATATCTCTTCAGTTGCGGGGCTCATTGGTCTGCCGGGCATTCCGGCTTATCAGGCCAGCAAGGGTGCGGTGCGACTTCTGACCAAGCATGCGGCGATCCAGTATGCCAAAGACAAGATCCGCGTGAACTCCATACATCCGGGCCGGATTGAAACGCCCATGACCGCGAATCTGAATCCGGAGCGGCGGCAACTGGTGCTGAACCTGACGCCGATGGGGCGGGACGGCAAACCCGAGGAAGTGGCGTACGGCGTGCTCTATCTGGCATCGGACGAATCGTCGTTCGTGACCGGCTCAGAGCTGGTCATTGACGGCGGGTACACCGCCCAGTAGTCCGGCATGGAGGAACAGAAAGTGATACCGAAAGTATTCTATCGTCCCGACTGAAGCTCCTGTGCCAAAACGAAAGAGTTGCTTTCGTCGTGGGGAGTCGCCTTCGCAGCGGTCAATGTGGCAGGAAATCCCGCTGCTCTAGAGGAACTGAAACGTTTAGGCGCACCGCTGGTTCCCGCCGTAGCAGTGGGTGAGCGTATTGTTCACGGCTGGAACCCGCGCGGGTTTGCCGAACTCGTGGGTGTCCCTTACACGGAAACACCACAGCTCTTACCGACAGAACTTGCCGCGCGTCTCGATCGTATTCTGCAAGCAGCGCAACGGGTCATGCGGCAGGTGCCAACAGACCGACTTGATACACGGACCCCAGGAGGCGAACGCACTATTCGCGACCTGGGCCACCATATTTTTCGTTTGAGTCTCACCTTCCGCGATGCAGCCGTAGAAGATCGCTTTCCTGAAGCGTGGCTACTGGAGAAGGTGCCTGCCGAATTCAGCGACGGTCAGGGAATTGCCAGCTATGGTACTCTCGTGCGTAAACAACTGGAGCAGTGGTTCCAAGAGCACGCAGGAGAGCCTTTCTTACGGACTGTTCAGACCTACTATGGTCCACAATCCCTGCATGCTCTTCTCGAACGCACGGCGTGGCACGCGGCTCAACATCTCCGCCAAGTCTATGCGCTTCTCGAAGGGATGGGCATCACGCCTGACCGGCCGTTGACGGCAGAGGATTATGCGGGTCTGCCGCTGCCTACCTCGATTTGGTAGGCAGCTATCCTTTCAGTTTTTTCACTTCCTCGGTTAATTCGGGAATCGCTTTGAACAGATCAGCAACCAGGCCGTAGTCCGCCACGTTGAAGATCGGTGCCTCAGGGTCTTTGTTGATCGCCACGATCACCTTGGAGTCCTTCATCCCTGCCAAGTGCTGGATCGCTCCGGAGATACCGACAGCGAAGTAGAGTTCAGGCGCCACCACCTTGCCGGTCTGTCCCACTTGCAAATCGTTGGGCACAAAGCCAGCGTCTACCGCCGCACGGCTCGCTCCCATCGCTGCCCCCAGAGCATCGACCAGCGGCTCCAGGTAGGTAGTGAAGTTTTCTCCGGACTTGAGTCCACGCCCGCCAGAGACCACGATGCGGGCCTCGGTCAGGTTGGGGCGGTCGGATTTGGTCTCGTTGAACGCCACGAATTGCATCTTCTTGGCTGCGGCACCGAGGTTTGTGCCGGCTTTTTCGATCTGCGCCTGCCCACCAGGCTGGGCGGCATCGAAGGCCGTGCCGCGCACGGAGATCACTTTCACCGGCCCGTCGAGCGATACGGTGGCAATGACGTTCCCTGCATACATCGGTCGCTTGAAAGTGCCATCGGCGTTGATCGCAACGATGTCAGTCGCCATGCCTACGCCAAGACGCGCAGCCACGCGAGGCAAGAGATCTTTCCCGATTGCGGTCGATGTCGCCAGCAACAAGGAAACATCATTGGCCTTGACGAGTTGTTCCAGCGTTGCGGTATAGGTATCGGCTAGGTAGTTAGCCAAGCCTGGATCATCAGCCGTGATGACTTTGTGCACCCCGTAGCCCGCTACTTCCTGCGCGAGCGCGTCGATCCCTGCCCCCAATACTGCCGCCAGACAGTCGCCGCCGAGTTTGCTTGCCGCTTCTTTCCCAGCTTGCAAGGCGATCAGGGTGCTCTTGGGAAATTTTCCTTTTTGATGTTCAGCGAAAACCAACACATTACCCATGGGGTGCTCCTCAGATAACTTTTGCTTCGGTGTGGAGAAGGTCCAGCAACTGTTGCACGGTCTCCACCTTCTTCCCGCCTGTTTTCTTGGCTGGTGGGTCCATCTTCTGGACTTTGAGACATGGAGCGGTATCAGCGTTCAGCTCTGCCACAGGGATTTCCTTGATCTCTTTCTTACGCGCCTTCATGATGCCCGGCAGTGAAGCGTAGCGGGGTTCGTTCAGACGGAGGTCGGCAGTAATGATCCCAGGCAGAGAGAACCCGACGGTCTCTAAGCCACCATCCACCTCACGGATGACCTGCGCGGATTGCTGATCTCCAGCCAGCTCGACCTTAGAGGCAAACGTCGCCTGCGGCCAATCGAGGAGCGCAGCCAACATTTGCCCGGCTTGGTTCGAGTCGTCATCGATGGCCTGCTTGCCCATCAGCACGAGTTGTGGGCTTTCTCGCTCCACTAACTTCGCCAGAATTCTGGACACCGCGAGAGAATCGAGCTCCTGATCACACAATACCAAGATCGCCCGGTCCGCACCCATCGCCAAGCCGGTGCGCAGTTGTTCGGAAACAACCTTTGTGCCGATGCTTGCCAGCACGACCTCACTCCCGCCGAGCTTCTCCTTGATCCGCAGAGCCTCTTCAATGGCGATCTCGTCAAAGGGATTGATGACATACTTGATGTTGTCGGTGACAATACCTGACCCATCGGGCTTAACCCGGATCGTGGTTTCCGGGTCAGGGACCCTTTTGACCGTGACTAGAATTTTCACTCCAACATTCCTCCTGTCGTGTCGGCCGTGTACTTCAGCGTGTTGTCGCCCCTGTGTCAAGCGCGCCGCCGAAGAACTGTTAGAAAACCGCCATGCCACTCCACGGACAACCTTACCTGCTCCTCGGGAGAGGAGATAGGATAATCCTCTCTTCTTTTGCGAGAGGAAACAGCGGTAGGGATTACACGGTATGCTCAGGCGTTGTAGCCTAAGCGACTAGAAAGCTCGCGGCCGGCCTTGATGATCAGCGGAGAGATCTCATGTTCAATACGTCCAGTCGGGATGCGATACGCTGGCCCACTCACTGCTAAGCTGCCGACCACCGTGCGGGTATAGTCCTTAATCGGCACTGCAATCGTCCGCACGTCAGTGAGATACTCACCGTCATCGATAGCGTATCCTGCGCTAGCCACCTTCTTGAGTTGTTCCATGAGTATATGGCGATCCGTTATTGTCCGCTCAGTATATTGTCCTAAGCCATCGGGAAAACAGCGTTGGATCTCTTCATCTGGCTCAAATGCCAGATGCACCTTTCCTGCCGCGGTGCAGTGTAAAGGGAGGTTCTCGCCGACATGAGAAACAATACGCACGGGCTGATCTGCTTCTATCATGTCGAGGGGGACAACCTTTCCCTTGCGCATGACCGCTACGTAAGCACTCTCGCGACACGTCTTGACAATATCGAGCATGATCGGCCGGGCTTGCTGCAGGAGTCCCATGTGTTGGAGGTAGGTCTGCCCGATTTGCAGACACTTCGTTCCCAAACGGTAGTTCTCTGTGGAGCGATTCTGTTCGATATATCCACGCGCTTCCAGGGTTGCTAAGATGCGGAAGATATTGTTTTTATGTAGCTTGAGCCTTTTGCTCAGTTCGGTGACCCCAAGTTCACCATCCCCATGGAACTGTTCAAGCACATCCAACGCGTGCGCGACCGCTTGAATGACGTAGTTACTTTTCTCACGTCGCACTATGCTTCCTCCTTACCAGTCGCTGAAGCAAAAAACGTTCTAATTTATAATTGATTTGTGCTCCTTTTGTCAACACGGTTTTATAGAAAGCAATAACAGTAGAACGCAAGGAAAAGAAATAGGACCGAACCACCCAAGGGTATAGACTTGCAAGTTGTTCTGCTCTTGAGTAAGGGAAGGAGAATGCGGGAAGAGACAGTTTTTGATCTTATCAGACCGGAAGGATGCTTCCCGGTCGTTTTAACCTGTGAACACGCGTCTTGCGAGGTACCGGCAGAATATCAGGGGCTCGGTATCAGCAACGAAGAAATCCGCCGTCACATCGGCTGGGACATTGGGGCGCGGACGGTAGTAGAGGCACTAGCCTTAGCGCTCGACGCGCCAGCAGTGTGCTCGCGGTATTCGCGTTTGTTGATCGACTGTAACCGCGAGCTCTCCGATCATGACTTAATTGTCCCGGTCAGTGACGGAACCAAGATACCGGGCAATCAAAACCTGTCGGCCGAAGAACGCCACAAACGTATTGTTCAGTTTTACCAGCCGTACCATGAGGCGATTGATCGGCTGATCAGCACGAAAGAGACCGGGAATCTGATCCTGCTGAGCCTCCATAGTTTCACACCAATATTGGATAAAAGCGAACGCAGGTTTGATTTGGGAATCTTGTTCGACTGTTACGAAGATCTAGCGCAGGAGGTCGGCCAGCGCCTGCACCACTGTGGATACAAGGTTCACTACAACGAACCCTACTCAGGCTATGACGGTCTCATCTTCAGCGCCCGCAGTCATGGCGAACGGCATGGGGTCGTATATCTCGAGATCGAAATCAATAACAGCCTCATCGCCGATCCAGGGCGTGCCGCACAGATGGGAAGGACAATGGGGACGATGTTTCAGGAAATTTTTCCCAGCAGAATCGGCAAGCGATAGACAGCAAGACGAAGGAGGGGAGCGATGCGTATTATCCTGATTGGCCAAGCCGCCTTTGCAGAGAAGACGCTCGACAAGCTTGTGACCCAAGGTGAAGAGGTGTTGGCAGTGTTCTGCCCTCCCGATGCGCCTGGAGGGAAATTCGACCCGGTCAAACAGCGTGCTCTACAGCTTGGTATTCCCATACATCAACATAAGACCTTGAAAGGACCAGAAGTCCGAGAACAGTTCATCCTTCTGCAAGCCGATTTGGCGATTCTGGCTTTTGTGACACAGATCGTTCCTCCATCGGTCTTTAATGTGCCACGGTTGGGCAGTATTTGTTTTCACCCTTCCCTCCTGCCGAAGTACCGCGGTCGTAGCGCGATCAACTGGGCGCTGATCAAAGGAGAGAGCAAAACCGGCGTTTCGCTCTTTTGGGTGGATGAGGGGATTGATACTGGCCCGATTCTCTTGCAGAAGGAAGTCGCCGTCGACCCGGATGACACGACCGGAACGCTTTACTTCAACAAACTTTTTCCCGTGGGAGTGGAAGCGATAAGCGAGGCGGTGGATCTGATCAAAGCCGGGAATCCGCCCCGCATCGTGCAGGATGAAGCAAAGGCGAACTACGACCCGCCTTGTGGCGATGAGCATGCGCACATCGACTGGTCCAGACCAGCGCAAGAAGTCTACAATTTAATCCGCGGCTGCGACCCCCAGCCTGGCGCGCACACCACCTGGCAAGGGAAGGTGGTGCGATTCTATGACTGCCGGCTGCAGCACGATACCCCCACGGCATCTCCAGGGAAGATAATTGAGATTGGCGCAGAAAGCATGAGGGTAGCTGTTTCCGGTGGTGCGATCATAGCCAGCAAAGTACGGGGAGAAGGGGGAAAGGTCTCTGCCGCGGAATTCGCTAAGCAAGCAGGATTAAGTGTCGGTGCTCAATTGACCTGAGACTGCGTCACAGCCGGTTCAACAAACTCAAGCTCCACCAGAAGCTGGCCCAGATCAACCAGTTCTCCAGGTGTAACGTGGACCTTCTTCACTCGGGCGGCACCCTCGGCAGAGAGGGTGTTTTCCATTTTCATAGCTTCAAGCAACACCAACGCTTGGCCGGATTCGACCGTTGCACCTTCAGTAACCAGCACCTGCAGGATTTTTCCAGGCATCGGCGAGCGCACCTCAGGGTCTAGTCTCCCTGCCTCACGCTGTCGGGTTTGGAGCCGTTTCTCTTGTGCTTGGGTAAATTCGTAGACGTGTCCTGCGACCGCCACCAAGGTGCGCAGACCGTCGCTGGCGACGTGCACGCGTAACGGCTTCCTATCAACGAGGAGGGTCAGGATCCCATCCTGCGCCGACAGCAGGCGCGCGCGCAGGGACTGGCCATTGATCACCGCCTCATATTCGTCTCCGCTCTGGGTATATTCTACCGTGAGCGCGGTACCACCCAACTGTAAGGTTGTCTTCATCGAGAAATTCTCAGCGGAGTCAAGCTCCCAATCTCCAACCACCGAGTTGATGCCAGGGAGTGACGGAGAGAGGTTGAGCAGTAGGGGTTTCTGCACGTTTCCGGCGCGATTGGCTCAGGGCTGCAACCAGCACAGCCTCAAGGAGGTGCGTCTCCTTTTGCGGCTGCCACTGCGAGAAGTGTTCAGCGAGGAAGCCGGTGTGCGTCTCCGCAGCCACAAATGCCGGATGAGCGATCAGATCAAGCAGAAAAGCGATGTTCGTGGTCGGGCCGAGCACGACACACTGGCGCAACGCCGCCTCCATCCGCCGACGAGCTTGCTCACGATCCGGCCCCCAGGTAGACACTTTAGCGATCAGCGGATCATAGTACACCGAGACTTCAGTGTACTGTTCGACCCCGGCATCGACTCGTACCCCAGGCCCAGCTGGAGCGTGCCAGGCAAGAACCTTGCCCGGCGACGGGAAGAATCCCTGCGCAGGGTCTTCCGCATACACCCGGCACTCAAAAGCGTGTCCGTGCCCTCGCACCTCGTCCTGCTTCAATCCGAGCCGTTCACCGGCAGCGATACGGATCTGTTCGCGTACAAGGTCAAGCCTCGTCACCCACTCGGTGATCGGGTGTTCTACTTGGAGCCGCGCGTTCACTTCGAGGAAATAGAAGCGCCCCTGATTATCGAGGATGAACTCCACCGTGCCAGCGTTGTAGTACCCGGCCGCCTTCGCCACCTTGAGTGCGGCTGCGGTCATTTCTTCGCGCAGCCGCTCAGATACTGCCAGAGAGGGAGTTTCTTCGAGGATCTTTTGATAGCGCCGCTGGATCGAGCATTCGCGTTCGCCGAGATGGATGAGGGAGCCGTACATGTCCCCAAGGATTTGCACCTCGACATGGCGAGGCTGCTCTAGGTAGCGTTCCACATACACTGTTCCCTCAGCAAACGCGGCGGTCGCCTCACGTTCAGCCGCAGCCATCGCTTCGACTAACTCTTTTTCGTGCCGTACAATGCGCATGCCCTTGCCCCCACCACCGGCTGCGGCCTTAATAAGCAACGGATAGCCAAGAGCGTGTACCTGCTCACGCAGCACCACTGGATCGGCGGACGGCTGCTCCAGAGCTGGCACCACCGGAACGCCGAGCTTCGCTACTGTCTGTCGGGCAAAAATTTTGTTGCCCACCGCGGCAAGCGACTCAGGGGACGGCCCAATGAAGGTGAGGCCGGCATCGCGCACGCGACGCGCAAAGGCAGCGTTCTCCGACAGAAAACCATACCCTGGATGGATAGCTTGGGCACCAGTGTGACGGGCAGCCTGGATGATCGCCTCGGCATTGAGGTAGCTCGCGTTCGCCTGTGCGGGGCCGATGCACACCGCCTCGTCGGCAGCATACACATGAGGGGAGGAGACATCCGCGTCGGAATAGACCGTAACCGTGGCAATGCCCAGCTCACGGCAGGTGCGGGTGATGCGGATAGCGATCTCTCCACGGTTGGCAATAAGGAGCTTTTTTATTGACGACATCGTCCTCTACATCTTTGTCACCCCGAGCCCTCGGCTTCGCTCAAGATAAACTCCGCGCAGGGTCTCGGCTTACGCGAGATTCTTCGCCTACGGCTCAGAATGACAACCTTAAGAATTGGTGTCTTCGCAGTGATCCCGCCTCAATTGTCGCGCTCGCCTGGTTCGTACAAACACTCTCGGCCCAGACGTTCGATGCAAATTTCAGCCGTCCACGGCAACATCAGCGAGCCGCAGCGAGAGTCCCGGTACATGCGCTCCAGCGGCAAGGGTCTGAGGATGCTCTGCCCACCGCACGTACGCACCGCCAACGCCGCCATGCGGTTGCAGGTTTCCATTACCGTGTACTGTGTGGCGTAGGCGCGCAGCCGCGCCTCCTTGCTGGGGTCCAGCCCGGCTTCGGCAATAGCCGAGAGAAACAGGGCACGCGCGCCTTCTAACATGATCTTGAGTTCTGCCACCGCCGCCTGTTTGAGGGGCTGTCTGCGGCGCTTCTCTTGCATGGAAGGAATCTCTCCGCGCAGATAGGCGACAGTGAAATCGTAGATCGCCTGGCACAGCCCCATGTACGACGGCGTCAACGTCAGAAACATATGCGGCCAGCGTAGCGCCAGCTGGTAGTAGACTCCCAATGGCATCAATTGCAGATCGTTAGGGATGAAGACGTTTTTCATGAGCAGGGTGCGCGACACCGTGCCGCGCATACCCAGCGGATCCCAATCACCCACGATCGAGAAGCCTTCAGTCTCTTTGGGAATAGCGAGAAACAACGTGTCGCGCGCCGACGCGTCCAGCTTGTCTTCAGTCGCCAGGATAACATAGTAATCGGCAGCGCCAGAAAGCGAAGCGAAGATTTTCCTGCCATTGATCAGCCAGCCCTCCCCGTGGCGGGTGGCAGTGGTCGTGAACGCCTGCTTCCCCGCAGCGGCTTGGTTTCCTTCCGAGAACGGCTGGGCATGCAGCGCACCGTCCCGGACCACACGGTGATACGCTGCGGAACGACGCACGGCATGAATAGCCTGCACCTCGCTAGGCAGACCGAGATTGTCTACCATGCTGCCAATCCACATCGTCGTGGCACAATGCATGTTGAGCGTCAGAGCCGTGGTCACGCAGTAGCGCGCCATCTCCGCCGCAACCAGACAATAAGTCTGGTAATCGGCGCCCCAGCCGCCTTCGGACTCAGGGATGCACAGCGCCAGCAGGTTGTGCGCACGCAGGTCAGCATAATTTTCCCAGGGGAACGAAGCCTCGCGGTCGTACTTCTCGGCGCGGGGAACGAATTTCTCCCGGGCAAGAGTGCCAACCAAATCGATCAGCTCTTTTTGCTTGGGCGAGAGGTTGAGCAGCATGCTGGAGCGTCCAGTAAGATCGATTCCCTTTTTCAGCGCTCCGCTACGCGAGTTCTCCTTGGAGAACCCCTTTGTCAACGATGACCTCACCGTCAAGCGTGATAGTGCAGCCGCGCATCGGCAGATCGAAGTGGCCCTCGGTATATCGCCCGGCCGTCTCGTTGGCGCCGGTGGAAAACAAAAAGTTACCGGCGAACGCCCGCGCCTCGGTGCCATTGACGTGCGCTTTATCGTAGCAGACCAGCGTATCCCACCGCGCTTTGGGATTCATGCCCCATCCAGCATGACTGACGGCGTAGGCGTTGCGGTCACCCCAGGCTGACATGTAACTCTCGAACAATGCGGCATCGATTCCTGTCCCTTGGATCTCGGCGATGAAGTCGTTCGCGATGGTCAGGGTCACTGGTGTCTCTATGTAGCGTTTGAAGGTCAGGTTGAGATCTCCAGGCGCCAGCACTAACCTGCCGTTAACCGTGCCGCTTTTGGGGAAGCACAGACAAAGCCCACCCGGCCAGTGCGCAACCATGCCGGGCCTGTTGGCGAATCCCCACGTGCCGCCAATCGGGGCTCCTTCAACCTGAATGGCCAGGTTGGTACCAGCGGCAGAGGTTACTTGCATCTGCTTGGCGCTGCGGAGCTTCTTCAGACCAGCTCTTACTTTTTCTTGCAGCGCAGGGTCGGAAGGCAGCCGCTCTAATACCTCAGGATGTTCGTTGGAAACCATCAGCACTCGGGCCCCGCCTTGCAAAATCTTGGGAAGTTCAGGCGCATGCAGCAGCCCTTCAAGCGTCAGGTCTACTACCAGCGTGGAGGAAGCCAACGCGGAAATCACTGGCGCTAGGTTACCGATAGCTTGGGATGCCCCTGTCGAGCGTACAGGGACCGGGGCGGTCTGGCGCGGCGTCGGCACCACGACATGAAACGTCCGCGCTCCGAGCAAACCAAGCGCGAGTTCGCTCAGATGGGCATTGACCTGGCGGCTTTGGCTCTCAGAGAGAATGGCAACCGCATCGCCCGGTTGCACCCCGCACAGCGCAAACTCGTGCTTGAATGCTTCAAGCCACTTGGTTTCGATCCGATCGGCGAACATGAGGTCCTCCCGAGAAAATTAAAACGTAATGAGTAATCCTATGGTTGCTTTTTACGTTTTACTCTTTACGTTTCACATCCTTGTTTCACCAATCCCCGCCCGCACCACCACCACCAAATCCACCACCCCCAAACCCGCCGAAGCCGCCACCGCTGCCACCAAAGCCGCCGCCACCGAACCCAGAGCCGCCAAAGCCGCCACCATCATACCTCGCCCCACCAAAGCGGGTATAGCGCGAATGACGCGTGCCCGTAAAGGCCGCAACCACTAAGCCGAGCGCGATCAGCGCAAAGACCAGCAGCATCCAGGTCGGAGGAGCTTCCGCTCCGGTCCGGGTGTGAACGCGCAAGAATTGGCCTTCAGTCAGGCGGACTCCATACTCCGCGGCGATCAGGTCGGCCATGACCTGTGTGCCGGCAAGGATGCCGTGAGCATAGTCCCTCTGCTTGAAGTATGGCACGACGTATTCGTCGCGAATCTCGCCAACCTTACCGTCGGGCAGAATCCCTTCCACGCCGTAGCCAGTAGCAATGAACATCTTGCGATCTTTAGTCGCCACCAGGAAGACAACGCCGTTGTCTTTGCCCTTTGCCCCAGGCTTCCAGGCTTCGGCAATCTTGATCGCGTAATCGAAAGCGGTCAGCGGCTGGGTAGTCTCGACTGTAACGATGGCAATCTCCGCACCGGTCTTGTCTTTAAGTTCCTGGAGCAGACGAGTGAGCTGCTCACGCGTGGGCGGATCAATGACCCCGGCAAAATCCGAGACTAATCCTTGAGGAGAGGGAATCTTGAGGTCTTCGCCGCCAACAGCTTGCCACAGCCCGAGAACGAACAGGCAGGCGAGAAAGAGCTTCCCTAGGTTAACCATGGGCAGATGAGACGTGTGAAGGGAGGAGATCGATCACGGCAATTGTCTGTTGCACCTCGGCCAGATAGTCACGAAAGAAGTCGGCAATGGGCATCCCTGGCCACTGCTGTTGGCCCGCACGGATCATGATGAGCTGACGTATCCGCGGAAAAGGATGCTGGAAGTGCTGCTCGAACTGATCGAGCACATCCACGTGGGTCAGCAGGCCCGTCTCGCCGCGCAAACGGATGAGGTTGCGCATGAGGATGAGAAACGTTTTGAGTGAGTCGAGCACGAGGGTCCGCAGACGGGGTTGATCTCCGGCACACTCCAGATACAACGCCCGCAAGCGTAGCAGCTTACTACGCGCTTCATGTTCAGCCTTAAAGCGCAGATGCCGCGTGTCGATCTCCAGATCGCGAAACACGTCCTCGCCCCACAGCAAACGATGCTGTTCCTTGATATCGTGGAATTCCATAGGGAAAACGTCATGGCCGCGCTGCAAAAACTCCCGATCCAACAGTAACGGCAAGGCAAATCCCAGTGTATGCCAGGCGGCAATGCGAGGTTGGAGTTTCCCCAGCACCTCGAATCGCACCTCTTTCACGACGATGGCAACGTTGAGGTCCGAAGTGCCAGGAACAAAATTGGCTCCTGCGCCACTACCATAGAGAGCTACCGCAACCAGTTCATCGGCAAGGAGACGGCGCAATTCTTGAGTAAACTGGACGAGAATTTTCTCAGTCTGAGGGTCAAGCACACTTGCCTCGGTGCGACGGCAGTGAGCAGAAGTATACGACCCGCGTGGAGCCGAGTAAACATTGGCCGCTTGCGCAAGATGGTTGAAGTGCTATAGCACACGCGGTGATCACTGAATTTCTTATCGCCCTACAGTTCTTGACGATCATACGCGTCAAGCAAACGCTGCCGTTCAGCGAAACCAATCTCGGCAGAGCCGGGGTCTTTTTTCCGGTGGTCGGCCTCTTGGTCGGGGTCATTGTCTGGAGCCTGGACCGAGGATTCCGCTCTTTCTGCCCCTCTGCGCTCTCGAGTGTTTTTTTGGTGGCGGTGTTGGCGCTACTGAGTCGCGGGTTTCATCTTGATGGTCTTGCAGACAGCGCGGACGGCCTCCTCGGGAGCAGCGATCGGCAACGCAGTCTGGAAATTATGAAAGACAGCACCATCGGCACGTTCGGAGCGCTTACTGTAATTGTCGTCCTGCTTCTCAAAGTGCGTTCTCTCGACCTGCTTCAGGGAGGATACAGAAGCATGGCCTTGATGCTGGGGCCGATGCTCAGCCGCTGGGCGTGTGTAGTGATGGCATACATACCCCGGCCCGCCCGCACCGAGGGATTGGGGGCGACGTTCGTGCGCGGGACGCAGTTCCGCGAGTTTGGCTTGGCTAGCGTATTCACGCTGGCCGCAGTTTTCTCACTGATGGAGATTCTCGGCTTAGTGGTCTTCGTCCCTCTCGCCGCGCTGATCTTGGGGTTCACTCTCTATTGCAACCGCCGACTCGGCGGGGTCACCGGCGATACGCTCGGCGCCCTCGGGGAATTGGTGGAAACTGCAGCGTTCTGCCTCTTCGTGTTACTAGAGGCAGTCGTGACTGGACATTAGCGCCTGCCTACCAGGAAGACACGCGCCGCCTGCGGTCCTTTCTCTCCTTCTTCCAATTCAAACGCGACCGGCATCCCTTTATTCACATCATCGAAGGAGAGTCCGTCAAGCACATTGCGGTGAAAATAGACCTGGCGATCGCCGCCAGTTTGGATAAACCCATACCCTTTAGTGCGGAATACGCGGGCGATCGTTCCCATCGGGCGGGGGCCTGGTTCTTTCACGAAACGTTTCCGGCTCTGATGATACGTGCTGACCTCGCGCTCGGCCGCGGAGAGCGCAACTCGCAGAACGTCGGGGATCTCCGCCCCGCTTTTCTTCACAGTTAAGGTCCGGCCTGACATGGAGAGCACGATCTGGATCCGATTGTCCCCGAGGTGGTGGTGCGGGTTATGGGTGATCGTTACCCGGGCGTGGGTAATTTCATTCGGGTAACGTTCAAGCTTGGTAAGCTTCCGTTCGATGAGTCCGCGCCAGCGTGGCTGAACCTCAGTGTTCCGTCCTTCGACATCGAGTTGCATAGCTCCCCCTCATGCGTGTGGTTACCTTCCCTGAATCAGTTGCTCTCTGGGTTCGAGTTCTACGCAAGAGTACAAATTATACCAACTCGCACGGCGGAACAAACCAGGCAAGCAAACGAAGAGACGAGAGCCAAAGATGCAGGGAGAGGAGGAGCTGGAGGGAGGAGGAAATTGCGCCCCCTGATACATTGGGTAAACACGCAGGGGGCTGGTGTGGAAAAAATTACAGGTGCATCCCGGCAAGCTCTTTACCGTTTACAGCAATGTTGACCAGGGCTCGGCCTTGCCCAGCCTGGAGCAGGGTTTGTTCCACCTTCCACTGTTTCAGTGCATCACGCAAACGACCGGGATGAATGCCAAGGATCTCGCAGATGTTCTCGAAAGAGAAAAACCACTGCGAGTCTTTGGAGTCGATCCACTCTTCAGCTTCTTGGAAGAGTCGGCGCTCGTGAGGCTTTCGTGCCAGAAGATAGGTCTGGAAACAGTGGACCGCATCCTCTAACATGGCCAATAGCAGACGTTTCTCACCCTGAAGAGGTTTTCTTCCGAGCAAAGTAAAGAACTGCTCCGGCAAGAGGGTGTCGGGCTCAAACATGGCATATCTCCTATGAATCGGAAAGGGCTTCGAGAATGATGTAGCACCATAGCGAAAGCCAGGCTATAAGTAAAATAAAAAAAGCTTTATTAAAATATTAGAATTATGCATATTGAGACTCTCAAGGTTTTCTGTGATCTAGCTGAGACCGGCAGTTTTTCTCTAGCCGCTTCGAAGAATTTCATCACCCAGTCCGCGGTCAGTCAACAAATCCGTAGCCTCGAAGAGCGCTATAGTCGAGAACTGGTTGAGCGTTCAAAGGGACACGTGCGGCTACCTCCAGCCGGGGAGGTGTTGTACCAAGCCGGGAAGGAAATCATCCAAAAGTATCGAGAGATCGAGGACAGCTTACAGACCTTGTCGCATTCGGTGGCCGGGACGCTACGGGTAGCCACCGTATACAGCGTAGGGTTATATGAGTTGTCTTCTCCGCTGAAGAAATACCTGCGGACCTTTCCCGACGTGAATATCCACCTCGAATACACCCGGGCCAATAAGATCTATGAAGACGTGATCCGTGGGGACATGGATCTAGGCATTGTCGCTTATCCAAGCAAACGGCCGCAAATTTTGCTTACCCCTTTTCGCGAGGATCGCCTTGTGCTGGTCTGCGCGCCCCAGCACCCTTTTGCCGAATTTCACCGCCTCTCGATTAAGCGGCTGAACGGCGAAAAATTTGTCGGCTTTGAGCGAGACGTTCCTACCCGCCGAGCGCTGGACCGGATCTTCCACCGACACGGCATCAAGGTTCAATATGTTATGGAAGTGGACAACATCGAGACCATTAAACGGGTCGTCGAAATCGGCTCAGGCATTTCTATCGTGCCTGAACCCAGCATTACTCAAGAGGTCAAGGCCGAAACGCTTAAGGCGATCCAATTTACCGATGAGGTCGTGGTACGACCGCTCGGCATTATCTCAAAGCGGGCTCGACGTTTCACCCCCGCAGCACAAGAATTCATCGACTTCCTACAGGGAAAGAGACCACGGGGGGGCGCCGGAGAGTCGGACCGGGCGCTCCAGGCCACAGCATAGAGAATATTACCTCTTTCCTGTCCATTGTCTTCAGGTTCTCTTTCCCGCAATGGGAGAGGAGCAAAATACCCATCCCAATCCTCACACCACCTCCTCCTCGTGCAGCCGGCGAATCTCGTCAGCGCTCAGTCCCAACTCCCGCAGAATCTCATCTGAGTGCTCGCCCTTCTCCGGGGTCGGAGTTCGTATTGCGCCAGGGGTACGACTTAGAGTCACTGGCAGTCCCAGGATCTGAATCGCACCAAGCTGCGGGTGGTCGATTTCGCGCGCCAGCCTCAGGTGCTGCACCTGTTCATTGGCGAACACCCGGTCGATCGTCAGGATTGGTCCGCACGGCACGCCGGCAACGTTGAGCGCCTCGATCCACTCGGAGGAAGTTTTGCTTTGCAGCTTTTCTTCCAGGACAACGGTTAGGGCATCGCGGTTCTTGGAGCGTCGACCCGGTGAGGAAAAACGCGGGTCCTCGTACAACTCCGCCGCGCCCAGTGCATCGCACAGACGCTTCCACATATGCTGCCCACTGGCAGCGATGTTGATATATCCGTCCTTCACCTTGAACGTGCCGGTGGGAATCCCAGTAGGGTGATTATTACCAGCCTGTGGGGGCACCTCCTTGCCGATGAGCCAGCGGGTCGCCTGAAAGTCAAGCATCGACACCATCGCTTCTAGCAAGGAAGTATGCACCCATTGTCCTTCGCCTGAGCGTTCGCGTTCAATGAGCGCAACTAAGACACCCTGAGCGGCCAGGAGGCCGGCACTCAGATCTGCCACCGGGATACCAACGCGCCAC
>JACXTT010004871.1_pt1 | contig 19798 bp, 14 predicted proteins | sample 9270951 | NCBI WGS metagenome assembly JACXTT01 (sample SAMN15532306, study PRJNA645909) | rock metagenome | isolation source: weathered quartz diorite | place: Puerto Rico | collected 2017-06-21 | reverse complement strand
GAGATCGATTTCATTAATGGATACGTAGTAAGCGTCGCACGACGGTTAGGCCTACCCGCGCCGCTGAACGCCAAGATCGTGGAAACAGTTCATTCAATCACGGCTGGCAAAATTGTTCCGAACCCGGCGCTACTGGGACCGGCGCTACAAGCAGGCATTGGGAATAGCGGCCTGGGTTCCTAGGCGATGCTAAAGTTCTCTTTTCGCGCCCCCCTTTGGGCCCCTCTGCCTGCCGTTTATCCTCGGCAATATGTCCCTGGCACGAAGATCTGATTAGCCATCACCCGGGAGTATGCACCGCATCGAAGCGTCCAGCTTTCCAAAGTCCGCTTTTGTCCCGCAATTCGGGCCGGATAGCCGCTGATGTGGGTGCATGTTCTGCTAGACTCCGTGAAACGGGCATTAGAAATCGCACATGTCCGCTCAAGCCCGTTTCAAAAGGGTTTCCTTTCAGTCCGTCTCAACTACCGACCCTTCAATTCCCTGTGAATGGAAGGCGTCAAGTTGTGTAGAAAGCTTGGGTAAAGGGTTCTTGCACACGCTCTGCAAGTACTTTCCTTACCGGACGAACTCAAATCGGATGGTTCGCAATTCGTACGGCTCGGGGAGCCAAACTCTTCCCCTCCACTGATTTCCTCAGCGGTTTGTTGACCTCATCGACCCGCCCGCCTAGTGTTTCGTAGAACTGAACCTTCAGTTGGCCGACGGCGTAATAAGCGATTACTGGGGACAGGGCGCACAGACAGCACGTGAGAGAAGGCGCCGGATGCGTGGTGTGCGCTGGCGAGGATGAAAATCACGAATTAATACGTTCCGGCTAAATCTTCTAGATGATTGAAAGACCTTTAAGACAAATGTTAGTCTCCCTTGGAGGCTGTATATGCTATTCCGAGCTCTATCGATTCTCGCGATTGTAGCACTTGCTTCAGTCGCTTACGCCCAAGATGACGCGTTCCAAGTCCGTTACGCGTCAAACCTGAACATCGGCGATTCGGTGATTAATATTACCAACGCCGGGACTTCAGGTGGGAACATCTGTGCGAACGTTTATACGTTCTCCCCGGATGAACAACTAATCTCGTGCTGCGCTTGCGTGGTAACGCCAAACGCTTTGGTTTCTCTTTCGGCGAACTCCGACCTCGTAAGCAACACTTTGACACCAGCTCATCCGACTTCCATCGTGGTGAAGCTTCTGGCAACGACAGGTGCCGCCTGCAACGCGGCTGCTCCGGGAGCGTTGGCCGGAGGGCTGCGTGCTTGGGGAACGACACTTCACGCAGCTCCGACTACTCCAGTCACCTACGCGGTCACCGAGACCGGGTTCTCTGCGGCAGGTCTGAGCGCTGGCGAATTGGCGAGGATTAGTTCCTTCTGCGGCTTCATCCAAGCCAATGGTAGCGGGTTTGGCATTTGCCGGTCTTGCCGTCTTGGTGGACTTGGGCCGGTATCACAGTAAACGGGCCGGTCGGAGGTTGATTTCAGCGAAGCTCGGACACTTCTCTCGGTTGATGCTGAGGGGTTGTTCTAGGTTCGCGTTGGTCTATCGGCGGTGCGAGGGGCTGAAGTCATGGAGAAGCCTCCGTCTTGAGCTATTAACCTCCTAGCTCAGGAGGGAACAACAGCCCCTCTTCAAGCAGCGCTGGCGTGCGCCTGCCTGCTTGCCGCCCTCAGATCGCTTGCACGGAGCACGCCCTGCTTGCGGATCTAGTCCCAAGGCTGAATAGCGAACCAATTCCCCGTCTTCATATCGTGATGCTGGCGAACAACGTAATCGTGATGAAGGAAATGGCGAGCGCGGCCACCGGCTTTCCGGACGGAGGCAGGTAGCCTTCAATGGATCTGAACTGAAAAGTCCGCTGGTGGCTGGCTCCAACTTGACGGGAAACGCTAGAGTCTTATCGAAAGCGCTCCGGCTTCGCCATTGCGCAAATGGTCAACACTTTGCGCCGGGGCGCTTCCGATAAGACTTTAGCGTTTTACGGCCAAGCGCGAAGCCTACTTCCCTGCAACAGACTTTGGCGGCGGTTCCGAAAAGCCGATCATCGTCCCTTCGGGAGCTCGGACGTAGGCTACTTCCAGTCCCCACGGCATCCGCCTTGGCGTCGTAATCGGGGCTGCACCCTCCGCAACCGCTTTGTCGAAAGCAGCCGAGACATCGTCCGTTAGGAACGCGACCTCGACTCCGGCGGGCTGCCCATCGACAGGGCGTGAATACCCGCCACCCATCAGCATTTCGCCGAGTGAGTGCGTGGCAATAGCCAAGGCTGAGCCGCCAGTCTCTAACTCAGCGAATCCCAACGCGTGGTCCCTGAACCGAAGTCCGAGGCCGAATGCCCGCCGGTAGAAGTCAACGGTCCCTGAGACGTCGTCGACGTAGAGAACCGTTCCACCGAATTGCATCTTCCCATCATACGTCTCCCCTGACGGCCACAGCGCTTAGAAAGCCAAGTTGACGGGATGTCGCCTCTGCTGAGATTGGCTGAAAGGGTCGTTGGGCGAAGTTGGAGCCGAACTCTGGTCGAGTGACGCGCCACTCGGAAACAGGCGGACGACTTCGTGATTACTCTAAACTCGCGCATCAGCTAAAGCACGCTCCAGCGTAATTCAGTCCCTGGACGTCTCCCCTTTCGTCAATCCCCGGGACTCCGGTCACGCCCCCACATGCCCTCTCTTTCGTTCCCACTCAGCAACTTCCCAACCGCCACCCCGCCGCGCCCCACACGCCCATGATATTCGGAAGTCATGAACCCAATCCCAGAATCTCCCCATGGCCACGGTCGCGCCGCCGGCCGTGCCGCAATCCACCGCGCCGTCGTGAACAAAGCCAATGCTCAAAAATCCACCGGCTTGCGCACCGACGCCGGCAAGCAGCGTTCCAGGCTCAACGCCTTGCGACATGGCCTCACCGGCCTAACCGTCGTCCTGCCCGCCGACGACCACGCCGCCTACCAGCGCCATTCCCAATCGTTCCTGGATGAATACCAGCCCCAGGGCGCCACCGAAAACCAGCTGGTCCAAACCCTCATCGACACCTCCTGGCGAATGAACCGCGCCGCCGCCGTCGAGACCAACCTGCTCTCGCTCGGCATGATCGAGCGCGAATCCGGCATCCACACCGAAAATCCCGAAGCCCACGCTGCCCTCGCCATGGCGCTCGCGTTTCGCGAGCATGGCCGCGCGTTAAGCAACATCAGCATCCAGAGCCAGCGCCTCGCCCGCCAGTTCGAGCGCACCCTGGTTCTGCTCCGCCAGATCCAGGCCGACCGCCGCGCCAACGAAGAGCGCCAACTCGACAAAGCCGCCAAAATTTTGAAAATGCACAAGGACGAAAACCTTCCTTACGAACCTGCCGAGGATGGCTTCGTTTTTTCAAATGACCAGATCGAAACCTTCCTGCGCCGCCAGGATCGTTCCCAGCAGGCTAACATTCATAGGCTCTACGCTCATGCCTAGTGTTGCACTCGCGATGGTCAGCTTCAATTGCAGCCGCTGCTCCCTCGATCGTGCTAGAGTGCCTTTTCCGACCGCACCGCGTCCGGTGCGCGACACCAGTGGAAACGCCGGCCAAGGTCAACATCTCGGAAGTGATCGACCACAGCAGACTGGGTGCCTTTCAAATCGGCATCTTCATCCTGTGCGGGCTGTGCCTCATCATGGACGGCTTCGACGTACAGGCTATGGGCTACGTCGCGCCGTCGATCATCCGGGAGTGGAACGTTCCAAACTCCGCGTTGGGCCCGGTCTTCGGCGCGGGCCTGTTCGGCGTTCTGGTCGGTTCACTTTTGTTCAGCATGCTGTCGGATAAAATCGGCCGGCGACCGGTGCTGATCGGCGCGACGCTGTTTTTTTCAGTGCTCACATTTCTGACTTCTCAGGCCGGCTCGATCGAGCAGATGCTCGCCATCCGATTCGTCGCCGGCTTGGGATTGGGCGGAATTATGCCGAACGCGGTCGCATTATGCGGCGAGTACAGCTCCAGCGCCATGCGCGTCTCGGTAATGACGATCGTGGGGAATGGCTTCACTGCCGGCGCTGCCATCGGCGGATTTATCTCGGCCTGGCTGATTCCGAATTTCGGATGGCGCTCGGTCTTCTACTTTGGAGCGGCCATTCCGCTCGTGATTGCCATGATCATGATCTTCTGGCTGCCGGAATCGTTGCAATTTCTGGTGCTGCGGGGCAAGGATCTGACGAAAGTCGAGCACTGGTTGCGGCACGTCGATCCGCGCGCAGTACCGGTTGGCGTGAAACAATACGTGGTTCCCGAGGTACAGCGCAAAGGTGTGCCAGTAGTGCACTTGTTCCGCGAAGGCCGCGCGCTCGGCACGATCCAGTTGTGGATCGTCAATTTCATGAACCTGGTGAATCTTTATTTCCTGTCGAGCTGGCTGCCCACCGTAGTGCGCGACGCCGGTCATTCCACATCTATCGCCGTATTGGCCGGCGCGACGGTGCAGGTCGGCGGGACGTTAGCAGGTTTGGTGCTGGGCCTGTTCGTCGGGCGATTCGGCTTCGTGCCGGTGCTCACCACATGCTTTGCGGTCGCGTGCGTGAACGTCGCAATGATCGGCCATCCGGGCTTGTCGCTCGCAATTTTATTCACCGTAGTCTTTCTTGCGGGCGCGGGCGTGGTCGGAGGCCAGGCCGCCGTCAATGCGCTGGCCGCGACTTACTACCCGACTGCGCTACGCTCCACCGGCATCGGTTGGGGCTTGGGAATCGGACGCATCGGCGCAATTGTCGGGCCCGTACTAGCCGGCGAAATGATGGCTCTGCACTGGACCACCGAGCGCTTGTTCATCGCTGCCGCTGTTCCCGCGCTGATCTCGGCAGTGGTGATGCTCTCGATGCGCCGCGAACTTACTTAATATGATGCTCTTCGATTTCCTTGTTGTTTTCCGTGCAAACGTATTCGAGAATTTCTTCGTCCGGCGGCATCAGCACCCAGATGCGCGTGTTCTTCCACGGTTTCGTGAAAACTTTCGGATCTTCGACGGTGACTTCGTACCCCAAATGATTCCCATCGATCCGTTGAAAGCGCTCTATTACGTGCAACTGACCGCTCATCGCATGCCCGCGAGTGTCGAGCAACTGCTTGGGTGAGCCGAAGAAGGGACCGGCCGTGTCGATCACCATCGTGTCGCCTTCCCAATGCCCCACCGAATGTCCATACCAGGTCGTTTCGCCGGCCTCATCCTCGGTCGGATGCTTGCGTCCGTCCAGATACACGACGTGAAAAGCGAACATCGATTCGTGCAGGAACACCAGCTGCTTCGGCGTCTGCACGATCTGCGTGGGCACGGGCGCGTTAATCGATCGCGTGTAGCCCATCGGATTGCAATGACCGGTGGCATCGAAGTTGGAGGGATCGTATTTCTTGAGCCAATCGGCGGCCCACTCGGTCATCGGAAGCTCGCCGCCCGGCCCCTTCTGGCTGCAACCTTTCATGCGCGCGCCGCACGCATCGCCGCGCCCGTCCTTGCTCATGTCGATGACGAAGGGATGATCCCAGAGGCCGCTGAGGTCGGGCTTGCCATCCGCCATGCGCGGTACTCGATCCTGACCCGCCATGCAGGTCGAGAGCATGGCGAGCACGGCGAACCCGGTCGCCAATGTCAGGATTGCGCAACGAATCTGCATGTCAACCTCCTGCTTGTTCCCGCGCGGCCAGCGCAAGAACAAAAAAGTAAACCGGTAGAACGCGCCAATAAGTGAGCAGGTCAGCAGAAAACATCTGCACTACTTGTCCGGCCCAAAAGCAAAGCATCCAAGCGCCGCAAAACGAACGTAGCTGGCTGGTGGAGCGCGCCGAGCGGTAGGCATGGACGAGAATAGCGCAGTTGAGCGCGATCACCGCGGCCAGGCCCAGGATGCCCGTTTCGGCTAGCAGCGTGAGATAAGTATTGTCGCCGATCGCGGTGGTTCCGATGAAGTCCGAATACGGCAACGTCTTGTAGCCCACGCCAACGATCGCGTGCCATGGATTCGCGGCCAGGAAACTAAGCAACACTTCCCAGCTTCGAATGCGTCCGGAAAGCACGGCGTTGGGCGACTCAAGGAAAAACTGGAAGGTGGTGAAGAACCGCAGCCAAGCCATGTTTGCGAAAGCCGGAAAGGCCGCCAGGAGAATTGCTCCGGCTCCCGCGGCGACGGCCAATAGGCTGATCGACAGGCGCCGCCAGCGAATGCGGTCTCGATTCAGCCACAGCAACACTGCCAGCGCCACTCCCAGATTGATCAGTGACGCGCGCGAGAATGAGAGCACCAGAGCGGCCGCCAGCGATATTCCTCCGGCTAGCAGCTCAAATCGTGACATAGGCCGGGCTGCTCGCGGGCGGAAGAGCGCGACCGCAATCATCTCGAGAAAAAAGGCGCAGAGATTGCCGAGCGTGCTGGCCTCGTAGAATACGCCCTGTGCTCGCCGGAACACGCCGCTCGCAACCCAGATGAACTGCGGCTCGTAGCCGGCCGGGGCGGGGAATTGAAAATAAAAATCGACGCAGGCGAACAGCGCGGAGCAGACGGTAATCCAAAAGAGCCAGCGCAGAAAGCGGAAGCCGCTGGCTTCGCTGAGCCGCGCCGGACCGTCGCGCACATAGAGGAACACGTAGATCGAGATGCCAAAAAGCAGCACGCGCGCCAGGCTGCCGGCCGCGATCGCAAGGCCGGAATAAAGCGCGGCCCAAGAAACGCTGCAGGCGAATATGGTCCACAAAATCAGAAGGGAAACCGACAGCGAATCGGCGCGCAAGCGCCATTCTGCAAGACGAAGCACGCCTATGAACAGACCGGCTCCCGCGACCAGGAGAGCCACATGCGGGCCGGAGTCTCCGAGCGCGATCGGCAATGGCGGAGCGAGCAGAGCGCAGAGGAAGAACAGCGCCAGCCAGGCAGTTGACGTGGTGAGGAGGCGCCAGCCGAGCGGTACGGCGAGCAGCGGCGCGCATAGCAGGGCTTTGGTCGAAACATTGGGAGCCAGAGCAATCGCTACAGCGTAGAGGCCGAGCACGCCGCCAATCGCGAATTCACGGCTGTCGCGCGACCCCGCCGAAAGAATCATGCACGCATCCCGCGCGTCACAGCCGGCTCAAACCCAACAGGTTTGCGCCGGTATACGAATGCCAGGCTCAAGTAAACCACCGAAGCAAGAAGTGCAAGAAGCAGCGCGGCCCCCACGTTGAGCGGAATATTCGGAGAACTGGGCCGTTGCGGAATGATTCCCGGATCGATGACGCGCAATCGCTCGCCGCGAGTTCCAGCCGAAGCGCGCAAATCGCGTAGACGCGCCGCTTCGCTCTCGACCGCGGCTTGCGCCATTCTCAACTCGGCCTGCAGCTCCTGTCGCTTGGCAGTGCGGCTTGCCAAGGCCGCACTCTGTGCCTGAATTCCGCGATCCAGGTCCTGCAATTGTCTCTCGAGCGACGATGCTCGCGCCTTTGCGGACTGTAGTTGCTCACGCGCGAACTGTCCGTTCGTCTGAGCCTGCTGCTGATACTCCGCGGCGTCGGCTTGTGCTCGAACGAACTGCTCCCGCACCTTGCTTTGCAACTCCACGTTGGCGTCGATTTCCCCTTGCAATGCTTCTACGGGCGCGCCGACCGAAACCGAGGCCCAAGCCTTCTGGGCACGCTCCAGCCGAAGCTGGGCGTCGGCTTCCCGCTTCTGGGCTTCCTCGATGGTTTCGCGGTCCGCCGTCAAGCTTTCGCTCCGGCTCAACTTCACGGTCTCCTCGGCAAGAAACTGAGCGAGGCTCTGCGCCTGCTTGGGATCCTCTAAGGTCGCGTCTATTTCGAGAATCTTAGTATCTCGGATCTTGGCAACTTTCAGCACGCGCCGTTTTAGCGACTCGATCGATCCGTTCTCCTGAAGATGAAACTTCTCAACCGCGCTAGCAAACAGACTGTCGCTGGTTGCGAAGCGTTCGTAGGTCTTGAGGGACTCGAGATAAATCTGGCTCACCGCGGTCGCGGTACGAACATCATTGCTGCCCGGAGGCTCGATAATAATGCTGGCCGTCGCGGTGTAACGCTTGGGAAGCAGCAGGCTGATCCCGAGTGAAAGGATGATCGCGACTACGCAAGCGACGCCCACCACTCGCCAGCGGCGGCGCAAGTATTCGACATATTCAAACGCATCGAACGACGGATACATGACGCCTCCTTAGCGAACCTGCGTTAGCCTGAACGATATGCACGTCCTTGTGCCGCTGGTGGCGGCGCTGGTCCCGCTGGTGATAACTCCAGGTCTGCTCTCTTATTTCGATATTACGCCGAAAATCGCGATTCTCCTATTGGGCGCGGCGCTAAGCCTGTCATATTGGAGAACAAACATTTCCAACATTCGTGTTTTGACAAAATTTCGGGCAGGTCGTTGGTTTGTGTGGCTGATCGGGGGAACGTGGTTTGTGAGCGCGATTGCGACGGGCTTTTCGGGGTACCCTCAGCTCTCGCTGCACGGGGGCAACTGGCGTCGCGACGGGTTGGTTACCGGGACAGGGTTGCTGCTGTTTGTTTTGATATCGGCAGCATGGCTGACGGCAGATGGAAAAAATATTCGCACGCTGCTGAGAGCCTGCACTGCGAGCGGAGCGCTGGCCGCACTCTACGGAATCGCGCAGTACTTCGGGTGGGACCCCTGGCTTCCTTCCAAAGCATATGAGGCGGGCGAAGGCGCGTTCACCATCGTGCGTCCGCCCGGCACGCTCGGGCACGCTGACTATTTCGCTGCTTGGCTGGTGGTGATCACGTTCTTCGGACTGGCTCTGGCGCGGTTGGAGAAGGCAGAATGGCGGCGGATCTTGGCGCTGGCAGTGTCCGTTCTGGCTACGATCGCGATTCTATTGAGCGGAACGCGGTCCGCGTTGCTCGGGTTATTCGGCGGCGCAATTGCACTGGCCTTCCTTCGGCGCGGAAGAATTTCAGCGCGCGGCGTGGCGCTGGCGGCAGTGTTCGCGTCGGGCTTGTCAGTCTTCTACTTCTCTCCGGCAGGCGCGCGGCTGCGAGCCCGCGTGTATTGGTCGACTGAGGATGCCTGGGGCGGCGCACGGTTGCTCCTGTGGCGCGACTCGCTCGGAATGGCGCTGCAGCGCCCGCTGGCTGGCTACGGCCCTGAGACTTTCGCGACGGAATTTCCGCGCTTCGAATCGGTCGCTCTCGCGCGAGCTTATCCCGACTTTTATCACGAATCGCCGCACAACATGTTTCTCGACGCGCTTACGACGCGTGGTTTGGCCGGCCTGCTGCTAGTGGCTGGTCTATGTGGACTGGCGATTTGGGAGGCATTGCGGAGGGCGAGACCTGAACTTGGCGCAGGGTTTGCCGCGCTGCTGGTCAGCCAGCAATTTGTCGTTTTCATTCCAGCGACGGCATTGTACTTGTACTTGCTGGTTGCGTTGCTCGTTGTCGAGCCGCCTACGGCCCCGGCCGCCGGGAGATCGCTTCGCTGGCTTTGGCCGCTCGGCGCCGGAGCCGGGATCGTCTTCGTGCTTTTCGCTTTACATCTGGTGATGGCAGATCGCGCGTTGGCAATCACCAATCAACGCATCCGATCGGGCGACGCACTCGGCGCGGCACGGGAGTACCAAACGGTCTTGGCCTGGCTGCCTCTAGCGCCCGGTGCCGTTTCGGCCTTCTCGCGTAGCATGTCGCCGCTCCGAAGCCGGTCTAAGGACGTCGGAACGCGGGTGCAGGCTTATCAACAGGCGCTGGAGGCTGGCATTCGGGCGACCAAAACGGCCGAGGATCGGCACAACGCGTGGTACAACCTCGCGATGTTGCTCGCGACTCAGAACGATGCAACAGGCGTCGAGCGCGGCTTGCGCAATGCCATCACGTGGGCCCCCAACTGGTTCAAGCCACACTGGGCGCTGGCGCAGTTGCTCGAGAAAACAAATCACCACGCTGAAGCTTTAGCAGAGGCTCGTCTGGCGGCATCGCTGGACGGCGGCCGGGACCCGGAGGTGCTGCAATTTCTGGAGCAGTTGCAGAAGGTTACGCCCACCCATCCATAGTTTTCACAAAGTTTTTACGTATTGCTCGTTGCGCGACCAAGCGCCCTCGCCCTATAGTAAACGCAGGAGCCTTATGCGCATTCAAGCGATCGTTCTTTCCGTGGCGATGAGCGCCGCAGCATCCGCACAAACGCCCAGCGTTGCGGACGGCGGAGTGTTGAATGCGGCGAGTTTTGTAAGAGGGCAGCCGGTTACGATCGGTTCGTTGGTTTCGATTTTCGGAAGTAACCTGGCCACGGGCCTGTCGCAGGCCGATTCGATTCCGCTCTCCACATCGCTCGGCGGCGTTACGGTTAAGTTCGTCAACGGGGGCACGTCGATAAATGCGCCGCTGCTCTTCGTGGCGGGTTCGCAAGTCAACGCGCAGGTGCCGTGGAACCTGGTTCCTCCGAATTCCACGCAGACCGTCAATGTTATTGTCACCGTTAATAACGTTTCGTCTGCTCCGTCGTCGTTCACTGTCGGTCCAGTCTCGCCGGGCATTTTCACGACTGGCCCTCCGGACTTTCGCGCGATCGCACAAAACGTCGACGGGACGCTAGCGCAGCCACCCGGCAGTATTCAGGGCCTGACCACGCACGCGGTGAAGGTCGGGGAAGCGATCATCATTTATGCCACGGGTCTCGGTCCCGTGGATAGTCCCGTTGCAGACGGCGCGAGCTCGCTCGACAAACTTCGCAATACTCTGACCAAGCCGACTGTCCTGGTGGGCGGAGTGAGCGCTCAGGTGCTGTTCTCCGGCTTGCAGCCGCAATTCGTGGGCGTCAACCAGGTGAACATCGTAATTCCGGACGTGCCCGCGGGCGACAAGGTCCCACTGCAATTTCAGATGGGCGGTATCACGAGTCCGGACACGGTTACGATCGCGGTCACTCGCTAGCTACCAAGCGCCGTTGCCGGTGATCAGCGCGGGCAACGTTCGCAGCAGAATCGTAACGTATTTCCGAGGCGTCAAGGTGCGTACCAACTCCAGATCCATTGCGCTACGCTCCGGGAACTTGATGGAGCTGCGGCCGTAGACCTGCCAGAGTCCGGTGAGTCCGGGTTTTACGGACAGAAGCTCGGCGGATTGCTGGCCGTAGTGCTGAATCACCTCGGCGCGGGTCAGCGGACGTGGTCCGACTAGCGACATCTCGCCGCACACAACGTGCCAAAGCTGCGGCAGTTCGTCGATCGAGTGGCGGCGGCAGAAAGCGGCGAACCGGCTGGTGACGCGAGAGTCGGCCGGCTCCTTGCCGTTGGCGGTTGATTCGGCGACGACATGCTCGATCCATACGCCCCGCGACAGACTGACGGCTTCTCCGGTCCACATGGTCCGGAGCTTCCACATCCAAAACGGCCGGTTGTTCCGCCCCATGCGCAGGTGCGCGACCAAGGGAGAGCGCTTCGAGAGCGAGGCCAAGGCGAATGCGGAGACGGCGATAACAGGACTTGCCGCTGCGAGCAACAGCAGGCCGGCGGCGCGTTCCGCCAGATCCGGGAGGGAGAACCGCGAAGACTCAGCCGCGGGATGAATCAGAGGACTTTCGATTGGGCCGAGATTGATGGTTGACAAGTGAAGCGCGTCCATTTCGAGTATAGGGGGTGGAGCTTCCTGTCGAAACACTTCTACAAATTGTTTGCATTCTTTTTACATTTGCCAGTCTTTAACGCCCGCGGATCGCCTCCGAAATCGTGACGTGGTTGTCATCGAGGATGCTTCCGGTGGCGCGCTCGAGTGCGGCGCGGGCCTTTAAATACGCGCTTTTGGCAACCACGACAGTGGACTTGGCTTGAGCAAGATAGCTTTGGTACTGGATGATGAAGAAACTGGTGGACGCTCCCACCTCAAACTTGGCCTGCTCAGCTTCCAGGGACTCCTGTTGCAGGGCTTGGGACTGTAGCGCAGCTTCGTAGGAAGCGCGCGCGCGGCGCATGGCGACCAAAGCGTCCTGGACCTCGAGCTGGGCCTGCTTGCGGAATTGCTCCAGGTGAATCTGTGTCTGCCGGAGTTGGACTTCGTCGCGCGCCAGATCGGCTTGTGCGACACGGTTGCGCAGAGGAAGAGTGACGTTAAGGCCGATCCCGTAAGTCGGATATTTGCGCGTAGCCAGTTGTTCGAGCGCGCTACCGTACCCGCCGAGGAAAGCCGGATCAGCGCTGGCCGCAAGCGGATTGGGCTGACCGGCGAGTGCGGTGTTCTGCGCGACGCCCACGAGGTCGATCTGGGGCAGCAGGTTGTTGCGTGCGCCCTCCAGGCTGATTCGGGAATTCTCCACCTGGACCATGGCCTGTGTCAGATCGGGGCGGTTGGCGAACGCTTCCGCGATCAGGTCTTGAATGGGGCGGATGCCGTCGTTTTCAGGAACGTCGATGGAATCGGTGGGAATGATGCGCGCGTTCAGCACTTCGAGGTCGTCCGAGCTGCGCCGGGTGATGACGTTCTTCACAATCGCTTCTTGCTCCTCCAGCAAGCCCCGGGCGTTGATTACGTCCTGCCGGATTCCGAAGACCTGCGCGTTGGCGCGCGTCAACTCGATGGGCGCCTGCGTGCCTTCATCGACGCGCGCCTTCGTGTCGGCGTACAATTTCTCAGCCGAAGCGAGTGTTCCTTCCTTTACTTTGACGTCCTCATACAGCGCCACCAGGTCGGTGTAGAGTCGCACGACGCCGTAGACGGTGGCGATGAGCTGTTGGCGAAGCAGAAGATCGGCGATGCGTTTCTCGTTCTGTGCAATCCGGATGAAGCGGCGATTCACAGCGAGGCCGAATCCGCGCAACAGCGGCTGCGTGACGGTGAATCCGAAATTGGCGCTCGTAAACGGACTATAAGCCGTGCGGATGGAATTCAGTGTCTGCCGGGTGTTGTTATAACCGACGTTGAGCTGCGTGCCCGGGCCGAAACCTTGCACGTAACCACCGTTGGCCAAGGTCGTGCTCGCAACCAGCGCATTGGCGCCGACCGCGAACGGATTGGTTTGCGGCGTGGTCTGATGCGCCCAGTTGAGTTGGTAGACGAGCGCAGGATCAAACAACGGGATGAGCGGACCGTTAGAGAGCGCCGTCGTGCCTTGGATCGACAGATTGTCCTGAGGTTGGCTGAGCACGCCCAGCTCGGAAGGATTGGTCGGCACCGAGCCGCCTGTTACAGTCGGCGAGGCGGCATTGGTCACGAGCGGACTGGCGGGCCCGCCGACGCCTACAGGCACTTCGGCGAGATTATACGAGAGCCCGCGCAGGAGTCCGCCGCCCTTGGCGCGCAACACTTCCAGGCTGGCGATCTGTTGAGAATAGCGCTGCAGCTCGATGTCCAGATTGTTATCGATCGCGAGCGCGATGGCGTCGGAAAGAGAGAGATAAATGTTGCCGCCGCGCAGCGATTGACGGATGCGAGGCGTGTTCGTGAGATCCACCGGCGGAAGCGGCCGCTCCTGGTAGCGCTCAGCGAACCGGCGCCAGGCCGCGGAGGGATTGGCGTCGCCTGCTGAAAGAGGGAACGTCTGGAGAAGAATCAGAAAAATAGCAAGGCAAGTTTTGATCATGACTATTCCGATGTTACGGCGTGGGCGCTAAGGCCCGCGCTACTTGCCGGCGACGGCGTGAACCTTTACGCCTTCCTGTACCGAATCATTCGGGTTCACGATCACACGCTGTCCCTCTGTCAGGCCGGACAGAACCTCGATGCGATCGCCGCGGTCGCGCCCCACGGTAATCTCCTGGTAATGAACGGTGCTGTCCGGAGTCACGAGGGCCACCAGTGTTCCCGCCGCCCGAACCACCAGGGTGTCGCTGGGAATCAACAGGGGAGGATCTTTGCGCGGGAGATTCAGGTCCACTTGAACGTAGGTGCCTGGCAGAAGGGCGCCCTCCGGGTTCGGCACTTGAATCTCAAGCAACAACGTACGGCTGGCTGGATCGAGCGCGTTGGCGGTGCGTGTGACTGTGCCCTTGAATTTCCGGTCAGGAAGTTCAGCGGTGGCGAGCGATGCCGTCTGTCCAACGTGCACATCGGCTGCGCTAGACTGCGGCACGTTTACATATGTGCGCAGCGGGTTGGTCTGCGCGATGCGGAACAGCATCGTGCTGCCGGAGTTAACGAGCGCTCCAACATCCACATTGCGCAGCGTGATCACGCCGGCGAATGGCGCCCGGACTTTCAAATAGTCGTGCAACTGCGTAAGTCGCGCGACATTTGCTTCCGCCGATGCAGCGTTGCCACGAGCGGCGGCAACCGCGCGGTCGAGAGCGCGGACATTGGCCGACTGCGCCTGATACTGCGCCTGGTATTGATCGTTTTCCTGGCGTGATACGACGCCGCGCTTGGAGAGATTATCCCAACGCGTAGCGGTTACCTTGGCGAGCGCCTCATTCGCCCTGCCCTGTTCGAGGGCGGCTGTGGCTCGCTCGACATCGGCTTGGGCCTGCTGAACAGCGGCGCGGGATTGAATCACCTGCTGGTCGAGTTCAGGCGCCTCGATCTCCGCGAGAAGCTGCCCGGCAGTTACTTTGTCGCCGATGTCGACGTAACGGCGCTGAATGTAGCCTTCGGCGCGCGCGAGAATTGGCGCCTCGGTGACGGCCTGAATGTTTCCAGGCAACACCAGATTGCCCACGGCGGTGTCGCGAACGGCGGTCATGACGCTCACTTCGGCCAGTGATTCGCTCTCCGAGTTCGCTTCCTTGACGAGTTGCAGCTCGCGCTCTTGACGCGGAAGATAGCCCGCGAAGAAGGCCGCGGCAAAAATGATAGCAACCAGCAAAAGCATGCCAAAAATGGCGATGCGGCGGGGACGCCGGGGATGTTCGAGAACGTGCGCACCGGCTTGCGCGGGCTTCTGCTCTTCCAGCCGCCGCTTGAGCAGCTCGATTTCCGCGCGTAGTTCTTCCTCGATGTTGCCTAACGCCATTGCGCCGGCGTCTTCGGGTTCATTACTCGATCGTTTCATCTTTCGGCTTGATAGAGCTGCATTTCCAGCTCGGCGATTCCTTGCCGTTCCTCCTCTTCGATTCTTTTGTCGTGATCTACGGGCGGTTGTTTCCGCAGGTAAGTGTAGACGATCGGCACGATGAACAAGGTCGTCGCTGTCGCTAGCAACAGCCCGCCGATCACAGCGCGCCCGAGCGGCGCGTTCTGCTCTCCACCCTCGCCCATTCCGAGCGCCATCGGAAGCATGCCGAAGATCATCGCCGCCGCGGTCATCAACACCGGCCGTAGCCGCGTGAATCCCGCCGAGAGCGCCGCGCTTCGTACGCCCTGGCCGTCCAAGCGCTCATCATTGGCGAAGGTCACCATCAGAATGCTGTTGGCCGTCGCCACGCCGATGCACATGATGGCGCCCATCAGCGACGGGACGCTGAAGGTCGTTTGCGTGACGAACAGCATCCACAGGATGCCGCACAAGGCACCCGGCAATGCGCTGAGAATGATGAATGGATCGACCCAGGACTGGAAGTTGACGGCCATTAACAGGTATACCAAAACCACGGCGGCAATCAGGCCGAGGCCCAGCCGGTAAAACGAGGTTTCCATAGTCTTTGCCTGTCCGCGCAACATGAGAGTCGTGGTCTTCGGCACGCGCGTCTGGCTCATGATCTTTTCCACTTCCGACGTGACGCTGCCCAGATCGCGCCGGTCGACGTTGGCATAGACGTCAAAGACGGGCTGCACGTTGTAGTGGTTGACGATCTCGGTGCCGAAACTGTGATCGATCGTAGCCAGGTTCGAAAGAAGCTGCGTTTGAGCGGGAAGGGCTCCGGGATTACCGTAGGCCATCGAGGCTTGGCTCGGCGCTGCTCCGACAGATGCACTGCCGGCGTTGGATGCTCCGGCGATGGAGCCCGGCGTGCTAGACACAACAGCGTTGCCTGCCGCTGCAATGGGAGTGCGCATGAGCGCATCCACCGAAGCGATCCTGTATTGCGGCGTCTGCACCAGAACCTGATAGCTGACGCCGTTGGAATAATTGAGCCATTGGTTGGGCGCCACCTGGCTGCTTCCGCTCAGCGAGATCAGCATACTGCTGGCCACGTCGCGCTGCGTCATGCCGAGCTGTCCGGCCTTGACGCGGTCCACGTTCACGCGCAGTTCAGGGCCATTAACAACCTGATGGATGGGCACATCGCCGGCGCCCGGAATTCGGGCGATGCGCTCGGCCAGTTGCTGCGCGATCTTGTAATTCGGGGCGGCATCGCGGCCGGTTATCTGGACATCGATGGGTGCGGGCAGTCCAAAATTCAGAATTTGGTTCGTGATGTTAGCGGCCTCAAAAAAGAAAACGATGTCTGGAAATTTCTGATTGAGACGCTTGCGAAGCCGGCCGGTATAAAGCGCCGTCGAAGTATGCTCCGGCGTGAGGGAGATCAGAATATCGCCGTCGCTCGATCCGATGGCCGGGCTGTCGCCGAATCCCAGGTTGAAGCCGCCATTCGGCAAACCGATGTTGTCGAGAATCGTTTCCAGCTCGCGGGCGGGAATAACGTTTCGAATCTCGTTCTCGATGCCCGCGAAGATCACCTCGGTTCTTTCAATGCGAGTACCGGCGGCCGCCCGGGCGTGCAGCCGGATCTGCCCGGAATCGACGACCGGGAAGAAGTCGCTGCCGACCAAATAAGCCAGGCCGAGCGAACCCACGGCAAACAGCATGAAGCTGGTCAGCACGGCGGCGCGATGATCGAGAGCCCAATCCAGCAAGCCGGTATAAGCCGCGCGGAAGCGCTCAAAGCCGCGATTGAACGCGAAATGGACTCGCCAGATCAGGCTGTGTCGAACGCTGCGCGATTCGCCCTCGCCGTGCTCGCCGCGCCGATACATGTCGACTTCCTGTTTCAGCATCAGGTGCGCCATGGTCGGAACCAGCGTGCGGGAGAGCATATAGGACGCGAGCATCGCAAACACGACGGCCATGGCGAGTGGCGTGAACAAATATTTGGCTGCTCCAGTAAGCAGCAGGACCGGCACGAAAACGATGCAGATGGCCAAAGTCGAGACGAACGCCGGAACCGCGATTTGCATGGCGCCATCCAGCAGCGCACGCACCAGCGGCTTCTTCATCGCGAGATTGCGGTGCATGTTCTCAACCGTCACTGTTGCGTCGTCCACCAGAATGCCGACTGCCAGCGCCAGCCCGCCCAGGGTCATCACGTTGATGGTTTGGCCGAGCAGATTCAAGATCAGAATCGAGCTGAGAATCGACAGCGGAATCGATATGCAAACGATCAGAGTGCTGCGCCAGCTTCCCAGAAACAGCAGGATCATGAGGCCCGTCAGAATCGCCGCGCTCACCGCTTCTTTGAGCACGCCGTTGATGGATGCGCGCCCAAATAACGATTGATCGAAGAGCTGGCGGACCTTCACTTCAGGCGGCAGACCCGCCAGAATCTTGGGCAACGCTGCCTTCACCTGATTCACGATGTCGAGCGTGGAAGCCTGACCATTGCGCATGATGGTCAGCAGTGCGCCGCGTGTTCCATTGGTGCGGACGACGTTGGTCTGCACCGCGAAACCATCGCGCACATTGGCGACATCCTTCAGATACACGGTCGCGCCGTTCACGGTCTTGACCGGAAGGTCGTTCATTTCGCTCAACACCTCGGGACTGCTGTTGAGCCTCACCTGGTATTCGCGATCGCCGATCTTCACGTTGCCGGCGGGCAGAATCAGGTTTTGCAGGTTGAGCGAATTGGAAACATCGATGGCCGATAGCTGCTTGCCGTACAACGCGTCGGGATCGAGATCGACAACGATCTGCCGCTGCTTGCCGCCATAGGGGAGGGGGACTGCTGCGCCCTGCACGGTTGCGAGCGGCGTGCGGATGTAGTTCTGTCCGAGATCGAAGAGCTGTTGCTCGCTGACGGTTTTGCTCTCCAGCCCCAGTTGCAGCACCGGCACACTGGATGCGTCGTACTTCAGAATAGCGGGCGGAAACGTACCCGGAGGCATCGCTCGCAGCACGGACTGCGACATCGCGGAAATCTGTGCCATCGCCAGATCAATCTTGACCTTGGGCTGGAAGTAGACGCGAATGACGGCGACACCGTTATAGCATAGCGACTCGATATGCTCGATATCGTTCACCGTGGTGGTCATCCCGCGCTCGAACGGGGTCACGATTCGTTTTTCCATTTCGTCCGCCGAGATGCCGTTGTACGACCAAACCACGCTGACCACGGGAATATCGATGTAAGGAAAGATATCGATCGGCATGGTCATGATCGCCGTCACACCCAGGAGAAGAATGGCGAGCGACATCACGATGAAGGTGTAAGGGCGGCGAAGTGCTAATCGGACAATCCACATAGGTGCGCAGTTCGGGGCAGGTAATTGTAAAGATGATTAAAGAGGCCCGAAAGTTATTAGCCCTTTCGAGCTAGCGATCTAAACCTCAAGCACCGCTTCTCTTACGAATCACAAATGAATGATTCCGCGTTGGATAGCGGCTGTTGCCGCTTGAGTGCGATCGTCAACGCCGAGCTTGCCGAGAATGCTCTTGACGTGATTCTTGACGGTATGTTCGGCGATGCTGAGTTGGTAAGCGATTTGTTTGTTGCCGTGTCCTTGAACGATGAGCGAGAGGACTTCCATTTCGCGAGTGCTTAGATCGGCCGGCAGCGACCGGGCCTTTAAAGCCGCGGCCACCGAGGCGGGGAGGTAAGTCTCGCCGGAATGCACCGCGCGGATGGCCTGGATCAGGTCGTCGTGCAGCACGTCTTTGGTGAGGTAGGCACGCACGCCGGATTGCAAAGCGCGCCGGATATCCTCGTCTCCGCCGTAAGTGCTGAGCGCGATGATGCGAGCCTCGGGCTCTTCGGCGAGGATGGCGGCGATGGCTTCCAGGCCACTCATGGTTGGCATGCGCATATCCATGAGCGTGACGTCGGGCCGGTGCTTGCGATGCAACTCCACTGCTTGCGCGCCGTGAGCGGCCTCTGCAACCACGCGCATGTCAGGCTGCATGTTGATGATGGTCGATACGCCAACGCGCGCGATCAGGTGATCCTCGGCAATCAGCACGCGGATGGGTTGCGTCGATGCCTCAGTCTGACTCATGACAGCGGAACCGTCACTTCGACTTCGGTTCCCGCACCGGGATGGCTGCGCAATTGGAGCGCGCCCCCTAATCTCTCGGCTCGCTCGCGCATGCCGAGGAGTCCGAAATGTCCGCCGGCTTGAGAGAATGCTTCGCTCTGCTCGAAGCCCTGTCCATCGTCGGCGACGCGCATTTTCAAAGTGCCGTTTTCCATCTCGAGATGAATGCGCACTTCTTTAGCGTGCGCGTGTTTCACCGTGTTGGTGACGGCCTCCTGCGCGATGCGGAGCAAATGCTGCTCCATTTCTTCGGGGAGTTTGTGGCCGTTGCCGACGGCATCGACGCGGACTTTCAACGGCGAGCCGGCCGTCCATTGTCGCGCGGCGAGTGAAAGGGCAGCTGGCAGATCCTGGCCTTCGAGCGCCGAGGCACGCAAGTCCATCACCGAACGCCGAGCCTCGGTCAAACTGTGGCGGGCCATCTTGCGCGCGAGGTCCAGATGTTTGCGCGCAACCTCCACGTGGCCATTCAGCATGAGCGCCACCGCATCGAGCTGCGAGGATATGCCGACGAAACCTTGCGCCAGCGTGTCGTGAATTTCACGGGCCAAACGGGCACGTTCTTCCAGCACCAACGCGAAGCGCCGCCGGATCTGCCGCAGGCGCAAGCGAAACAGTCCCCAGATGCCTGCGCCGCCGAGCGCGATACAGAGGTAACGGAACCATGAGGTCTCGTAGAAATGTGGCTGTAGCTCGAATGCAAAAGCTGCCTCGCTCGAAGGTCC
>JACXTT010004870.1_pt1 | contig 19799 bp, 12 predicted proteins | sample 9270951 | NCBI WGS metagenome assembly JACXTT01 (sample SAMN15532306, study PRJNA645909) | rock metagenome | isolation source: weathered quartz diorite | place: Puerto Rico | collected 2017-06-21 | reverse complement strand
TGCCGATGCACTTGCAGGACTGCTTCGCTTACCTGGGGATCAAAGCCGGAGCCTTTCCGGAAAGCGAGCGCGCAGCCAAAGAATCGCTTGCGATCCCGGTCTATCCCGAACTCAACGATGCGCAGGCTCGTTATGTAGTGCAGTCGATTGCGGAGTTCGCGCGCCAGGCAGCGCCTGTCCAAGCAGAACTCAGCCGAGCCTAGCTTTTTGAGCAGAACCCTTTGATCGGAGTCATTCCCAAACCCGGCCAGCTGGATGCGGTGGAAGAGTTCTTTCAACTCTTCAAGACGCCCTGGGAGTTCTACCGTCCCGGAGGCGTCTACACCGCCGTCATCTCCACTTGCGCGGACGTTTCCAACGTCAGCGCCAAGTTGCTATTGCTCTATGGCGCGGAAGCCAAAAGCATAGACACGCGTCTTGGAATCGTCCGCGGAGGGCGCCCACAGGCGGCCTGTCTGAGCGACTCTGCCACGTCGGTTCCGATCTATGGCGAGGCCTGTACGTTCACAGCTGCTGGCAACGGCCGTTCCTGCGTGATGGCGGCAACTGAGGTTGTCGGAGTAAGGACCGTCACCTCCCGCGCAACCGTCATTCGTCTGGGCTACGACTTGTTCGAAGAAGTTGGATTTCTCCTTTCGAACGCCCAGCCGATTGAAAACGCCGGCACGCCTACACTCGATACTCACATCAACATGTTGCGGACATGGATTCTCGAGGAAGGGAATCCGCTGGTCGAGATTCCGCCGGTACCCTCCGGCTACAGTTTTGTCTCTTGCCTGACCCACGACATCGATTTCATCGGGATACGGCAGCACAAATTCGACCACACCATGCTGGGATTTCTTTACCGTTCCACAGTCGGAGCCGTAAGAAATCTGGTGCGGGGAACGATCAGCTTCTCACGAATGTGGCAAGCGTGGCGCGCCGCCGCCTCGCTTCCGCTGGTGTACCTCGGCTGGGCAAGAGATTTCTGGGAGCCTTTCGAGTGGTACTTAAAGGCGGAGAAGGATCTGCCCGCAACCTACTTCTTGATCCCGTTCAAGCATCGCGCCGGTGAAAAGGTACCCGGCGCAAACGCTTCCCGGCGCGCTACCGCCTATGACGTCAGCGATCTCCCGGACTGGTCCGCGACTCTGAGCAAAGAAGGATGTGAGCTGGGCGTTCACGGCATTGACGCCTGGCACAGCGTCGAGAGCGGCCGCGCCGAGCGTGAGCGAGTAGGGCAGATCACCGGACATCCGACCACTGGAATTCGCATGCATTGGCTGTTGCAGGATTCAGCTACCGCCAGTGTTCTGGAAGAAGCCGGTTTCGCCTATGATGCCAGCGCCGGGTACAACGAAACCGTCGGTTATCGCAACGGAACCACCCAGGTTTTCAGGCCGATGGCCGCCCGGACCTTGCTGGAGCTTCCTTTGCACATCCAGGATGGCGCACTCTTTTATCCGCAGAGACTCGGCCTTTCAGAACTCGAAGCGCAGGAACGCTGCCAGCCGCTCATTGATCACGCAGGCAAGGCAGGTGGAGTGCTGACGCTTCTCTGGCACGACCGTAGCCACGGTCCGGAACGGTTCTGGGGAGACTTCTACCTCAGGCTCATCGGAGAACTGAAATCGCGGAAGGTTTGGTTCAGTACCGCCGGGCAGGTCGTCAGCTGGTTCCGAAAGCGCCGCGAGGTGCGCTTCGAGCGGGTAGAAAATTCCGGCGACACCAGCGTTCGTCTGCAGTACGAGGGCGAGGAAATCCAACCTGCCATGAAAATCAGAATCCACAAGCCCAGAAACCGGCACGGTGAAAATGATTCCGCCGTCGAGAAGGTCGAGACCTCCATCGATATCGCCTGGGACGGCAAGTCCACCCGCGAACTGGAATCCCAAATCGCCACCCACTTCTCCGCTGCCCTTGTCGACGTTGTGCCTTCCCTCTCATGAAGTCCGCCTGTCTGGTGGTTCAGAACGTTTACGACATCGACCCGCGCGTCCGGCGCAAGGCCGAGGCGCTCGTGGCTGCAGGATACGTTGTCGACGTGTTGGCCCTGCGGCCGCCGGACGGCAGGAAGAACTACTGTCTCAACGGAGTGAATGTCAGCACGATTCTGCTGGGCAAGAAGCGCGGTTCTCTGGCGCGCTACTTCTTCGAATATGCCACGTTCTTTTTCTGGGTATTCGCTCGGGTGCCCGTGCAGACGCTACGCAGACGGTACGCGGTGATCGACGTCAACTCGCTACCCGACTTCCTCGTCTTCGCCCCCGTCATCGCACGCTGGATGGGCGCCAAGCTTCTCCTGGACCTGCACGAAATCACTCCCGAGTTCTACATGTCGAAGTACGGCATTGCGGAGAAGTCCACAACCATTCGGCTGCTGACCTTCCTCGAGAAAATCAGCGTCAAGTTTGCCGACCGTGTGATCACGATCAACGAGCCGATCGAAGATCTGTTGGTCAGCCGCGGATTGGATCGGTCCAAATCAACGATCGTCATGAATGCCGTCGACGAAGACCGTTTTACCGCTACCGCCACTCCGGCGCCTGCTTCACGGGAACCTGGCAAGTTCGTCATGATGTATCACGGCACGCTCACCAGTATCTACGGTCTCGACATCGCCATCGAAGCGTTCGCCCTGGCCCATAACGAGATGCCGGGCGCAGAGTTGCGAATCCTGGGCTCCGGTACGGAACAGGAAGCGCTCGCCAGACTGGCCCAAACGCACGGGCTGGCTGCCAAGGTCAAAATGGTCGGGCAAGTCGCGCCCACCGAGATCCCAACCTGGCTCAGTCAGTGCGACGCCGGTATTCTGCCCATTCGTCGCGACGTGTTTCTCGATTTTGCTTTCCCCAACAAGCTTCCCGAATTCATCATCGCGGGTAAAGCCGTCCTCGTGTCCCGTCTGAAAGCGATCCGGCACTATTTCAGCGAGGACGCGCTCGCATATTTTGAGCCAAACGACCCCGCTGACCTGGCGAGGCAGATGCTTCACGTCTACCAGCATCCTGAATTACGAGTTCGGCTTTCCGACAAGGCCAGCTCTGAGTACGTTCCGATACGCTGGTCGGTGATGAAGGAGCGATACCTTGGATTGGTGCAGCAGCTTGCCATGACCAAGCCCGGTATCGTCGCACGGACGCACAGTCGGCAGGCGGCTTCCACGGGCGGGGAAGAACTGTGACAGCTGCATCCCCGCTTGCCCCGTCAACTCGGCCGCTTGTGGCACCCGCTGACTCTGGACCTACTTCCCGTGAACTCCGGTACTCTGTTGAGAGGTTTGCTGCCTGGCTGGAAGCTTCCGGTTACGCCACCTTTGATCCTTATGATATCTGGGGCACTGGTTACGGCAAACTGGCCCGCCGCCTGTACTACGGGAAGAATCCACTCGGCACCATAATGACGGCGCCTGTGCTTCTGATGGAGATTTTTGCGCCAGGGCTACGCAAGTATTTCGTCAAGAAAGACCGCTATGCTACGGCCGACGCTCAATTGGCCCTTGCCTATCTGAATCTTTACGAAGTCAGCGGTCGACACGGCCAGCCCGCAAAGTCCTGGTTAACCAAGGCTCGCAGTCTCGCCGCCGACCTGCTCACGCAGAGCGTGCCTGGCTACCATGGCCTGGGCTGGGGATATCCCTTCGATTGGCAGCACGCGAATGGATTGATGCCGAAAGGGACTCCGCACATCACTGCGACCCCTTATGCGTACGAAGTTTTCACGAAGCTTTTTGAACTAACCGGCGAAGACCATTACCTCGACGTCGCCCGTTCGATCGCCGAATTTGTTTATTCCGATCTGAACGACACTGCGACCGGAAAAGATGCTGCTGCCTCCAGCTACACGCCACATGACCACAGCCAAGTGGTCAACGCCAGCGCCTACCGGGCGTTTGTGCTGTTTGATGCCGCCCGGCGTTTCGAAAACCGCGACTATTCAGTTAAGGCCTGGAGAAACCTGCGCTTCATCCTGCAGGTGCAGCGAGAGGATGGAGCGTGGCTGTATGCGAGAGGCGATCCCGCCCAGGCTTTCATTGACCATTTCCATACCTGCTTTGTGCTTAAGAACCTCTACAAACTCAATCAACAGCTGCAGAGCACGGACATCGAGCACGCTGTCCAGCTCGGATACAATTGGTATCGCCGAGCACTTTTTGACGCGGAGGAGAATCCCAAGTCCTACGCCATCGCGCCGCGTTTCCAGATCGCCAATTTTGAAATGTATGATTTCGCCGAGGCGATCAGCCTGGGTGTTCTGCTCAAGGACGACATTCCGGAAGCGATGGCGCTGGCCGGCCGCCTGGGCTCACGACTATTGAGCCGTCATCAGCTCCCGGCCGGTCATTGGGTCACACGCGTGTACCGTGGCGGGATTCGGCACACCACGCCGTATCTGCGGTGGCCGCAGGCACAATTGTTTCTCGCCGTAACCAACCTGCTGGTCGCAGCCGAGCAACGCGATTCCCTGCTCGAGAACAAGGAGACGGATGGCGCTGGCTTGGCGGAGCCCGCGGCCCATTCCCATCGCGAATGACAGCCTTCGATCCCAGATTCGCGGATGGCCACGCCAGTGTCCGACCCCACCCGAAGGTGCTGCTCGTGTCGAATCAAGTCATGCACTACCGGGTGTCGGTCTACAACTACTTTCACCGAAGATTTCGCGAGTCGGGCTTCGAGTTCTCGGTGATCGCGGACCGCCTGCAAAAGCAGAACCAAACCCACCCCGACTTCGAGTTGCGCGAGATACCCTTCGACTTCCTGCACTACCGGAAGGCCATCGAGGATCTGAAGCCGGACGCGGTGATTCTCTTTCTCCGGATGAAGGAGTGGATTACCTGGCCGCTGATGCACTGGCTCAAGCTCCGCGGGATCCCTTTTGCCTTCTGGACCAAGGCTGGAAACTGGGATGCGAAGCACAGCCGCCTGCGCTATCAGATGTTCAACTACACTTTCGGAATCAGCGATGCCTTGATTCTCTACTCGGAGAGTTGCCGGGAACTGATCAAGCCCCGCTTCCGGTCGAAGGCGTTCGTGGCGAACAACACGGTCAACTTCGAGGATTTTCCCGTCATTCACGAGAGTAAAGAAGAAATCAAGAAGCAATTCGGGATCCCGTTTCAGAAGGTTGTGATTTTCGTTGGCCGGATGGGCGCGGAGGGGGGACGGAAGCGCGTCGATCACCTGATCGACATCTTTCGCGGCCTGCAACGCCGCGACACCGGTCTCGTGCTCGTGGGTTCCGGCTTGTCTCAGGAACTGCAGGCGCGGATGAATCCCCTCAACACTATGTATCTGGGCGAAGTCCACGATCCGAAGAACCTCGGCATCAGCAAGTTGTGCAAGATGGCCGATGTATGCGCCATCCCCGGTCATGTGGGACTCGGGCTCAATCAAGCCTTCTACTGGGGCCTCCCCGTGGTAACGGAGGAATGCGAACACCCCCCGGAAATCGGTTACTTGAAGCCCGGCCGCAACGGATTCATGGTTCCTGCCGATGATCTGGCCGCGCTCGAGGACCGGCTTCTCTATTTGCTCGACAACGACGGCGTACGAACCGAGTTTTCCCGGCATGCGCGGGAAGATATTCTCGAGCACGCTTCCATTGAGGGTATGTTCCGCGGCTTCAAGGATTGCGCCGACTTTTTAACGCAGGCCAAGGCCGTTGAAGGCGTGCTTGTGCCCGATGTCGTCCAGAGACACTCTTGACAGCGACATGAACCCCAACCAGCCGCATATCTCCGTTTGCATCTGCACCTATAAGCGGCCGGAGTACCTCACGCGCCTGTTGCAGGAACTTGCCAGCCAGCAAACGAATGGGCTCTTTACCTACTCGATCGTGGTTGCCGAGAACGATCAATTGCGGTCCGCTGAGCCGGTGGTGACGGAGTTTGCGGCCGCGGCGCCGATCCCAGTCAAGTATTGTGTGGAATCCCGACAGGGTATCGCGCGGGCGCGCAACGAGGCGGTCAGGAATGCACATGGAGGTTTTGTCGCTTTCATTGATGACGACGAGTTTCCCATGCCAGACTGGCTGCTGAATCTCTTCCAAACCCTTCGGGAATCCACGGCGGATGGCGTCCTCGGGCCGGTCAAACCGCACTTCGGTCCGCAGACGCCGCAGTGGGTGATCGACGCCGGATTCTACGATCGTCCCGCTCATGAGACCGGCTTTATCCTGGACTGGCAAATGTGCCGCACGGGTAATGTGCTTCTGAACCGCCAACTCCTTTCTGGGGATCGGCCATTTCGGCCAGAGTGTTTGCAGGGAGAAGATCAGGATTTCTTCAAGAGGATGATGGAGAAGGGCCACTCCTTTATCTGGTGCAATGAAGCCGTCGCCTACGAAATCGTACCTCCCGCCCGCTGGAAGCGCAGTTTCCTGGTGCGGCGAGCTTTGTTCCGCGGAGTGTTTTCGGTCCGCAATCATGGTTTTCAACCGTTGCGGGTCTTGCAATCCGTAGTCGCCGCGCCGGCCTATCTGGCAGTCCTGCCGGTTGCGCTGGTCCTGGGGCAGGGCCGGTTTATGCGCTACGTGTTTAAGTTGTCTTATCATCTGGGACGCCTGCTTGCCGTGGTCGGCGTGAACCCCATTAACGAGCCTTACGTCACCAGCTAGAACTAATTCCAGGAAGGTCTGAGTCTTGGTCAACGACAGCATCGAGATTAGCGTCAAGGGCAAATGGTTCCGTGTACCCGCGCTGGCGATCGGCGACAAGTCCATCATCGTCAAAGGCCGATGGATCAGAGTGGCTTCGATCCACGATGAGCAGTGGCTGGACACGGAACTTGAAAATCCCGAGAGCTGTTTGCAGATATTGAAAGAGCAGGCTCCTGCGTCCCTGCGGGCCGACATTTTTACGTTTGCCCAAAAAATTCCGCACACTGTTCCGAAGTATTCATATTTTGCGGAGTGGGACAGTGTTGCGGTCGCGCGCGTTGCGAGCTTCAAGGAATGGTGGGAGAGCTTGCCCCAGGAAACGCGGAAAAACGTGCGTCGATCGGAAAAGCGGGGAGTAGAAGTAGCGGTCAAGCCGTTTGGCGATGACATCATCCGCGGGATCGTGGAACTGAACAACGACTCTCCCATGCGCCAGGGACGGCCTAACGATCATTACGGAAAGACGTTCGAACAGGTGAAGAAAGACTATTCCTCGTTTCTCTACCGTAGCGATCTGATTGGCGCGTACTTTGGCGATGAACTGATCGGCCTCGTGAAAATCGTTTACCGTGGAGATGTAGCGGCGATCCTGCAGTGTCTTCCCAAGGCCAGTCACCATGACAAAAGGCCGGCCAACGCCGTGATCGCAAAGGCAGTCGAGCTTTGCGCAAGCAAAGGCATTTCGCACCTGACCTACGGAATGTTTCGTTACGGCAACAAGCAGGATAGTCCCTTGCTCGAATTCAAAACCCGCAATGGTTTTGAGGAAATGCTGGTGCCCAGGTTTTATGTCCCGCTGACAGGATGGGGAGCGCTTTGCCTGAAAGCGAAACTGCATCGCGGAGTGCTAGGAATCCTCCCCCGCGGAGTGATTGCCGCTGCGGTCGATGCGCGCACCAAATGGTACAGTCGTAATCAGCAGTCGAAAAGCCGGTGTAGCTCAATGCCAGAGCGGCCGACTTGTGATCGGCAGATGGCTGGTTCAAATCCTCCCGCCGGCTCCAACCTTCAGGAAAATCCTGCTCCATCTCTCCGAGACTGAGCCACGCCAGCAGGCTTGGCTGATCGGGCGTTCGTCGGCACAAGTTGCCCACGTCGCCACCGTTGTGACCGGCGCCGCCGACGGGCGGCGTCACGCACGATAAGAGGCTTAATCTGATGAACGCGGCTGTCCGGCGATTTTTCCAGGGGTTTCCCATACTCCGCAATGGCTACGGTAAATTGCGCAGAGCCTACCACCGCCGGCGAATTGCCCGGGCGGCCGCAGACTATTTCGTCAATCCCGACGAATATCAGAAGGCGCTCTGGGAAAATGACGGAAGAATCGTTGAAATTCAAACCAAAGATGGTCTCACGGTCGCCATTCGCCGAAACTACATGGATGCGGTGATCCTGGCCGAGATCTTCCTCGATAACTGTTACGTCCAGGGCCTGTCTCTTCCCGACCACCCGACGATCGTCGATATCGGAGGGTACATCGGAGATTTTGCGCTCTACGCCGCCAAGAATCTCGATGCTCGCAGGGTTGTGGTCTGCGAGCCTTCTCCACATAACTGGGCGCTGCTGGAGAAGAACGTTGCCCGCAATCACTACCAGGATCGCATCGAAATGGTAAACAAGGCGGTCACGAATGGGGAAGATGTGATGATGAATGTGGACACCCCGGATCGTGGACAGGCCATGGTCTCTGCGTACGGTGAAAGCAAACCGGGCCGGAAACTGATCCCCGGCGTGACGCTGGCCAGGCTAGTCGAGGAACATGGGTTGACCGCAATCGATCTCCTCAAGATCGATTGTGAAGGCGGCGAGTATGACATTCTGTCGAACGCGCCTTCCGAAGTGTTGCGCCGGGTACGCAACATCGTGTTCGAATATCACGAAATCGACGGATTCAAATTCAAGCTGAAAGCTGTGACCCAAAGGCTGTGCACCGAGGGATTTTCCCTTACCACGCGTGGCTGCCTGATTTCCGCGTCCCGTCCTTAGCCGAGACGGTGAACATAACTCTCTGATATGCCAGGAATCGTAGGTCTCATCACGAAAATGCCGCGCCAGTGGGCCGAGCCACAGCTGCGGCGTATGGTGGACGTCCTGCGGCACGAGTCTTTCTACAAGACCGGGATCTGGATTGATGAATCGCTCGGAGTCTATGTGGGGTGGGTCGCGTCGGAGAATTCCTTTTCCGACGGGATGCCGCTCCTAAACGAGCGGGGAGATGTCTGCCTCGTCTTTTCGGGCGAAGAGTTTCCCGAGCCGGGAACGGCCTCTCGTCTACGGCAAAACGGCCACGACCTCCACGGCGAGGGGCCTTCTTATCTCGTGCACCTGTACGAGGACCATCCCTCCTTCCCCGCCAATCTGAATGGACGATTCCATGGACTTTTGACCGACCGGACGCGCGCCAGGGCGGTGCTTTTCAATGACCGGTTCGGGATGCACCGCCTCTGCTATCGCGAATCGAACGAGGCTCTTTATTTTGCGGCGGAAGCGAAGGCCATTCTGGCCGTCGGTTCTCCGGAATTGCGAACGGTGGATTTCCGAAGCCTGGGTGAGTTCATCGCCTGTGGTTACGTGTTGGAGAATCGCACTCCGTTCGCAAGCATCTCTTTGCTTCCCCCCGGCTCCGCTTGGGTTTTCCGCAACGGCAAAGTCGAACGAAAACACAGCTATTTCCAGCCACGAGAATGGGAAGAGCAGGCTCCGCTGGAGCCCGAACCTTACTACGAACAAGTACGTGAGACCTTCGCGCGCATTCTGCCACGATACTGCAACGGCCGGGAGCGCATCGGCATGTCCCTCACCGGGGGACTCGATACCCGCGCGGTGATGGCCTGGCAAAAGCTTCCACCGGGAGCGCTTCCTTGCTACACGTTTGGCGGAATGTATCGCGAGTGCAGGGATGTCATCCTGGCGCGCCGCGTGGCCAGCCTATGCGGGCAATCCCATGACGTGATCGCCGTCGGAGAAGATTTCCTCTCCAAGTTTTCCCACTATGCCGAGCGGACCGTTTATCTTTCCGACGGATGCGTGGACGTAAGCCGCTCCGCGGACCTTTATGCGAACGAGAGGGCCCGCAAAATCGCGCCGGTACGCATGACGGGTCTCTACGGAGACGAGGTAACCCGGCATCTCAGAACTTTTAAGCCGGTCGACTCGGCTCCGGGCCTCTTTCAACCGGAAATGCTTTCTTTCATCGGTCGCGCGCGCCAGACTTACACCAACTTATTGCGCGAACATCCGCTCTCCTTTGCCGTGTTCCACCAGGCTCCCTGGACCCAATCTGGAAGTCTGGCACTGGAGCAGACCCAGGTCACCATGCGGACGCCGTTCCTCGACAACGACTTCGTGCGAACAGTGTTCCGGGCGCCCAAGTCGGCTTCGACTAACAATGACCTGCGCGCCAGGTTGATCGCTGACGGCAGTCCAGCTATGGGGCAGCTTCGCACTGACCTCGGCTTCGGCGGTGGATCGGATAACGTTGCCGCGGCTGCCAACCGCCTTTTCCTCAAGTTCACGTTCAAGGCCGAATACGCCTACGACTACGGCATGCCGCAATGGATGGCCCGGGTCGATCATGCTTTCTCGGCACTCCATCTCGAACGCCTGTTCCTCGGACGCCACAAGTTCTATCATTTCCGCGTGTGGTACCGCGATGCTCTGGCCAAGTATGTGCGGGAGATACTGCTCGACCCGCGGGCGCTTTCGCGCCCGTACGTGGAGCGGCGCACGCTCGAAAGCATTGTGCAGAATCATCTCAAAGGCGACCGCAACTACACCACCAGCATCCACAAGCTGTTGACGGTGGAATTGCTGCACCGCTGTTTTATCGATTCGCAATGAATCCGATTCATCCATTTGGAATCCCTGCGAGGCACAGGTAGATGACTCCGCAGGTCGCCACGCTGGTCTTCGTCGTTGGTATCACCGGGCTCTTCCTGCTTGATCGGGATCGACGTGCTCAGACCTCGGCAGCCCTTTGGTTGCCTGTCATTTGGCTATGGATTTTCGGATCGCGGGAGGTCTCCCTTTGGATGACGGCACTCCGAAACGGGGAATCCGTAGCCTACGGAGACACTTACCTCGACGGAAGTCCCATCGACCGGATAGTGTATTCGGTCCTGATGTTGATTGGGGTCATCGTGCTGGTCAGGAGGGGGCCAAAGGCCGCTCGCCTTTTACAAGCGAATTTGCCGATCCTGCTGTTTCTCCTTTACTGCGCGTTGAGCGTTCTCTGGTCGGATCATCCTGACATTGCCTTGAAGCGATGGATCAAGTCTCTGGGTGACGTGATCATGGTCATGATCGTTCTGACCGAGACGGATTGGCTAGCCGCCATGAGGCGGCTCCTCGCACGGGTCGCCTTTCTCCTCATCCCGCTCTCTATCTTGTTGATCAAGTACTACCCTAGCATCGGGAAGTCATTCAAGCACTACGGTACCCCGATATACATGGGCGTCACGACCAACAAGAATATTCTTGGAGTCGTCTGCCTGCTCTGCGGGCTGGGATCGCTATGGCGCTTCCTCGGCGCCTATCGGGGCCGGACGATGCCGCATCGGGTCCGGCATCTGGTGGTTCACGGTGCCGTTCTGGCGATGGTGTTCTGGCTGTTTGGGATGGCGCATTCGATGACCGGCTTGGCCTGCTTTCTGCTCGGCGCCATCGTTATGGTGACGACGAGCCTGGGCGCCTTCGCCAGAAGGCCTTCCGTCGTGCATTTGCTGGTAGCCTCAGTCGTTCTGGTATCGTTCGCTACGCTGTTTCTGGGCGCGGGAGACTCCTCCCTGCAGGCTATGGGTAAGGACGTCACGCTGACCGGGCGGACTGAAATCTGGCATCTGGTTCTGGGCATGACCGGGAACCCGCTGGTCGGAACCGGGTTCGAAAGCTTCTGGCTTCCAGGCTGGCGGCGCGACAAGATCTGGAGCCTCTACTGGTGGCATCCGAATGAGGCGCATAACGGGTACATCGAAGTCTTCCTGAACCTGGGGTGGATCGGGATTGGTCTGTTGGCAGGCCTGATCGTGACGGGATACCGCAACATTTTGACCGTATTACGCCGGGAGCCAGACAAAGGCAGACTCAAGCTGTCGTATTTCGTGGTGGCTGTGATCTACAACTTCACCGAAGCCGGGTACAGAATGCTGGACCCGATTTGGATTGTGTTCCTGCTGGTGATCATGGCGGTTCCCAAACCTCTCACCCGCAGTTCGAGAGGTTCCGCAGCCGTACTGGCGGGCAGTCATGACGACGCTTCCGCTGAGCATCAACTGGAGGCCGAGCACGTGCTCCAAGTGGGAGCGAGGCTGGAAGAAAACATTTGAAGCCTTTCGACAGCAACGGCGCCTTCACCTGTGCCACGACAGGGGGAGACGGACTCCGTCAATTGGCAGTCCAGGGCGCGGGCGTCACGCTACTTTCCGGCGCCGCTGGATTAGCAGTCCAGATCGTTGCCACGGCAGTTTTGGCCCGACTGCTCGCACCCAGGGACTTCGGGCTCATCACCATGGTGACGACCTTTAGCCTGCTGCTGGTGAATTTTGGGTTGAACGGGCTGACCGAAGCGGTGGTACAGAAAGAAGAGATTGATGATCGTCTGGCTTCGAGTTTGTTCTGGATCAATTTTGCCGCCGGGATTCTGCTCACGGTAGGGTTTGCGGCCGCCGGGTCCCTGCTGGGGCGGTTTTACCGCGACGCGCACGTTGTGCGGGTTGCGGCTGGCATTTCGGTCACGATCCTCATAACCAGTGCGTCCGTGATGCACCTCGCCCTGTTGAAGCGGGCGATGCGGTTCAGGGAAGTCTCGGCCAACGACGTTTGCGCTCGCATCGTGGCGGCGAGTGTGTCGATCTTGCTGGGCTGGGCAGGTTGGGGATACTGGGCATTGGTGGTAGGAGCCGTCGCGTTACCACTGAGTACGACCATCGGTGCCTGGTATTTATGTCGTTGGGTGCCCGGTTTTCCCCGCCGCGCCGCAGGTACGGGGTCTGTGCTTCGGTTCGCGCTCCACACCTATGGCCGCTTCACAGTTAACTATTTCGCCCGCAATACCGATAACCTCCTGGTTGGTTGGCGCTTCAGTGCACAATCCCTCGGCTTCTACAAGAAGGCGTATGACCTGTTTGCGCTCTCGACAAACCAACTCATTTCCTCTCTCACGGTGGTAGTCGTTGCGACGCTTAGCCGCGTTAACCGCGACGCCGAAGAGTACCGGCGCTATGTGGTTGGTGCTCTGACGTTGGCAGCCTTTGTGGGCATGGGGCTGGCAGCGGCACTGACTCTGTCCGGCAAGGATCTGATTCGGCTCCTGCTGGGACCAGGTTGGGAACCAGCGGGGCAGATCTTCACTTTCTTCGGTCCCGGAATCGGGATCATGATGCTTTACTACACCCACGGCTGGATCCATCTCTCCATCGGCAGAGCGGATCGCTGGTTTCGCTGGGGGATTCTCGAGTTCGTAGTGACTTGTCTTTTCTTTGTCGTTGGGTTGCCCTGGGGGCCGGTGGGAATTGCCATAGCCTGGACCACGTCTTTCTGGGTCCTCACCGTCCCGGCACTCTGGTACGCGGGCAGGCCGATCGGCTTCGGTGTCCGACCAGTCGTCGCGGTGGTGTGGAGATACATTGTGGCGGCGCTGCTGTCGGGTCTAGCAACCGGTTTTGTCCTTCGGAACATTGCATCTTTGGCGGACGCTCAGGGTGCGGGCGGAGCGGTCACTCGGATCGTGGCGTCGTCGTTGCTGATGGCGGCTCTATATCTCGGCGCCGTTGCCCTCCTCCACGGTGGGTTTGCACCGCTTTACCAAATGGCCGGACTTCTACGAGAAATGGTCCAGCGTAGCCGGTCAGAGTTGCCTTCGATTCCCGATGCGCCGTTGGCCAGCGAAGCGGCAGGCACAGATCCGAGCCACGGTCGCCGTCAGATACGAGCCGGCTCCGAAAACGAACCGCTGGTGTCCATTCTCATTCCTGCCCACAATGCGGAAGAATGGATTGCCGAAACAATCCGTTCGGCCCTGGCGCAGACTTGGGAGCGGAGGGAGATTATCGTTGTTGACGATGGTTCCACCGACCGGACTCTCGAAGTGGCACGGCAATTCGAGTCGGAATCCGTCCGTATCGTCCGGCAGAAGAATCAAGGCGCTGCTGCCGCTCGAAACCACGCGTTCTCTCTGAGCCGTGGAAGCTACATTCAGTGGCTGGACGCGGACGACCTACTGGCTCCCGATAAAATCGCCAGGCAGATGGCGACGTTGCAACAGTACCGGGACGACCGAACGTTGCTGTCCTCGGGATTCGGGAAGTTCCGGTACCGGTGGTATCGCGCTGAGTTCGTTCCGAGCGCGCTGTGGAGTGATTTGTCTCCCGCGGAATGGCTGATGCTGAAAATGGGACAAAACCTCTACATGCAGACCGCGACCTGGCTCGTCAGCCGGGAATTGACCCAGGCGGCGGGCCCGTGGGACAGCCGGATGCTTGTGGACGATGACGGCGAATACTTCTGTCGCGTCCTGCTCGCCAGCAATGGCGTTCGATTCGTGCCCGAAGCCAAGGTTTACTACCGCACTTTCGGGTTCAACAGTCTGAGCTACGTGGGCAAGTCGGAGAGGAAATGCGAAGCACTGTGGCATTCCATGCAGTTGCACGTCCGGTATTTGTTGTCATTGGAAGATAGCCCAAGCACTCGATCCGCTTGCGCGGCTTACCTGCAGAGAAATCTGATCTATTTTTATCCCGAACGTCAAGACATCGTGGAGCGCGCAGAAGAGATGACGCTGCAGATGGGAGAACGACTGAGCATTCCGCGTTTGTCCTGGAAGTATTCGTGGGCTCGCGCGCTGTTTGGCTGGTCTGCGGCCAAGCGCGTCTCGCTTGTGTTCCGCAAGACCAGGTGGGGTTTGATGAAGGCGCTGGATAAAATCCTCTTTCGCCTCGACAACCGGCCGCTGCCCCCCTTGGGTGGACCAGGGTCGGCATAGCCGTGTCCAGAGTGCGGCACAACTCATTGAACAACTACGGTCAGATTGTCCGGAGGAAAAGGCGCGCCGCTTTGTCCGTAGCAGGCATTCGGGTCAAAGATCGGCCTGCCGGTACTGTCCTTGGCAGAGTTTTCGAAGCAGAGTTGCGCGGGTATCTTTTGAGCAAAGCCGCCGGGGCCGGCTCCTCCGCTGACATCGGGACCGATGGGGGGCCAGGGGACGCTGCCAAACCATGCCGGTTTCGAAGACATGAAAAACGATGCCGGCAAGGTGTGATCTGTGTGGCCGGCATCCCATTGGAAGGTTCCGGCCACGCAATCGTAGACTCCATGGATGAAGGCCGTGCTGAAGGCATTGTTGGGACTCTTGGCTCCGTCGTTCTCAGAATCATAGCCGTACCGGTAACAGGCCGGGTTGCCGCCTCCGGAGGCGGGCGAAACCTTCATATTTACCGGTCCTTGGCCCATAAAATGCGGCGATCCCGAAATGTTACCGACCATATTGGTGAACTGCGACAGAAAGTCGATGGTATAAGCGAAGGTGTTTTGATCTTCCCATTGTGCGTTCTGAGGCTGCAGCGTTCCGCGCCCGTTCTGGGGCGGGACGTATTGCCGGGAGCCACGGAACCAGTTACGGAAAACCGTGGTGTGGCTGGAGGAGCCCCAGATCGAGTCGGCCTGGAACTTGTCACCAACGTTCCCTTCGAAGAGATTGAACCATGGATGAGCGCCGTGGAAATTGAAGTCGTTTATGAACCAGGCCAGGTCGCTGTCGTGGTAATTGCCGGTGGAAGTGTTGTAGGCAATCACGTTGCCGGCCGCGCCCCACTCCAGCATGATGCTGGCGTGCTGCCGGTAGAAAATGTTGTTGATCACGAGGTTTGCGCTGGACTTCAGGGCGATGACCAAGTCGTCATCGGTGCTGCCGGGGCTGTGGCTCCAGCCGTCATGAAAGTAGCTGTCGCGGACTTCATTACCCAGGCTGAAGTAGATCATCATGTGGTCGCCATCGGCAAAATTGCTTTCCACTCCCTTCACCCAGCTGTATTCCGTGCCCTGCATCTGGATGTTGGTTTTGATTCCCGTGTTGTTCGCGAAGAGCTGCAGCATCTCCAGCCCCGCGTTGGTGGCCCCGGGAGAAAATCGATACGCCTTGGGCGAGTTTGCCGAGTAGTCGGAATAGAGCGGGGGACGGAAACCAACGGTGCTGCCGTTCACACTGGTGACTTCGACAATTTGTCCGGAATCCATGTTGCCGGGCCAACCACCATCGCACCAGTCGCAGGTGCCATCGCTGCCCACGGGAGTCATGTAGGAAGTGTCATTCTGGCTGATCATCAGCAGCATGCCGACAGTGATACCGCTGCCACTCACCGTCATACTCGACGAGCCTTGGGTGGCGCCGCCGGTGATGCTGTTGGAGGTCCCGGAATTGGGGCTGGTATCAGATCCAAAATGAATGGCGTAGTTTCCGCTTCCATGAAGGTCCAGAATGGTCTGCGTGGGTCCGGCACCGCGAAGCACGCGGTTACTGGGAATCGTCAAATTGCTATTGATGCGAAATGTGCCCGCGGATAGCAGCACCGCCTGGTTATTCGGGCAAGCGTTCAAAGCCGACTGGATACCCGCGGTCGCGTCCGAAGAGCCGTTCCCGAAGGTGGAAGCTTGGAGCGTCGTACAGACGCTGCGGTTAGGGATGCCTCCCGGCACGCCGGCCTGGGTCCAGTCAATGGCCCGCGTGGGATCAAGGATACCGGACCAGGTCTGGGCGTACATGCCGCCACAGAGGCAAAACAGGATGACCGGGAAGAGGAGCGACCGTTTGCTTGTCATGGTATCCATTTTCCTTATGAGCGCGATTGGACAAACACATTCTAAGGTTTTGCGTGTGCTTCGTGCAGGTCCCATAAGTGCACTAGGGTACGGCAGGCTGAGGTGCGGAAGGACACGCCCTATCCCCACTGCGGTCGTTTTGGGGACATGTACTACCCTCCTTTCAGCAGGACTTGTCTTTTCCAGGCGCTACAGTTAAATCACATGTTTTCAACTGTTTATAAGGTTTTATCGACGTCGGCATCAGACTTGGCCATGAGCATCAAGCGGTGCAACACGGCAGTACGCGGCTGGTCCGGGGCGTGGTGTCTTTTTGTGTTGTTCCTATGGGGCTCTTCGGCATGTTTTGCCGGAAATATCGTGCTGCTTAGGAAGCCTGCCCACTCCGATGCGGAGGGAACGATTCGGAGGCTGGCGAATTTCTACGGCCTCCAACTCGAAACTGCTGAGGTGGGTTCGCAGAAGGAACTGAGCCACGCACTTGCGCTCCTAAGGAGTCCGGATACGCTCGCGGTCCTGATTGCGCAGGATGCACTCTCCGGATTCGATGAGAAGCAGATATCTGCAGCTCTGCAGAGATCCAGGGCGCCGGCTGTCCCGTTACTGGTCTTTGGAGTCACAACTGAAGCGGATGCAGGCAGCTTGAAACGTTGGTCCGGGGGAGCGATTGAGAAGTGCGTGAAGCTACCCACTGGTTTTCGGCCGGTCGCAATGGAAGCCGGAACCGCCGGGAACCTGACTCGCGCGCTCGTCGGGATAGCGCTTCCGGCAGTCGCTTCACCCGCTTGTGGCATCCAGTTCGAATCGTCGGTTTCGGGACAGATGGTGCTGTGGGCTCGCTCTGCCGACGGGACCAAGGCGGCGGTTCTGGTTCGTATTCAGGACCAGTCCGATGAGCGATTTTTCGTTCCGCAGATGGATCCCTTTGACCGGGAATGGATTGGCGATCCTGCGGGGCTGCCCAAGGCCTTTTCTGCGATGGCTCCGTTCATTTTATTTCTGTCTCACGCGGCCGGAGACTACGCCTGGCACTCGGACGGACATTACGCCAACTTGACCATCGACGATGCGTGGTTGACTCAGCCGTACGGGCACGTCGATTACCCAGCTCTACTGGCCGAAATGCAGAAACACAACTTCCATACTACCATCGCGTTTATTCCGTGGAATTTCGACCGGAGCGAACCGGAGATGGTCGCTTTGTTTCGGGCGCACCCAGAGCGGTTCTCCATCTGTATCCACGGCAATGACCACGAGCACCGGGAATTCGGGGACTACGCGCTGAATTCGCTGCCGGGTCAGATTGCAGATATCAAGCAAGGTGTCGCAAGAATGGAGCGATTCCGGACCCTGACCGGAATTGGCTACGACCGGTTCATGGTTTTTCCCCATGGGGTGGCGCCGGAAGAGACATTCGCGGCGCTGCGGACCTACGAGTTCCTCGGGACGGCCAACTATCTGAATGTGCCATTGGGCGCCACGATCCCGTCGGATCCCATATTTCTTCTGCGGCCTTACACCGTCGCTTACGGAGGTTTGCTCAGCCTTTCACGATACTCCTCCAGCGAGCGGATCCCGCAGGCGGAGATCGCGATCCAGTCTTTCTTGGGCAATCCGGTACTGCTTTACGGGCACGAGAGTATGTTTGACGCCGGCATCACTGCGTTCGACACAAACGCAGACTTCGTGAATCAGATTCAGCCGGACACACGTTGGACGAGCCTCGGAGAGATCGCCCGCCACTCCTACTTGATCCGGCGTCGCAATGACGGCGGGTTCGACGTACGGATGCTTTCCAGTGAAATGGCGCTGATGAATCCGGGCGATACCGAAGCAGTGTTTTATGTGCAAAGAGTCACGGACGCTTCATCCGTTTCTGCCTTGACGATTGACGGCGCTGCCGTCGATTTTGAGCGGTCCGGGAACGGATTGGGTTTTCGTACGGTTGTTCCAGCGCACCAAGTCCGTCAGGTGCGGATTGGGTTTCGAAACGATTTGGACTTGGCGCATCAAGACGTCCGCAAGAATAACCTGCACGCATATGTTCTGCGACGGGCCTCTGATTTCCGCGATCTATACCTCTCGCGATCTTGGGTGGGAAATTGGCTTAAGCAGGCCTACTACCGCAATGGCTGGGATGAAATGGAACGATGGCTGGAGCGGAAATGGTGGGTCGGCGCGGCGGGCGTGGTGCTGGTGATTGCAGGTCTACGGTTTCGCCGGAGGAGAGCCAAGAGACGCGCAGCAGCCCGGGCCGCTGTCGCCGGTGATCCGCAGTCGGGCACAAGCCGGCCTAGATCATCCGTTTGAGTTGGGTGAATATCCACATTACCAACCCGCTTTCGGACAGACGCTGGGATGACCTCGTGGCGGGGCATCCAGCGGCATCGGTATTTCATCAGCGGGGATGGCTCGATGCGTTGGCTCGAACGTATGGGTATGTGCCGCTGGTGCTGACGACGGCGGCCGAGGGTGAATCACTCCAGGACGGCGTTGTTCTGTGCCGCGTTTCGAGCTGGATTACGGGAACGCGATTGGTTTCGCTGCCGTTTGCCGACCATTGCGATCCACTCCTGAATGATGTCAACGCCCTGCCTCAATTCGTGAGCTGGCTGAAAACGGAATGCCATCGTCAACAGTTCCGCTATGCAGAAATTCGTCCGCTGTCGGGTCTGGGCGAAATGAATTGTGGTCTGCAGCCCGCTTCCTCTTACTTCCTTCATGAGCTCGACCTAAGGGGAAGTCTGAAGCAGATCTGGAGCGGATTCCACAAAGACTCTATTCAACGCAAAATTCAGCGGGCCGAGAGGGAAGGCCTGACCTGTGAAGCAGGTTCGTCGCAACGGCTGGTGGACGATTTTTATCGTTTGCTGCTGAAGACGCGTCGGCGGCATCGGCTGGTTCCTCAGCCTCGCGCATGGTTCAGAAATCTGGTCGAGTGCATGCAGGATCGGGTCGAGATTAGTTTGGCGCAAAAGGATGGCAACCCGGTCGCTGCCCTGCTGACTCTGCGCCACGGATCTAGCGTTGTTTACAAATATGGGTGTTCCGACGAGCGCTTTCACAACCTCGGGGGGATGCCGTTCTTATTCTGGAGGCTCATCGAAACGAGCAAAGCATGGGGCGCGCAGAGGCTTGATCTAGGACGATCCGATCTGGACAAGCAAGGCTTGATCGTCTTCAAGGATCGATTTGGCGCGAGCAGAAAACGGTTAACCTACTATCGCCATTTGAGTTCACCGAAGATTGAAGCCTCATCGCATTGGGACTCCGCTACTATGCGGCGGTTCTTCTCCATTCTGCCGGACGCTGCTCTCTCTACCGCCGGGAGACTGCTCTACCGCCATATA
>JACXTT010004869.1_pt1 | contig 19800 bp, 19 predicted proteins | sample 9270951 | NCBI WGS metagenome assembly JACXTT01 (sample SAMN15532306, study PRJNA645909) | rock metagenome | isolation source: weathered quartz diorite | place: Puerto Rico | collected 2017-06-21 | reverse complement strand
GTGGGTTTCGCGCAGGAAATGATCAGGGTCGATGGCGTGATGGCGAATCAGACCCACCAATGTGGCGCCGTAGCGGCGCCAGTAGAACTGGCGCAGTTCGTTGGCCGCATACGCGCTGAGATCAAGATGCTCGGCAAGATAGGCCGTCATCGACCGGTCGATATGCGGAAAGAGGTGCGGGCGGGCGTCATGCAGGGTGTTATCCAGATCGAAGATCCAGGTCCTGCCGCTGAAACGGGATGGCACAGCCGCTACCGGTTGCGGATCAGTGTACCCACGCCCTGATCGGTGAGTACTTCCAGAAGAAGCGCGTGCTCGACCCGCCCGTCGATGATGTGCACGCTCTTCACCCCGCTCTTGGCGGCATCGAGCGCCGATCCGATCTTCGGCAGCATGCCGCCGTGGATGGTGCCGTCGGCGAACAGTCCGTCCACTTGTTTCGGCGTGAGCCCGGTCAACAGATTGCCGTTCTTGTCGAGCACGCCCGGCGTGTTGGTGAGCAGGATGAGCTTTTCGGCGCGCAGTATCTCGGCGAGCTTGCCGGCAACGAGGTCGGCATTGATGTTGTAAGACTGGCCGTCTTCGCCAACGCCGATCGGCGCCACCACGGGAATGAACTCGCGGCTCTCCAGCAGCGAGATCACTTCCGGATCGATGCTCTGGATCTCGCCCACCTGGCCGATGTCGAGCATTTCGGCGGCATTGTCCTCGTTCTGCACCAGCATCTTCCTGGCGCGGATGAAGGACCCGTCCTTGCCCGTCAAGCCGATGGCACGGCCGCCGTGCTGGTTGATGAGGTTGACGATGTCCTTGTTCACCAGCCCGCCGAGCACCATCTCGACCACGTCCATGGTTTCGCTGTCGGTGACCCGCATCCCCTGTATGAACTCGCCCTTCTTGCCGACGCGCTTCAGGAAATCGTCGATCTGCGGCCCGCCGCCGTGCACCACCACCGGGTCCATGCCGACCAGCTTCAGCAACACCACGTCGCGCGCGAACGAGTGCTTCAGTTTCTCGTCGGTCATCGCGTTGCCGCCGTACTTCACCACGATGGTCTTGCCGTGGAAGCGGCGGATGTAGGGCAGCGCCTCGGCGAGAATCTGTGCCTTGTGCGTGGCGTCAGAGGGAGAAAGGGGCATGGTGCGCTCGCTTGATCGTGGAGCGCGAATTCTACCGCGGGAAATTCAGCCTCAGAGAAAAAACAAAGGCGGCCGCAGCCGCCTTTGCCCGGAAAAGACGCTATTACTGGATCGTGAGTTTCTTCGCAGTCACCGCGGCCTTCTTCGGCAGCCGGAGCTCCAGTACGCCCTCGTTGTACTTCGCCTGCGCCGAGGCTTCGTCGACATCCTGCTCCAGGCTGAAAGCACGATACGCCTTGCCGTAGTAGCGCTCGGAACGCAGGACCTTTTCGCCCTGCTTGTCCTGGCGCTCGCGTTTCACCTCGGCGCTGATCGCCACCTGGTTGCCGTTGATGGTGACGTTGATGTCTTCTTTCTTCACGCCCGGGATTTCGGCCTGGACGACGTAGGCACCATCGTCTTCCTTCACATCGACGCGGAATTGCCCATGCACCTGGTTTTCGAAGGTCATCGGGCGCACGAAAAAGCCCTTGAAGAGATCGTCGAAAGTCTCGTCAAGCGGATAGCTGTAACGGGCCAAACTTGCCATATCTGTCTCCTTTGCGATTAGGGATTGGGTCGGGCGTCGGGCGCCCATGCCCGCTATATGTGCGCCAGCGGGGCCTTTTCAAGGCCTTCATCAGGGCTGGCCTCTCCGCGCCGCGCCGCCCCGCGGTCACTCGTGCGCCCTGTGCGCTAGCGCCGCCAGGGTGGTCTCGACTGCATCCAGGCGTCCCGGGGCCACGTACCTGTCAGCGCGGTACGCGCGGCGGCATCGGTCCGCGCCGAGCCAGGCCTGCCTGCCGGCGGGCCGGGCAACCGGGGCAACTCATCCATCACTCCACAGGGGGAACCACTTATGGAAGCCAAGAAACTCGCCGGTATGGCGCTCGCGGCAACAGCCGCCGCTCTGTTCATGACAGGTTGTGCAAACATGGGCGGCAGCGGCGGAACCTCCGCGAAAGTGCATTGCGAAGGCGCGAATGCCTGCAAGGGCATGAGCGACTGCAAGTCCGCGAACAGCTCCTGTCAGGGCCAGAACGCCTGCAAGGGTCAGGGCTTCGTTTCGCTCACGCCGGCGGAATGCCGGAAGGTCTCGGGCAGGGCGTAAACTTCGTCGAACCTGGCGCCGCGGGGCATCCATTGCTGCGGATGCCCCGTTTTTCGCTCATCATGTTACGTCCATGACTGCACAACCTGCGCTCGGCTTCGGGCTGGGCCTGCGCACCGACCATTACGAGGACATCCTCGCGTCGCGGCCCAACGTCGACTGGTTCGAGGCGCTGACCGAAAACTACCTGGTACCGGGCGGCAAGCCGCTTCATTACCTCGAGCGCATCCGCGCCCAATTCCGTATGGTCCTGCACGGGGTTTCGCTGTCGATCGGAAGCCATGATGCGCTCGACCGCGAGTACCTCAAGGCGCTCAAACAGCTCGCGCAGCGCGTCGAGCCGGCCTGGGTGTCGGATCATCTGTGCTGGACCGGCGTCGCCGGCAGGAACCTGCATGACCTATTTCCCCTGCCCTATACCGAGGAGGCAGTCGAGCACGTCGCCGCCAGGGTGCGCGAGGTCCAGGATTTCCTGGGACGGCAGATCCTGCTTGAAAACGTATCCACATATGTGACCTTCCGCCAGTCGGAAATGAGCGAATGGGAGTTCCTCTCGGAGATCTGCGCACGCGCCGATTGCCTGATCCTGCTCGACATCAACAACATCTACGTCAGCGCCTACAACCACGGCTTCGATGCGCTGGATTTTCTGAACGGCGTGCCGGCCGCGCGGGTGTGGCAATTTCATCTTGCCGGCCACAGCAATTGCGGCACCCATATCATCGATACCCACGACGCCCCGGTGATCGACCCGGTCTGGGTGCTCTACGAGGCGGCGCTGCGGCGCTTCGGGAAGGTCGCCACCATGATCGAGCGCGACGACCACATTCCACCGCTCGCGGAACTGGTGAGGGAACTGGATCAGGCGCGCCGGATCGCGGCGCGGACGCTCGCGAGGGCCGCGGCATGAGCGCGCTCACCGGCACCCAGGCAAGCTTCCAGGCCTACGTGCTTGCGGGGGATGGCGGGATTGTCACCGAGATCGCCGGAGTGGACGACGCATTCCGCCGCGCCAGGCTCGCCATCTATTACAACGCCTACCGGCTGCGGCTCGCGGAAGCTCTGGCCACCGATTACGAAATCCTCAAGACCTACGCCGGCGACGCGATCTTCGACGGCATCGTCCGCGATTACATCGACGCGTATCCATCGGTATTCCGCAACGTGCGCTGGTTCGGTGGGCATCTTGCCGATTTCCTGCGCGACCAGCCGCGCTATGCCGGGCAGCCGATCCTGGGCGACCTGGCGCGGTTCGAATGGACGCTGGGACTGGCTTTCGATGCGGCGGATACGGCTGCACTGCGCTTCGAGGACGTTGCCGCGGTACCGCCTGAAGCCTGGGCCGGACTGCGTCTCACGCCGCATCCGGCGCTTCACGCCGTCGAGCTGCGCACCAATGCCGTCGCGGTCTGGAACGAACTCAAACATGCGAATCACGGCATCGCGCCAGAGAGCCTGCCCGAGCCATTGCGCTGGGCCATCTGGCGCAAGCAGCTCTCGCCGTACTTCCGCTCGCTCGAAGCCGACGAAGCCTGGGCGCTGGATGCCCTGCGCAATCGCCTTAGTTTCGGCGAAATCTGCGCCGGCCTGTGCCAATGGCTGCCCGAAGAGCAGGCCGCGCCGCGTGCGGCTGCGCTGTTGCGCGGCTGGGTGGACGAAGGCTGGATCGCTGCTCTCGAAACCACTCAGCATTAACGCATCCCGGCCAGGGACGCCAAGGACGCCAGGGAAAGGCGATAGCGTGAAGGTGAGGCTGAGTTAGGGTAAAACGGGCCTGTGTGCAACAGTGAGCGGGCTTGAACACCCATTTCGTTTTTGGATTTGGTTTTCCCTGGCGTCCCTGGCGGTCAGTGCTTGGCCGTTATTTTTTGCTCTCGCCTTCGTCCGTGTCCTCCGTGGTGAATGCTGCACTACAATCGGCATGACTATTCGTTTCAGTGCGCCCGCGAGGTGGCGTGGCCATGTTCAGACTATTCGTTCTCGTAATCGTTTGCCTTGCGGCGCTGCTGTGCCGACCGGCGTTCGCCATGACGTCGACCATGGTTGCATCCTGCCCTGCCGGGATGGACCAGAAGGTCGAAACGCTCACAGGAATGTTCAACGTGCATGTGATCTGCGACCACGTGCTGTTCGAGATTCCGAAACCGATGCTGAACCGGGACATGCTGGTGAACACCGAGTTCGCTGCGCTCTCGACGGGGAGCGACTTCGTCGCCCCGGGCTCCGTCGTCGACAACCGGGTGGTGCGCTGGGTCCGGCGCGGCAACAAGATCCATCTCGAGGACGTGCGCTACGAAATCTGGGCGCCGAACATGCCCAGCCTCCAGCGCGGCGTGGAATCAGCGTCGCTGCGCACCGTCATCCGGGCGTTCGACATCATCACCGAGGGCCCCGACGGCGCTCCGGTCATCGACATCACCGGATTGTTCGTCACCGAAGTGCCGGAAGGCTTCGCGCTGGAATTCATGCAGCACTTCAACATGGATCGCGTGGACCCGAAACGCTCCTTCATCGAAAACGTCAAGGCGTTCCCGCACAACGTCGACATCCGCTTCTACCAGACCTGGGTCCCCGATCGCAGCCGGCTGCGCAAGTCGGTGGAGTCCGACCAGGAGCGCATAGCGCCGGGGCTGGGCTTCATCTTCCACACCAGCCTTCTGCTTCTGCCCGAGCAGCCGATGCGCGGACGCTACTTCGACGAACGGATCGGCTACTTCGCCACGCCGTTCGACGACTACGGCACCGAGGAGCATGGCCGGGTGCGGCGTGCCTTCATCCAGCGCTACCGCCTGGAGAAGAAGGATGCGCAGGCCGAGGTGTCCGAACCGGTCAAGCCGATCACGTTTTATCTGAGCCGCGAAGTTCCCGACAAATGGCGCCCGTTCATCAAGCGCGGGGTCGAGGACTGGCAGGAAGTGTTCGAGAAAGCCGGCTTCCGCAATGCCATCGTCGCCCGCGACGCGCCGTCGGAACAACAGGACCCGAACTGGGATCCCGAGGACGTGCGCTACAACGTGATCCGCTGGACACCCAGCGGGCGCCAGAACGCGATGGGGCCGGCCGTGGTCGACCCGCGCAGCGGCGAGGTGATTTCTTCGCACGCGATCTTCTGGCACGACGTGCTGCACCTGGCCGAGAACTGGTTCTTCACCCAGGTCTCGCCGCTGAATCCGAACGCACAGAAGCTGCCGCTGCCGGACGACGTCATCGGCGATATGCTGCGCTATATCGTCGCCCACGAAATCGGCCACGCGCTGGGGCTGCGCCACAATTTCAAGGGGCATTCCGGGTATTCCGTGGCGCAGTTGCGCAACCGCGAGTGGACCAGGAAATGGGGTACCTCCGCTTCTATCATGGACTACGCGCGCCTGAATTATGTCGCCCAGCCCGGTGATGGAGCCTACCTGCTGCCCAAGTTCGGCCATTACGACTACTTCGCGATCGAATGGGGCTACCGGCAGTATTCGGCCGACATGACCTTCGACGACGAGTGGCCGATGCTGGACAGTCTCGCTGCCAAACAGATCGACGAGCCGATGCTGCGCTTCGGCGGTGAGGACGAGGCCGCCGCCCTCGATCCCAAGGTCAACACCAACGTGGTCGGCGGGGATCCGGTCGAGGCCGCCGATATGGGCTTGCGCAATATCGACCGGGTGATGCCCTTGCTGATCCCTGGTACAACCCACAAGGGCGGCGATTACGGCCGCTTACGGGAAATGTATTCGACCTTGATCATGCAGCGTCATCGCGAACTTGCCGCGGTGGCCAAAGTCGTCGGCGGCGTCGAGGAGACACGTTATCAGGCCGGGCGCGGGTCAGCGCCGTTCAAGCCGACGCCACCCGCGCGCCAGCGTGCAGCCGTCAGGTTCCTGGTGGATCGCGCGTTCGAAACGCCTCGCGCCCTGCTGGATCCGGAAGTATTGATGCGCGTGTCCCCGACCGGCGGCGCGGACGTCCTGCAGGGATCCAACGTGCAACTGCTGCGGCAATTGCTGGACGCAGGCGTATTTCAGAGGATGGCGGAAGCCAAAGTGCTGGATGCCGGTGGCAAGGGCTACGTCGGCGTCGACTTGCTCTATGACCTGAACGACGGCCTGTTCCGGGAACTGGCCGCGCCGAAGCCTTCAATCGAGCTTTACCGGCGCGAATTGCAGCGCAATTACGTGACCTTGCTGCTGGTGGCCACCGGCGTAACCAACGATCCGGAATCGGGTTCCAACGCGATCGCGTCCCGCGACGTGGATTCCGGATCGCTGCTCGGCACCCACGCCGGGTGGTCGAGTCGCAGCCTGTCTTCGCCGCTTGCCGACGTGGCGCGCCAGTATCGCCTCGATCGCTCGCGCCCCAGCGAGTTCCGCTCGGCGCTGCGCGCCGGCGTTGCGCACCTTTACGCCAGAATCGACGAGGCGCTCAAGCGCACCAGGGACTCCGACACCGTGTCGCATCTGCGCGACATCCGTTCGCAACTGGGTCAGGTGCCCTAACGCCGCCCCAACACATTCACCGCCAGGGACGCCAAGGACGCCAGGGAAAAACAATGAAGGATAGAAGTGAGGTGAGTGTTTGCGGACCTGTGCTGCCAACTCTCGCCGCGATCGATGATCAGCCAGCGGAATCTTTTTACCCGAACCCATTTTCTTGTTCTTGCCCTTCCCTGGCGTCCTTGGCGTCCCTTGCGGTTAACGCTTGGCCGTTATGATTAGTGGCCGTCGCTGTCGCCCGAGCGCACGATCGCGCTCACGGCAATTTTGTGCGTGCGCTTGCCGGCCTCCTCGATCACCAGCGTAAGCGGCACTTTCTCCCCGGCAACCAGCGGTTTCTTCAGATCGAACAGCATCACGTGGTAGCCTCCGGGCGCCAGTTTCACCGGCGTGCCTGCGGGCAGATCGAGTGTCTTGACTGCGCGCATCTTCATGGTGCCGCCGTCCAGCGTCATCGAGTGTACTTCTGCGGCAGCCGCGACCGGACTGGTCACCCCGGTAAGCCGCGCGTCGCGCGGGCTGATGATCTCCATGTAAACGCCCCCCACCGTCTGGCCCGGCAGCGTAGCTCGAGCCCAGGGATCGATCACGCGGACTGACTCCGCCGCAGGCGCCACTGGCGGAGCCGTTGCGGCGGCAATCAATGACAGGCGCACCGCGGTGCGAAAGAAGCCGGTTCTGAAATGAATGGTCATGGGGCTGGAACTGAGATCGCGAAAGGCGCGCATTGTTCCAGAAGGCACGGCGCCGCACAAGCGGCCGGGGGGACGTGATATATAATCCGTTTCGCTCCAGCATGATGAGAATTCTCGCCGCATTATTCGTCTGGTTCGGCAGCACCCTGGCTTTCGCCCAGGCTCCGTTGAACGGCGCAGTCGCGCTCGGACCGCTGGCCTCCAAGTCGTATCTGCTGGCGGACATGCTCAGCCAACAGGTCCTGGCCGCAAAGAATCCCGACGCGCGCGTCGAACCGGCTTCGCTCACCAAGCTGATGACCGCTTACGTGGTGTTCGACGCTTTGCGCCAGAAACACGTCACGCTGTCTCAGCCGCTGATGATTTCGGAAAAGGCGTGGCGCGCGCCCGGCTCGCGGATGTTTCTGGACCCGGGCAAGGCCGTCGCGATCGATGACCTGCTGCATGGCATGATCGTGCAGTCGGGCAACGACGCATCCATCGCGCTGGCCGAAGGCATTGGCGGTTCCGAGGAAGCCTTCGTCGTGCAGATGAACCGCGAGGCTGCGCGCCTCGGACTGAAAAACTCGAACTTCGTCAATGCGACCGGGCTGCCAAATCCGCAGCATTACTCCACGCCCGCCGACCTGGTGTTGTTGTCGGCGGAGATCATCCGCGAATTTCCGCAGTATTTTCCGATGTACCGTTTGCAAGAGTTCCGCTACAACAGCATCACCCAGCGCAATCGCAATGATCTTCTGGGCCGCGATCCCTACGTGGACGGCCTCAAGACCGGATATACCGAGAGCGCAGGCTTTTGCATGATCGCGACTGCGCAGCGCAACGGCCGTCGCCTGATCGCGGTAGTGATCGACGCCGGCTCGGAAGCGGGCCGCGCCGCGGAAGCGCAGAGGCTGCTCAACTACGGATTCGAGGCCTTCGACACCGTGAAGCTCTACGCCAGGGGGCAACCGGTGCATCAGTTGCCGGTATGGAAGGGCAACAGCGAACAGTTGCCGGCGGGATTTACCGACGATTATTACGTCACCCTTCCGAAAGGGTTCGGCGACCGCCTGAAAGCCCGGCTGGAGAGCATGCAACCGCTGATCGCGCCGATCCGCGCGGGGGACAGCGTTGGAACGCTGCGCCTGACTTTCGACGGCCAGCCCTTCGGCGAGCGCACCGTCGTCGCCCTGCAGACCGTCGGCATCGCCAACCTGTTCGTGCGCGGATGGCACAGCCTGAGATTGCTGTTTAATTAGAGGCGGGAATGGGAAATGGGGAATGATGTGATTACGTGATTCATAGGCGTTTCCCGATTTGCGATTTACTATTCACCGTTCACTATTCACCCTTCACTGCCCTTCAATGATTTATCTCAACAGCGAATTCATGCCGATCGAACAAGCCAGGGTCCCGGTGCTCGATCGCGGCTTCATCTTCGGTGACGGCGTGTACGAAGTGATCCCGGTGTACTCGCGGCATCCGTTCCGGCTCGCCGAGCATCTGCGGCGGTTGCAGGCCAGCCTCGAGGGCATCCGCCTCGCCAATCCCCATGACGACGCCGAATGGACACGGCTGGTGCGGCGCCTGATCGAACTGAACGAGCCCGAGGATCAATCGCTGTACCTGCAGGTCACCCGCGGCGTGGCCAGGCGCGATCACGCTTTCCCCAAAGGCGTGGCGCCCACCGTATTCATGATGAGCAATGCGCTGTCCACGCCACCACGCGAGCAGGTGGACAAGGGCGTGGGTGCGGTCACTGCCGCCGATAACCGCTGGCTGCGCTGCGACATCAAGGCGGTCTCACTTCTGCCCAATGTACTGTTACGGCAGCTCGCGGTGGATGACGGCTGCGTCGAAGCCGTACTGTTGCGCGACGGCATCATGACCGAAGGCGCGGCTAGCAATATTTTTGTGGTCAGGAACGGCGTTCTGCTGGCACCGCCGAAGAGTCATCTGATGCTGCCCGGCATCACTTACGACGTGGTGCTGGAACTGGCGCAGGCCAACGGCATCAAACACCAAATCCGTCCGGTTGCGGAGTCGGAGCTGCGCGGCGCGGATGAGGCGTGGCTTACCTCCTCCACCAAGGAAGTGCTGGCGATCGTCAGGCTGGACGGAAAGCCCGTCGGCGGTGGCGCGCCCGGACCGCTATTCAGGCGCATGTACGCGCTGTACCAGGACTACAAAGAGCGCGTGATGCGCACTTCCGGGGATTGACTCCGAAAACACCATTAGCGCATTCACCACCAGGGACGCCAAGGACGCCAGGGAAAGGCAAGAGCAAGAAAATGGGTTCGGGTAAAAAGATTCCGCTGGCTCATCATCGATCGCGGCGAGAGTTGGCAGCACAGGTCCGTGAACACTCCCCCTGCTTCTATCTCCAATTTGCTTTTCCTCGTTTTTGTTTTTCCTCCGCGTCCTTGGCGTCCCTGGCGGTTAACGCTTGGCCGTTATGAGCTTGATGGAAAACACCTCCCTCATCGAATACCCGACCGATTTCCCGATCAAGGTCATGGGCAGGCGAGAGCCGCGGCTGGTGCAGACCATCGTCGACATCGTGCGGCGCCACGCGCCGGACTTCGATCCGGCGACCGTGGAAATGCGCCTGAGCAAGAAGAACAGTTATCTCAGCGTCACCTGCACCGTGCGCGCCGCCTCGCGCGAGCAGCTCGATGCGCTTTACCAGGAGCTGTGCGATCATCCGTCAGTGGTCATGGTCCTGTGATGGGTGAACAGGGAATGGGGAATGGGTGAACAGTAAAGGGCAAATGGAAATGGCTGAGGGAAGAGCATTCTTGTCAAATTCGAGCCCGGTGCCAGCGGCGAAGGCACGTACCGCTTTACCGTTCACCGTTCACCGTTCACCGTTCATCATTCGGCGTCTCGGCATCGCCGAATACGAGCCGACCTGGCGGGCGATGCAGAGCTTCACCGCGGCACGCGGGGCAGGCACCCCGGACGAGCTCTGGCTGGTCGAACACCCGCCGGTCTACACGCTCGGGCTCAATGGCAAAGCGCAGCATCTGCCACGGACGGACAACGGCATTCCCGTCATCAAAGTCGATCGCGGCGGACAGATCACCTACCACGGTCCGGGCCAGATCGTCGTCTACACGTTGCTGGACCTGCGCCGCCGCGGTTTGGGAGTGCGGGCGCTGGTCCGGAAGCTGGAGAACGCAGTGATAGAATTGCTTGCGGACTACGGGCTTCAGGCAAACGGCCGCGTGGACGCGCCGGGTGTGTATGTCGCCGGCGCGAAGGTGGCGGCGCTGGGTCTGCGCGTGCGCGACGGCTGCTGCTTCCACGGACTGAGCCTGAACGTGGACATGGATCTGTCGCCATTCCGGTCGATCGATCCCTGCGGCTATCCGGGATTGCAGGTCACCCAGTTGCGCGACTTGGGAATCGACGAACCAACCGGCCCGGTCGCGGACAAACTTCTTGCGAAACTGGCCAACGAATTCTGAGCAGGCTTGCCGAATGGACGAAACCATAAAACGCGAAACCGGCGAGCGGAAGACCGCGCGCAACCCGGTCAAGATCATTCCAATCGCGCCGCTGAAGAAGCCGGACTGGATCCGCGTCAGGTCGCCGGGCAGCCAGAAGTTCTACGAGGTCAAGCAGGCGCTGCGCGAGCACAAGCTGCACACCGTGTGCGAGGAAGCCTCGTGCCCGAACATCGGCGAGTGCTTCGGCAAGGGTACGGCTACCTTCATGATCCTGGGCGATCTGTGCACGCGCCGCTGCCCGTTCTGCGACGTGGCGCACGGGCGGCCGCTCGCTCCCGACGCCGAGGAGCCGCTCAACCTGGCGAAGACCATCGCGGCGATGAAACTCCGGTATGTCGTCATCACCAGCGTGGACCGGGACGACTTGCGCGACGGCGGCGCGCAGCACTTCGCCGACTGCATCCGCGCGGTGCGCAGTCATTCCGCGCAGACCCGCATCGAGGTGCTGGTGCCCGACTTTCGCGGCCGTCTCGAAGTCGCACTCGACAGGCTCTCGGCCTGCCCGCCGGACGTGATGAACCACAATCTCGAGACCGTGCCGCGGCTGTACAAGCAGGCCCGCCCCGGCGCCGACTACCGCAATTCGCTGAAACTGCTGAAGGACTTCAAAGCGCGCTCCCCGGAGATTCCCACCAAGTCGGGGCTGATGGTGGGACTGGGCGAGACCGACGGTGAAATACTGGAAGTGATGCGCGACCTGCGCGAACACGACGTGGAAATGCTCACCGTCGGCCAGTACCTGCAGCCGACCCGTGGGCACCTGCCGGTGCTGCGCTACGTCGAACCGGCGCGCTTCAAGCAATTCGAGCAGGAAGCGCTGGCAATGGGATTCCGTCACGCTGCCTGCGGGCCGCTGGTGCGCAGCTCATACCACGCCGATCAGCAAGCTCACGAAGCAGGGGTGGCTTGAAGACGGGGAATGGGAAATGGGGAATGGGGAATGGGCGATTCAGTGATTAAGCGATTAAGGGACTGAGGGATTAAGGGATTCAGTGACCCAATCACTAAATCACTCAATCGCTCAATCGCCCAATCGCGCATCACCCATCACCCATCACTCATTCACTAGATCCAGCAACACGTCCCAGGATTTCTGCGTCTGTGCCTGCCCAGCCTGGAACGTGCAGTCCTGGAATTCGGGGTAACCGTCAATGATGCTGGTGACGGCACGATGGAGATTCCCGGGCGTCGATTCCTCGATCGCGACTCCGGCCCCGAAGGTTTCGATCAACTTCGCCATCCAGGTTCCCGCGGTCGCGACGAGCGGAGATCCGTGCGCCAGCGCATCCAACGTCACGCCGCTCACCCGGTCCCTGAAGTCCGCGCGATCGTAGGGCTGCAGGCAGATGCTGCCCGGGAACAGCGCGGCGTAGTCTTCGGGTGACAGGGTCTCCGCGGCCAATTCGAGCGGTGCATACCCGCTCGAGCGCAGCCGGACGATGTCCTCGCGCGTGGCTGCGTCGTATTTGCCGTAGTGGTCGGCGGAGACCTGGACCGTGACCGGGATTTTTTCCTTCCTGCGAGCCAGGAACTCGACGAAGTCCACGACGTGTCGGAATCCCTTGTCCTGCCGCGCGGCACCCGCGTAAAGCAGCCGGCGGAATGGTATCGCGGCGCTGCGGCGCTGGGCTTGCGTCGGCGGGTACGGCATCAGCGAGACGCGCGCAAATCCGCAACGCCTGAACACCTCCACCACACTCGCCGTGGTGCCCAGGATCACGAGGTTGGGCTGGTGCGCAGCGATCCTGCGCAGGAAGTGCAACTTGTCCGGCGTCTCCCTGACCCAATGGAAATACAGAAACACACGATTCCGGGGGATTTGCTTTCCGCCTGCCAGACTCAACAGCGCCAGGTCCGCGCGCCGCGCCGTGGGAAGGAACAGGGGAAACGGCTCGCGCAGCAACCGGCGGAACAGGAACAGCGATTGGAATAGCCTGAACCGGCGACTGAAATAAGGTTGCACGGTAACGCTGGGACCGAAATCGATGCGTTCCGCTCCCTTGCCCGCCCACAGCGTTATTTTCCGGTCAACGGCCGCCTGACAAAAACTGGAGACCAGGCTATGGCAGTGACCCGAGTAGCTTTCGAGGGTCGGCTCGACAACCTGGATCGTCGTTTTCATGCTGATTGCTTGAGCAGATTGTCTACGCGGGTACCCGCGTTCGCGCGAATAGATTTTCCGCGGCCTCGATCACGGTCCCTGCAGCCAGCATCTGCAGGCACGCGCTCTCGCTGCCTTCGTGGCGGGCGCAGCCTTCCTGCATGCACGGTACGCAGGTGCCTGCCCCTTGTACCAGCGCGACATTGCCGACGAATTGCGTGCCGCGAAACCGGTAGGGCGAAGGATCGGCATCGCAGCCCTTCGGCCAGGGACCCCATTTGACCGGATTCGACGGCCCGAACAACGCCACCGTGGGCGCGCCGACCGCAGCCGCAAGATGCGTCGTGACGGTATCCGGGCCAACGTAGAGCGCGGCCCGCTCCAGCAGCATGGCAAGCTGCGGGAAGCTCAGCTTTCCCGCCAGGTTCAGCGCGCGGTTCCCGGCGTAACGGCCGAGCAAGTCTGCGAATTCGTTTACGTAGAGAAGTTCCTGCGGATCGCTGCTGCCACTAAGAACGACGGCAATGCCGCGGGCGTTCAGCCATGCCGCCAGCTCGCGCCACTGAACCGGGTCCCACATCTTGTAGGTAAATTTGGGAAACAGATGCAGCACCGCAAATCGCGTCTTGCGGAATCCCGGGAACAGGCTGTCGACTTGGCGTTCATCTTCGACCGATCGCCCCATAGGGGTATCGAAGCGGCGCGGCAGCCCGAGCAGATCGGCAAGCCACAGGTTCTGCATCACCGTATGCGTATCGAGATCGTCGAAGGGCACGGTCGCGTGCAGCAAGGCGCGCTTCCATGCGTGCTTGGCGCCCGCTGCCATGACACCGATACGGCTCTTTCCGGCAAACCAGGCGTAAAGGGTCGGGCGATCGCTGGAAGATGTGGAGATCGCCAGGTCGTAACGCCGCCATAACCGCCGGGCGAAGCGCAGCGCCTCGATGGCCGGCTGCGAGGCCGGCACCGCGATCACTTCATCGAGATCCGGATTTCCGGTCAAGACGTCCTCGGTGCCCTTGAAGACCAGCATGTGGATGCGCGCAGACGGCCAGGCGCTCTTGAGCGAACGGACCAGCGGAGCGGTGAGCAGGACATCGCCGATGCGCCGGGTCACGACCACCAGAACCCGTCCCGGGTCCTGCGCCAGCACGAATCCGCCCCGATGAAACGCCGCCGGCGGACTCACGATTCGCTATCCCGCTTCACTTCTTGTCCAGCAGCATCAGTTTCGCGTAGCGGTAATAGGTCCCCTCGGCGGTGGCCACTGCGAGCATGAAGCCTTCGCGGCCGTCGAGAAATCCGCCACGCAGAAAGTAGGTCCGTATGAATGCCCACAGCCCGCGCAACACGGCTGCGGCGAGCCCGGCCTTCCTGCCGCCGCGCTGCATCTCCTGCGCCGCCAGTGAAGAATAGTTGTTCATCTTTTGCAGCAGCTCGTCCAGATCGACAAACGTCTCGTGCATGATCGGCGTACGCAGCGTGCCGGTCTTGCCCTCGGCGATCACGTGCTCGTGTACGACATCGTCGCTGAACCTCGCGGCACCGCGCCGGAAAAGCCTGGTGACATAGTCCGGCCACCATCCCGAATGGCGCATGAACCGTCCGCAGAAGCTTGACAACCGCGGGACACGGTACGCCACGGCTCCATCCGGACCGGAAATGACGTTCAGAATCTCATCACGCAATTCCGGCGTCACCCACTCGTCCGCGTCCAGCGACAGCACCCAGTCGCCGGTGGCGAGTGTCAACGCACGATTCTTCTGCGGACCGAACCCCGGCCAATCTGCGGTCACGCTTACACGGGCACCAAGCTCTTGCGAAATCTCGACCGTTCTATCGGTACTGCCGGAGTCGACAACCACCATCTCATCCGCCCAGGAAATGGAGGAGAGACAGCGCTCGATGTTCGCCTCTTCGTTCTTGGTGATGACGACGACCGAAATGCCCATTGCGCTCCCGGTAGCGATGCCGCTCAAGATCGCGTCAAAAACCCCGGACCGCGCGCCTGATCCGCCGGCGCAGCTTGCTGAATTTGAAACCTTTCACCAGATCCAGATCCTTGTCCCAGTTTGATTGCATGCAGACGCCAAGATAGCTGCGGGCGACGGCATTCTCGTTCTCGCCGATCTTCCTGTAAAGGTAATACTGCTCTTCGTAGTGATAGCAGCGGAAAATAGGCTCGATCGGGAGCAGCGGGATGCTTTTGAATGCAAGCAAGGCCTCCCCGTACCATCGCAGTTCGCCGGGATGCAGATCGATCGCGTCGATGATGCTTAGCCCTTTCGGCGCCAGAAATTTCTCATCGAGATCGCGCCAGACCCGGCCGCTCCATATCACAGGCGTCGGGCCGAATTCGAAGGATCGCCCACCGCGCCCGAAAATGCCCATGATCTCCGCGCATTCCCGCTGGCGGTCGCGGGCAATTCTCTCCATCCTGCTCAACGCGGCAAAGTGCAGCAGCTCCTTTGCCTCATGCATGACCGTGTACGGGTGCCTATCCGGAGAGATGAAGTCCGTGCGGTGAAAGTCGCGCAGGAAATAGCTGTCGCTATCCAGACAAAGATAATTCTCGGCTACGCCATAACGCCAGAATTCGGATTTCACGACCTGCTGGGCCTTCCCTCCAGGAAGTTTCGCAAAACGCTCGAGTCCGATCCGGGGATTCTTCACCACGATTTCGGCATCGGCGATAAGAGCCACGTCCAGGCCTTTGAGAGATTCTGCGAACGCGTCCAGATCCTCCGCGGGCACGGAAAGATAGAAGGGGATGGCATCCCGATTGAATTCCTTTACGCTCCGGCACAGTCGAACCGCACGCCGCAAGTCCTGCCGGTAACTCTTGCAAAACAGAACCAGATCACCTGTTGGCATCGAGGGTACCGACAAGTGTCAGAATTTCGTTCACTGCGCACCCAACGGGAAATTGAAACGCTTCCATCGTATCAACGAGTTCGTCGTTCGCCCATCTCTTGTATAAATTCTCCAGGCAGCGGGCTACGCCCTCGGCGTCGGCGGCGTTCACCACGGCGTGTCCCGCTCTGGAGAGCAGTCCGTCCAGTTGGGGATTCTTCCAGGTCAGCGCCAGAATAGGACGCCGCGCCCACGCGTATTCATAAAGTTTGGAGGGAATGTACTCCTCGCAGAAGGCATCCTTTCCGTGGAGAAGCAGCAAGCAATCGGATGTGCGCATGTGGCGCATGACCCGGTCGCGCCCCGACAAGCCGGATTCCGGGTCGTATTCCAGACGGCCATGCAGAATTACATTGTCCCTGTACGGAAATTCAGTCAAAGCAACCTTGCTCACCTTGTCCGGGTCGGATCCAAACACCTCAATGCGAACTGTCTCGCGTCCCTCGGGGTGCTGGTCCAGGAACTGGTGAAATCCCCTGAGAAACACTTCCAGATTTCGCGTCAGAGAAAGCGAGCCGAAGTGTCCAATGGACATGAATTCGCGGCGGGAGTAGCGTGCGTCGCCGAAATCGGGCCGCTCTGCTCCGGGGATAATTGCATGGCCCCTCTCCCGCAGTTCCGGATTGCGTTGTCGTGCGCGCTCCAAAGCCTTCTCGGTAAACCAGATGGCGATGTTCGCGTGGCGGCAGATCAGCCCTTCCATGTATCTGGCCCAGGCGTAGGCCATGCGCGACCGCTTCCAGTTCTCGTGGATCATCGGATCATGGACCTCCGCCATCCAGGGAATGTCGAAGCGCCTGGCAAGCAGATAGCCGGCGTAATGCGCCGAATTCGCGCCGCCCGTCGAGTAGATCAAGTCTACCTTCCCGGCCCGGATAAGCCGCGCGCCTCTGAAGTAAGCGAGAACGAACCAGGACCACTGACTCTCGAGGTGTATGAACAATCGCTCCAGCACCAAGGGCGGGATCAGGAGAAGGTTCATCAACCCCCTGGAGATCTTGTATTTCCAACCAGTGCCGAAGCGCATGCGCAAGACGTGGCGGAAATCGAAGCGAAGACCCGACGGGGCGACCGCGGGCACCTGGTAATGCGGCAACACTTCATCTCGCCGGCCGGTCGGCGCGCTGATCACGATCGGTTTAATGCCGGCAGCGAGCAGATGCGGAATCTTATCTGTAATGGTGTGGCTGGCAGCCCGACCGTCCATGTTGAACGCGTGCGAAAGAATCAGCCAGCTGCTTCTCACAGCTCAGGTCCATCCGAAGAAATATTGCATTTGTCCGCTGCCGCCAGCGTCAATTCACCGGATAACATGAACTCATTCAGTAGGTGGCGGCGAAAAATATCGCTCCAAGTACAGGTCGCTTTGGCAACGTTTAGATGACCCGTCAGGCGGCGGATACATCGCAGTGAACAACCAAGGCGCGACCGCACAACACCGGACGATGTCTCGCACTCGGCTCCACGCCGCAGGCCGCCGTCAGCGACCAGAATTCGAGCACGCGATGACCCGCAACAGCGACAGCCGGGGCGAAACGGGCGATAATCTCGCGCCCGAGTTATTCCGGGACACTCGGATATCCTCGCTTAAAACTAATTTGTAAAAATGACTTCAACTACCCACAAATTGATAAATGTCTTGTTTCTCGTATCGCTTTTTGGCCTTCTTCCACTTTGGACCATTCAACATACGATCGCTGCCCGATATCTGCTGGCCGGTTTGCTGCTCATTATTGTAGTTATCTCCAATCCCGACTGGAAAGTGTTTTTTCAGAAAAATAAAATTCTTCTGATCTTCTTTTCGTACCTGATTATTCATCTCGTTTTCTTCTCGACCGACTTCAAAATTGCGCTGGACAATTTTCGTGCGGGCTGGATGAAATCAATTTTGTTTTCACTTCTTGGTGCAGGTGCAGGCCTGTTGATCACCAAAGACAATCCCAGAAAACTACTGCTTTATCTGGGGCTTGCTTTTTCCTGCCCTCTATTGATGCATTTAGGCTTTTCGTTGCTTGAAGGTCTGAAAAGAGGGGCTATTCCATGGGGCTATTGGGGAGTCAATACGTTTCATGGTGATCTTGGCTACGCAGCCCTTCACGCCAGCATGTTTTTAAGTGTATTTGTCCTGTATCAAGCCAGAAATCAATATGAAAAAGCATTTGCTTTGTTTTTACTATCTGCTTGCATAGCATCCCCTCTGATTGCCAGTACTCGCGGAGGCACCGCCTTTGTATTCATATCGTTGATATTTGTCTCTCTAGTCAATCTGGCGATCCAGTTCAACGCCAAAATCACTCTTCATAGACAATTGCTGGGACTGTTGGCTATTTTGTTGGTCTTGATGGCCGTCGTGAAAATGGGTTCCGTTGCTGATCCTGCCAACCGAGGGTGGAACAGTCTCATCTCTCGACTGGAAATGGGCTTGAAAGGCGACCCCTTAAAAATCAATTGCGAGGGTATTGGTGTACTTCGAAAAGCGCTGGAAGATGAAGGCCAAGTCATTACCCCGGAAATCTCACGAGCCTTGGAAACCATCAACGATGGCGACGGCGCGAGGGTGATGACTGCTCGAGCAGCCCTGTTGCTCTCGGCAGCCAATCCAATGGGCATTAATCAATCAAAAAGAGCCTATCAAATTGCCCTCTCGAATGTTTGCAATCCCACGATTCTTCTTGCACATGCGCACGTGGGATGGATTGACACCGCACTGTCGATCGGCATTCCTGGAGCAATTCTGTATTTCCTGGTACTGCTTAATTTTGCGAGGTTAGGTCTTCGGTCCATGCAATCTGATGAAATCAGCAGACCCTATGCAGTGGCTCTCTTCACGATGTCCACAATCTGGATTGTTCGAGCCTTTATTGATTCGACCCAAAGAGACCACGTTTTGGAAATGCAGCTCTTTACGATAGCTTTTCTGTATGGCTTTATCGTCAGCCATAAAAACCCGGTGGTATCCGTCCGACGTGAAGTCACTCCACCCGGTTGAACATCCCGCCAAAAGAAGGGTTCGATTGTACAAGCTTCGACCGCAGCGATTCCTTGAGTCTACGAACTAAGTGAGTCCTGTAATATTTACCCGATCCACCCCCCATGCCGCTGATGACCGGGGGTGACCTGAATAACACGTGTTTCAGATCATTCTGCAAGACAATTTCCTTGAAGTTGTCTTCAAGGCTTGTTCCGTACGAGCCGCCTACTTTTAAATGAGCCTGGGAAAAATATTGCAAATAGACTTCTTTGTCGGCTAAATAAAAACGGGTGTCAATGTATTCAAACTCTGTTTTTTTGAAAGAGAACACATTTGCAAAATACGCCTTGCATAAAAAGAAGCCATTCCATTCTTTCAGGCATTCAGGAAAATTATCTACCCATAGCTTCCCTGTACATTTTGCAAACCAATCAGCCCCCTTTAGGAAAAGGGAATGGCGGAGAGCATATTTGATAATTTCACCCTCTCCATAGCCCTTCCCATGAAGCGCGACCAATTGTTTATCGTTTTCAAAAAAAAGGCATTCAATTGAACGTCCGGGAAATCGGTTTTTGACGATTTCGGAAAAATCATAGCCTGAACCATCGCAAATCACCAAACGCATATCTGCAGATACATTCAACCATTTATCGATCGAATCCAAGGTGTAATTAACTCTTTGGCCTGGATCTTTGAGTGTGACGGAATGATCCATCACGACGACGCTCGATGTTAAAAGAACCGGGGGTAAATGTGAGCTCATGATGGGTCAGAAGTGGTCCCGTCTGTTTGACCACCTTTCCCGAATTTATAAGTGCGATCCGGGGCTATTGAGGAAACTGCAGAGTCGTCCACCGCGGCATGCGTCGCTTGCGACGAAAGCAAAGCCGCGGTCGACCAGTTGGGGCGCACGGAG
>JACXTT010004868.1_pt1 | contig 19801 bp, 18 predicted proteins | sample 9270951 | NCBI WGS metagenome assembly JACXTT01 (sample SAMN15532306, study PRJNA645909) | rock metagenome | isolation source: weathered quartz diorite | place: Puerto Rico | collected 2017-06-21 | reverse complement strand
GGAATGAGGGCCAGGGCCTTTGCGCGAACCACGGCTTTGGTTGAAACTCCTTAACCCTGAGCCTAGCTAATCGGGCTTTCATCTCTCCCCCGCAAGCGCGGGCCGTTTCTCCTGGAGTTCTCTGCAATGGCGCCTGCATCCGGCAGCCTGAAATCTGTGTGCGTGTTCTGCGGCTCGTCCGACGCCGCCGATCCCGCCTATCTCGCCGCGGCAGGCGACCTGGGCCGGGCCCTGGCCGCGGCCGACCTGCGCCTGGTCTATGGCGGCGGCGGCGTGGGCCTGATGGGCGCCACGGCGCGGGCGGCGCACGAGGCCGGCGGCAAGGTCCTGGGCATCATCCCCGACTTCCTGATCGGCAAGGAGCGCGCTCTGGAGCGCGTGGAGCACGAGGTTGTCACCTCGATGCACCAGCGCAAGCAGCGGTTCTTCGAGGAAAGCGACGGCTACGTGATCCTGCCCGGCGGCATCGGCACCCTGGAAGAGGTGATCGAGCTGCTCTCCTGGCGCCGCCTGGATCTGCACACGGCCCCGGTGGTGTTCTACAGCCCGGACGGCTTCTGGGAGCCGCTGTTCGCCCTCTTCCAGCACACCGTCGACACCAAGCTCACCCCGGCCAGCTTCATGGGCGCCTGGACCGTGGTCGAGCGCGTGGAAGACATCGTGCCCGCGCTCAGGGCCGGGCCGAAAGCCGGCTCGACGTCAATGCTGGCGAGCCTCGCCTAGGCCGCGCTAGGCTGTGCGGCATGCCCACAGCCTTCGCCACCGCCCCGGACGGCGTCCGGATCGCCTATGAGACCGTGGGCTCCGGCCCGCCCGTCATCCTGCTGCACGGCGGCGGCCAGTCGCGGCGCAACTGGATCGACGCCGGCTATCCGGCGCGCCTGGCCGATCGCTTCCAGGTCATCGCCATGGACTTCCGCGGCAATGGCGAGAGCGGCCGGCCGCGCCGCGTCGCGGACTACGCGCCCGAGCGGATGTGCGCCGACGTGCTGGCGGTGGCCGACGCGTGCGGCGCGGATCGCTTCGACCTGGTGGGCTATTCGCTGGGCGGCAACGTCGGCCGCTATCTCACCCGCCTGACGCCGCGCATCGCCCGGTTCGTGATGATCGGCGTGGGCTTCGGTCCGGGCGCATCGGGGGCGTTCAAGACCCGCCTGGAAGCCATGCTCGCGCCGTTCGAGCCCCTGCTGGCCTCGGGCGGCGACGAGGCGTCGGTGGCGGCCCTGCCGCCCGCCCAGCAGGCGCAGTGGCGCGATCCCAACATGGGGCCGCTGGTGGCGCTGTTCCGGGCGCTGATCGACTACCCGCCCCTGGAACCGGCGGACGTGCCCTGCCCCGCGCTCTGGCTGGTGGGCGGCGGCAACGAGGTGGGCGCCTTGGCGGAGGTTGAGCGGCTGCGGGACGGGCTGCCGGCGACCCAGGTGCGCCTGCAGATCGTCGGCGATCTCAACCACGCCCAGGAGCTGGAGGCGGTCGACCAGATGCTGCCGCCGATCCGGGCGTTCCTCGACGCGACGCCGGTCTAGCCGTCGTCCACGACGCACTGGGCGCTGTACCGGGCGATCGAAGGGTCGGCGGCGACCTGGGCCACGAGCCAGTCGCGGAAGGCGGCGATCTTGCGCACGCGTCGGCGGTCGCGCGGATAGGCCAGCCAGGCGTGACGCCGGTAAGGCACGGTCACCGGAAACGGCTGCACCAGCCGGCCGGTGTCGATCTCGGCGGCGTAGAGGATCGGCGAGGCGAGCGTCAACCCCTGGCCGGCCAGGGCGGCGGCGACCTCGGTGGTCTGCGACTCGGCGGCGAAACGCGGGCCGGGCTGCGCGTCCCCCGAGCCGCCCTGCGCCACGCCGGCGGCGCGGAACCACAACGCCCACTCCGCCTCGGTCCCGATGCGCGGCGCATCCAGCAGCGCGGCCGGACCGCGCGACAGGTCCAGGCGCTCGGCCACCTGAGGCGCGCAGAGCGCGGTCATCAGCGAGGGGAACAGACGCACGGCCTCCAGCCCCGGCCAGTCGCCGTTCCCCGTGCGGATCGCCACGTCGAAGCCGTCCCGGGCGAGGTCGATCATGCGATTGCCGCCCTCCAGCCGGACCGCGATCTTCGGGTGCGCGAGCTGAAAGCCGCCCAGCCGGGGCGCCAGCCATTGGACCGCCAGCGACTGCAGGGTGTTGATCGCCAACACCCCCTCGTCGCTCTCCGAGAGATCGGCGACGGCGGTGCGCAGGAGGCCCATGGCCTCGGTCGCCGCCCGCGCCAGCCGCTCGCCCGCCGGGGTGAGCGCGACCTCGCGCGGCAGCCGCCGGAACAGCGGCTGGCCCAGGCGCTGCTCCAGCGCCTTCACCTGCCAGCTCACCGCCGCCTGGCTCACGCCGAGCTCCTCACCGGCCTGGGTGAAGCTCAATAGCCGCGCGGCCGCCTCGAAGATCCGAATGGCGCTGAGCGGCAGGCTGGCGAGTGCGTCTGACATAAGGTAGGCTTATCCATATATGAGGAGAGCCCGTTTGTCTCGGCCCCCGTCTCGCGCGATTTTCTCCTGACAATTCGGCAGAAAATCGGAGTTCGCAGATGGAAGAGGTCTATCACACCTACAAGCCCGCCCCTTATGGGTGGTGGCTGGTCGCCGCCGCGGTGGTCCGCGCGATCGGCCGGGCGCTGCGCGCCAATCCGGGCCTCAAGGATGAGCGCGCCGCGGCGCTGGCCGTGCTTCACGGCACGCTGCACGATCCTGTCGGCCCGCACTGATCTCTAGGGGACGTTGGCGTCCAATTCCTCGAGCCAGACCTTGGCCGTGCCGTCGGACGGGGCCCGCCAGTCGCCGCGCGGCGAGAGCGCGCCGCCGGAGATCACCTTGGGCCCATTGGGCATGGCCGAGCGCTTGAACTGGCTGATCTCGAAGAACCGGAACAGGAAGACGCCGAGCCATTTCTTGATCGCCGCCAGGTCGTAGGCGTTGCGGGTCCCGTCCGGAAAGTTGGAGGGCCAGCCGCCGGCGGCCACGTCCCGCCAGGCGTGCCAGGCCAGGAACGCCACCTTCGACGGCTTCAGGCCGTAGCGGGTGATGTGGAACAGGCTGAAGTCCTGCAGCTCATAGGGGCCGACCTTGGCCTGGGTCGACTGGATCGCCCCCGTGGCGTCGGCGGGCACCAGCTCCGGTGAAATCTCGGTGTCGAGGATGGCCATCAGGGTCTCGGTGGCCGCGGCCTCAAGCTGGCCGGTCTTCACCACCCAGCGGATCAGGTGCTGGATCAGGGTCTTCGCCAGCGAGCCGTTGACGTTGTAGTGGCTCATCTGGTCGCCGACGCCGTAGGTGTTCCAGCCGAGCGCGATCTCCGACAGGTCGCCGGTGCCGAGCACGATGCCGGAGTGCTGGTTGGCGAGGCGGAACAGGTAGTCGGTGCGCAGCCCCGCCTGAACGTTCTCGAAGGTCACGTCATAGAGCTTCTCGCCCCCGGCGTAGGGATGGCCGATGTCCTCCAGCACGCGCAGGGCGGCGGGCTTGATGTCGATCTCCGCCCCGGTGACGCCCAGCGCATTCATCAGCGCCCAGGCGTTGGACTTGGTCCCGTCGCTGGTGGCGAAGCCCGGCATGGTGAAGCCGAGGATCTCGCTGCGCGGTTTGCCAAGCGCGTCGAAGGCCTTGCAGGCCACCAGCAGGGTGTGGGTGGAATCGAGGCCCCCGGAGATGCCGATCACCAGGGTCTTGGACTTGGTGGCGCGCAGGCGCTGGGTCAGGCCCTGGACCTGGATGTTGAAGGCCTCGTAGCAGTCCTGATCGAGGCGCGCGGGATCGTCCGGCACGAAGGGGAAGCGGTCCAGGGGCCGCTCCAGGCCGATGTCGTCGAACGTGGGCTTGTGGTCGAAGCGGATCTTGCGGACCAGGGCCTCGGGCCGCCCGGCGGCTACGGCGGCGTTGTTGAAGGTGGGCGTGCGCATCCGCTCCAGCCGCAGGCGCTCCACGTCGATGTCGGCGACGGCCATCTGGGCCTGTGTCGGAAACCGCTCGGTCTTGGCGAGCACCTTGCCGAGCTCGTGGATCGAGGCCTGGCCGTCCCAGGCCAGGTCCGTGGTGCTCTCCCCCGGCCCGGCGGCGGAATAGAGGTAGGCGGCCATGCAACGCATGGACTGCGAGGCGCAGAGCAGCTCGCGGTCATCGGCCTTGCCGACCACGATGTTGGAGGCCGAGAGGTTCAGCAGGATCAACGCCCCGGCGAGCGCCGACTGGGTGGACGGCGGGGCCGGCGACCAGAGGTCCTCGCAGATCTCCGCGGCGAAGCTGAAGTCCGCCAGGTCGGTGGCCTCGAACATCAAGTCCGTGCCGAACGGGACCTGCTGGCCGGCCAGGCTCGCCTTTAAGCCCACCACGCCGGCGCCCGGTGCGAACCAGCGATTCTCGTAGAATTCCCGATAGTTGGGCAGGAAACTTTTCGGGACGATTCCGAGGATTTTGCCGCGATGGATGACCACGGCTGAGTTGTAGAGCGCCCCGCCGTGGCGGACCGGCGCGCCGACCACCAGCACGGGCGTCAGCTCGGCGCTGGCCGCGAGCAGGCCGGCGATCTCGGCCTCCACCCGGGCCAGCAGGGCGTCCTGCAGGAACAGGTCGTCGATGGCGTAGGCCGACAGCCCCAGCTCCGGGAACAGCATCAGGTCGCAGCCGCGCGCGTGGCCGTCGCGGGCCAGCGCCAGGGTCTGCGCGGCGTTGAAGGCCGGGTCGCCCACCGCCACGGCCGGCGTGCAGGCGGCGACGCGCACAAGTCCGTGACTGTGGATCGCGTAGAACGGGTGGGTCACGCGGGCGGCGCTCCGGTTCGGCTGGCCTCCCTCATTGCGCTGTGTCGCGGCGGGGAGAAATGCTCAATTTGAGCATAATAGCCTAGTCAGGCGCTTAACGCAAAAAAGGCCCCGTCAGGGGCCCTTCCTCAGTCGTCGCGGTGAACGCGCTCGCGGCGCTCGTGGCGTTCCTGGGCTTCCAGGCTGAGCGTGGCGATCGGCCGGGCGTCGAGGCGGGCGACGCCGATCGGCTCACCGGTCTCTTCGCAGTAGCCGTAGGACCCGTCCTCGATTCGCCGCAGCGCTTCGTCGATCTTGGAGATCAGCTTGCGTTGCCGGTCACGGGTGCGCAGTTCCAGCGCCCGATCAGTCTCCGACGAGGCGCGATCGGCCAAGTCCGGATGATTCTCGGTTTCGCTCTGCAGATGCTTGAGGGTCTCTCCAGATTCCCGGAGAATGTCCTCTTTCCAGCCATTGAGCTTCTGCTTGAAGTACTCAAGCTGACGCTCGTTCATGAACTCCTCGTCCTCGGAAGGACGATATTCAGGCCTCTCAGCCAATACGGCGGCCGACTTCATAGACACTCCGAGCCCCCTATACACCCCGAGACACGCGCGGCGCTTATAACAAGAAAAACAGTGGTTTCAATCGAAGCTTGTAAGCGGGCGCCATTAGGCCGCACGGCCGGCCTGCTCAAGCTTGGCCATCTCGACCGCCGCGCGCAGCTCGATCTCGTCGAGCACCGCCTCGAGTTTCGGGTCGTCCGTGGACGCGCGTTCGTCGCGCACCGCGCGGCGCAGCCGGTCGAGTTCGCCTGAGGAAAGATCGCCGTCCAGCAGCCCGACCCGGATGTTGTCCAGCACGTCGAGGATTCGCCCGGCGCGGCCCACGGCGCGCCGCTTACGCTCCAGCGGCCCGCCGGTCTCCTGCAGCGCCAGCAGCGCCTCGACGCCCATCACGCCTTGAGTCGCGGAAACCGAAGACACCTGGCTGGGGCCGCTCGCGCCTTGCAGCGACGGGATGCGGAATCCTTCGCCGCCTCCGCCGCCACGGGCCGGCTGGGCGCCTGACGAGGGTCCGATCCCGCTTGGGCCGGTGACCTTCATGCTGCGCTCAAACCCCCCGCGAAAATCGCTACAGCCCACATCTGCGCCGCCAAGCTTGCAGCATGGTTAATGCCGGGCAAAAACTGCCGATGGGGCGCAGGCTGCGCGAGGGCGATGCGGACTGCCCTACTGATTTTCTTGAACTTTCAGCGACCCTGGAACTGGCACGCGGCTGGCAGAGGAAAAGCCGAAGTCATGCCGTCTTTGCCGTCCAGGGTTTTCATGCGTCATCCGATCCGCGCGCTTTCGCTCCTCTTCCTCGTTCCCGTCCTCGCTTTGGGCCTGGCCGTCGCCGGCCCGGCGGCCGCCAAGTCGCGGATCAAGGACATCGTCGAATTCGAAGGCGTTCGCGACAACCAGCTGGTCGGCTACGGCATCGTCGTCGGCCTGAACGGCACGGGCGACGCGCTGCGCAACGCACCCTTCACCAAGCAGAGCCTCGAGGCGATGCTGGAGCGGCTGGGCGTCAACACCCGCGACGCGACGCTGAACACCAAGAACGTGGCCGCGGTGATGGTCACCGCCAAGCTGCCGGCCTTCTCCGCCACCGGCGCGCAGATCGATGTGACGGTCTCGGCCATGGGCGACGCCAAGAGCCTGCTGGGCGGCACGCTGCTGGTCACCCCGCTGATGGGCGCCGACGGCCAGGCCTACGCCTCGGCCCAGGGCACGGTGCAGACCGGCTCGGTCAGCGCCTCGGGCGCCTCGGGCTCCACGGTGTCCAAAGGCGTGCCCACGGCCGGCCGCATCGCCGGCGGGGCGCTGATCGAAAAGGAAGTCGGCTTCCAGCTGGCCTCCATGCCGGTCTTGCGCCTCACCCTGCGCAACCCCGACTTCACCACCGCCGGGCGTATCGCCCAGGTGATCAACGCCGCCTTCCCCGGCTCCGCCGTCGCCGAGAACCCCACCATCGTGGCGATCAAGACGCCGGCCGGCCAGAACATGATGAGCTTCATCGGCCAGGTGGAGAACCTCTCCGTCGAGCCGGACGCCCCCGCCAAGGTGGTCATCGACGAGGTGGCCGGGGTCATCGTCATGGGCGAGAACGTGCGCCTCTCCACCGTCGCCATCCAGCAGGGCAACCTGACCATCACGGTCAAGGAAAGCTCGGCGGTGAGCCAGCCCAACGCCTTCTCCAAGGGGGGCACGACCGCCATCGTCCCGCAGAGCGACGTCTCGGTGGACGAGGAGAAGGGCAAGCAGTTCGTGGCCCTGAAGTCGGGCGCCTCGCTGCAGAGCCTAGTGGCGGGCTTGAACGCGCTGGGCGTCACGCCGCGCGACATGATCTCCATTCTCCAGGCCATCAAGGGCGCCGGCGCCCTGCAGGCCGACATCGAGGTGCTCTGATGGCCGACCTCGCCCCTGCCGTCACGCCCGCCAGCCTGCTCACGTCGCCCGCCGTGCAAAGCGCGGCCGAGATGGCCAAGCGCGGCGACATCAAGAAGACCGCCCAGAAGTTCGAAAGCTCGTTCCTGTCGATCATGCTGCAGCAGATGTTCGAAGGCACCGAGACCTCCGCCCCGTTCGGCGGCGGTCCGGGCGAGAGCATGTTCAAGTCGTTCATGACCGAGGCCATGGCCAACAAGATGACCAAGGCCGGCGGCATCGGCGTCGCGCCGGCCATCGAGCACGTGATGCTCAAGCTCCAGGGGCTCACCTGATGGATGACGCCACCGAACGCGTCGAGCAGCTCATCCTGCTCACCGACCGCCTGACCGAGCTGGTGGCCGAGCAGACCCGCTGCTTCGAGACCCATCGGCCGCAGGACGCCGTGGTCTATGTGGACGAGGTCGGCCGCCTGGCCAACCTCTACCGCCACGAGTCGGCCAAGGTGCGCGGCGCGCCGGAGCTGGTCGGCCGCGCCGGCCTGGCGCAGCGCACGCGTCTCACCCGCGCCACCGAGGCCTTCGACGCCGTCCTGGCCCGCCACGGCCGCGCGGTGAACGCGTCCAAGACCGTCACCGAGGGCCTGGTCCGCGCCATCGCGGAAGAAGTCGCCTCGCAGCGCCAGAAGGGCTCGACCTACGGGCCGGGCGCGGCGACCTCCATGGCCCCCGCCACGGCGATCACGCTGAACAAGCGCGCCTAGCGCGTCCAGCCCGCGCGAAAACTGAGCGGCCGTGATGCGGCGAAGGCGCCTGCCCGTTGCGGCGGCGCCCGCGAGCCGGGGCCATGAGTCTTACGGAAGCAGCGCCTGCGCGCTTCCAAGTCACCTGCCCGCTTTCTGCAAGATTTCACCCGCGTTTTGACGCCGGTGATCAGTTTCCGGCGTCCCGAACACGCTCGAAATCCATGCAGTCGGCGGCGACTGCACCGGCGATACGCGCCAGCGCCCGCCGGGCAAGCAATTGAGCGTCTCATCGCCGCCGATCGACCGTCACGGCGCCGGGTCCATTGCGGTCTGAAGCCGTCCGCCTCTCCTGAAACCCAAGAGCGGTGTCCACGGAGCAATCCGGACGACCGCCAGGGGGAAACCACCGCGAAGGCGCCGAACCATTGGGCTGATGATGCGGGGCATTCAATGACGGGTTTGCGTAGGACGGCCTTGTTGGCCGGCATTTCCACCTGGGCGCTGATGGCGGCCGGAGCGGCCGGCGCCGCGGAGGCGGCCGACGCCGCGGGCAAAAACACAGCGGCGGTCGATGAGGTGATCGTCACCGGCACCCGGGCGACGTCGCGCACGGTGACCACCAGCATGGCGCCGATCGACGTGCTGACGGCGACGGCGCTGGCTAAGAGCGGCAAGATCTCCACGCGCGACCTGATCTCGACCCTGGTGCCTTCGGCCAACACCTCCAACTCCGGGGCCGGCGCCAGCTTCGCGATCAAGACCCTCTCGATCCGCGGCCTGGCCGGCGACCAGACCCTGGTGCTGGTGAACGGCAAGCGGCGGCACAACACCTCCATCCTGTTCGTCAACGGGACGACGCAGAACGGCCAGTCGCCGCCGGACCTGGACCTGATCCCGTCGGCCGGCGTCGAGCGAATCGAGGTGCTGCGCGACGGCGCCTCGGCGCAGTACGGCTCCGACGCCCTGGCCGGGGTGGTCAACATCATCCTGAAGAGTGCGCTCGGCGGCTCGGCGCAGTTCCTGGGCGGCGCCACCTATCGCGGCGACGGCCAGACCGGCCAGGCTTCGCTGAACTATGGCTGGGGGCTCGGCGACAAGGGCTTCATCAACGCCACGGTCAACGCCCAGACCACCACGCTGATCGACCGCGGGCAGAACTCGCCGAACACCGCGGTGCTCTATCCGCTGATCGCCGGCAAGCCGGACCCGCGCGAGCTCACCGCCAACCGCCACACCGCCCACCCCGGCGCGCCGGCCTCACAGCTCTACGTCGGCAGCTACAATGGAGAGTACGAGCTCGGCGACGGCGTGAAGCTCTACAGCTTCGGCACGCTCTCCAGCCGCTATTCGGCAGCCTGGCTGACCTATCGCCAGCCCAACGCCAGCAACAACATCATCTCGGTCTATCCGGACGGCTATGCGCCGCGGCTGTTCCTGCACGACCGCGACTACCAGTTCGCCGTCGGGCTGAAGGGCGAGCTCAACGGCTACAACTGGGACCTGTCGACCACGCTCGGCCACAACAAGAATATCTTCGACACCAATTCGCTGAACGCCTCGCTGGGCCCGGCCAGCCCGACCTACTTCTACGCCGGCACGCTGGGCTTCAAGGAGTGGACCAACAACTTCGACGTCACCAAGGAGTACGACGTCGGGCTCTACAAGCCGCTGTTCCTGGCCGCCGGCGCCGAGTACCGCAGCGACAGCTTCAAGATCGCCGCCGGCCAGCCGGAATCCTATGTGATCGGCAGCTACGTGGCCCCGCCCGGCCTGCCGAACGCCGGGGTGATCACCCAGGGCGGATCACAAGGCGTCAGCGGCTTCGCGCCCTTCGCCGCCGGCGACTTCAAGCGCAGCAACGCCAGCCTCTATCTCAACGCCGAGCAGAAGCTCACCTCCTCGCTCGAGGTCTCGCTGGCCGGGCGCTACGAGCACTATTCGGACTTCGGCTCGACCACCACCTACAAGGTCTCCGGCCGCTGGGAGCCCATCGAGAACTACGCGATCCGCGGCACCATCTCGAGCGGCTTCCGCGCGCCATCGCTGCAGCAGGAGCACTATGGCTCGTCCAGCACGATCGGGGTGATCGTGCCGCCGGCGACCACCACCCAGCTCTATCCCGTGCAGCTGTTGCCGCCGGACAATCCGGCCGCCGCGGCGCTCGGGGCCAAGCCCCTGCAGCCGGAGAAGTCGCAGACCTATTCGGTGGGTCTCGTGGCCCGGCCGCTGCCCAGCCTCAACGTCACGCTCGACGTCTACCAGATCGAGATCAAGAACCGCATCCTGCAGACCGCCGTGCTGGGCCCCAGCGCCGCGATCAGCACGCTCCTCAAGGGCCTGGGTCTCAACCCGCAGCAGGCGGTGTTTTTCTACGCCAACGCCGCCGACACCACGACGCGCGGCCTGGACTTCGTCGCCGACTACCGCACCGATTTCGACACCTGGGGCGCGGTGAAGTGGACGCTGTCCGCCAACCTCAACAAGAACAAGTTCGACCGCGTGATCCCGCCGGCGTTCGGCTTCACCCTGATCGACCGCGTGCGCCAGGGCGACTTCACCGTCGGCCAGCCCAAGGACAAGGAGATCGTCTCGGCCGACTACACGCTCGGCAAGTTCGAGGCGACCCTGCGCGTCACCCGCTACGGCGCGCTCATCCAGCGCAGCACCAACCCGGCCCTCGACGAGCGGATCGCGCCAGCCGGCATCGCCGACCTCGATCTGTCCTACCAGTACACCGACACCCTGAAGTTCTCGATCGGCGCCAACAACATCACCGATGTCTATCCGGACATCGTGGCGCCCGGGAACCGCGGCGGCGCCAACCCCTTCACCTATTACAACCAGTACTCGCCGTGGGGGATCGGCGGTGGCTTCTACTACGCCAAGATCAACTACGAATTCTGAGGCGGCGTCGTCGGATCGGCGCCAGCCTGGGCGAGCAAAAGGTTTGGGGGGTTCCATGAGTAAGCCGCCGCGCGAGGGCGTCGATCGCCGCAGCCTGCTGTCCATGGGGGGCACGGCGCTGGCCGCCGCGTCGGTGGCGGCGCCGGCCGCCGCGGCGGGCAAGGCCAGGGGCGGCCGGCGCACCCGCCAGGTGACCGTGCGCGAAGGCACCAACATCGCGGTCTCGGCCGCTCCGGACGGCAAGACCCTGGCGCTCGACCTGTTCGGGGTGATCTGGACCTTGCCGGTGGGCGGCGGGACGGCCCGGCGGCTGACCGACGACCTGACCGACGGCGCCCAGCCGGACTGGTCGCCGGACGGCAAGCGGCTGGTGTTCCAGTCTTACCGCGACGGGACCTTCCAGATCTGGACGGTGAACGCGGACGGGACCGGCCTGACCCAGCACACGCACGGCGCCTTCGATTGCCGCGAGCCGCGGTTTTCGCCGGACGGCAAGACCGTCGCCTTCTCCTCCGACCGCACCGGCGCCTATGCGATCCACACCCTCGACCTGGCGAGCGGCGAGACGAAGCTCTGGGCCTCCGCCGAGGGCCAGGCCTGCGAGCCGGCCTGGTCGCCGGACGGCAAGCGGATCGCCTTCGCCGTCGAACGCGCGCGGATCGAGATCGTCGACGCCCAGGGCGCACGAACCGTGGGGCCGAGGATCACGGCCTCGGCCGACCGGCTGGCGCCGGCCGAGCTGCACAGCCCGGCCTTCACGCCGGACGGCAAGGGCGTGGTCTATTCGGTGATCGACAAGGGCCGCGCCGAGCTGCGCGGGCCCGGCGGGGTGCTGGTGAGCGGCGAGGACATCTTCTCGTTCCGCCCGGCCTGGCTGCCCAACGGCGACTACCTCTACACGGCCGACGGCAAGATCCGGCGGCGCGCCATGGGCGGCCAGGCAGCCACTGACATCCCCTTCGCGGTGACGGTTCCGGTCACCAGGCCAGTCTACAAGAAGCGCCAGCGCGACTTCGACAGCCAGGTCGCCAAACCGGTCGTGGGGATCGGCAGTCCCGCCCTCTCGCCCGATGGCCGCCAGGTGGTGTTCCGCGCGCTGAACGCCCTCTACCTGCTGACCATCGGCGGCAAGGCTGCGCCGCTGGTCAAGGACGGCTTCTGGTGCTGCGACCCGGCCTGGTCGCCGGACGGCAAGACGCTGGCCTACTCCACCGACCGCGGCGGCAAGCTGGACATCTGGCTGCGCGACATCGCCAGCGGCGCCGAGCGCAAGCTGACCAACCACAAGGACGCCGCTCTCTCGGCCGCCTGGTCGCGGGACGGCCGGACCATCGCCTTCCTGGACCAGAACGGCGCGCTGCACACGGTCAGCGTGGCCGGCGGCGAGATCCGCCAGGTGTTCGGCGCCATCTGGGAGCCCGGCAAGCCCACCTGGAGCCCGGACGGCAAGACCCTCGCGCTCGCCGCCTTCAAGCCCTACTCCGCCCGGTTCCGCGAAGGGCTGAGCGAGATCCTGACGGTGGACGTGGCTACCGGCGCGGCGACCTATCAGCCGGTGTTCCCAGACAAGTCGCTGGGCACGCGCGGCGACGACGGTCCGGTCTGGTCGCCGGACGGGACGAAGCTGGCCTTCGTGTTCGCCAGCCGCCTGCATGTCGCCAGCGTCGACGCCAAAGGCCGGCTTTCCGGCCCGCCGAACGCGCTCAACAACGAAGTCACCGACGCGCCGACCTGGAGCGGCGATTCCGCCACGATCCTCTACCTCAGCAACGGCGCGCTGCGTCTGATCCCGGCGAGCGGCGGGGCGGCGAAAACCGTGCCGCACAATCTCACCTGGGCGACGGCGAAGCCGAAGGGCCGCGTGGTCGTGCGCGCGGAGCGGCTGTGGCAGGGCCTGACCCCGGAGGTCCGCAAGGACGTCGACGTGGTGATCGTCGGCAACCGGATCGCCGACCTGCTGCCGGCCGGCTCCAGCGTCGGCGACGCCAAGGTGGTGGACGCCCACGGCGCCACGGTGATGCCGGGCCTGGTGGAAATGCACGCCCACCGGCAGATGCAGGGCTACGGCTACGGCGACCGCGACGGGCGCCTGTGGCTGTCGCTCGGCGTGACGACGGCGCGCTCCCCCGGCTCACCCGCCTATCATATGGTCGAGGACCGCGAGGCGATCGACGCCGGCCTGCGCATGGGGCCGCGCTATTTCTCCACCGGCGAGGCGATCGACGGCGGGCGCATCTTCTACAACTTCATGCGCCCGGTGACCGAGCCTGGCCAGATGGCGCTGGAGCTCAGCCGGGCCAAGGCGCTGAGTTACGACCTGATCAAGTCCTACGTGCGCCAGCCGCTGCAGGCGCAGCGCGACGTCGTCGCCTGGGCCCACGCCCACGGCATCCCGGTGACCTCGCACTACCACTATCCGGCGCTCGCCTTCGGCCTGGACGGGATGGAGCACATCGGGGCCACCAGCCGGACGGGTTATTCGCGGACCACCAGCGCGCTGGGGATCAGCTATGCCGACGTCACCGCCCTGTTCGTCGCCAGCGGCGCGCGGCGCACGCCGACCCTGTTCACCGCCTCGGCGCTCTATGGCTCGGATCGCTCGCTGGTGGACGACCCGCGGATCAAGGCCCTCTACCCGCCCTGGGAGCTCGACAAACTGAAGGCCCGCGCCGACCAGGCGGCAAGCGGCGACAACGCCGTGCCCCTGGCCGCGCTGAAGGGTCAGGTGCGGCAGGTGAAGGACATCCTGCACGGCGGCGGGCGCGTGGTGACCGGCACGGATTCGCCGATCGACTTCAACGGCGTCAGCCTGCACATGAACCTGCGCGGCATGGTGAAGTACGGCCTGACGCCCTACGAGGCCCTGACCACCGCCACGCGCTATTCCGGCGAGTTCCTCGACCAGCCGCTGGGGGTCATCAAGCCCGGCATGCTGGCCGACATCCTGGTGGCGAACGGCGACCCGCTGACGCGCATCGAGGACGCCGCGGCCGTGCGCTACGTGATCAAGAACGGCGAGGTCTACGACCTGCCGGCGATCATGGGCCCGTTCGCCGGGATGAAGGTGAGCGAGGCGTCGGCGCCCGTCCGGGTGGCGGCTGGCGCGCGCCGCCCGGGCCTCTGGTGGCATGAGGCGGCCTACGTGGAATCCGGGCGGGCGTCCTGCTGCGTGGACGGGTTCTGCGCGGTGGGTCCCAGCGGACGGCGCGTGTTCACCGCCACCGAGGTCTGAGGCGGAGCGCCGGTATGGAATTCAAACACTTGTTTGACGCTGCGTAAGCGGCCTATCTTGATGGAGTCGCCGGGCCGTTTCCGGCGATCTACGTTCTCAGGGCGGGGTGAAAGTCCCCACCGGCGGTAATGCCCCTCCTTCGCTCGCAGAGCTTCGGAGGGGACGAGCCCGCGGGCGCCCTGCATAGCTCCTCGGAGCGACGCAGGGGACTAGCAGACACCGGTGCGATCCCGGGGCCGACGGTTAGAGTCCGGTTATGAGAACCGTCGATGGCGCCTGCTCGGCTTCGGTCGCGCGCGCGTCCGCGGCGTCTCCCTGAGTCGTGGTTCTTCAACCCCGTCAGGGAGACAGACCATGACCCAAGTCGCTCAGAAAGCACTCGAACTTCCCACCGCCAACGGCGCCTTCCGCGCCGCCAAGATCGCGTTTGTCCACGCCCAATGGCACCGCGACATCGTCGAGCAGGCCTACGTCGGCTTCCTCGAGGAGATGGCGGCCTTGGGCTTCGGCCCGGAGACCGTCGACCGCTTCGAGACCCCCGGCGCCTTCGAGATCCCGCTGCACGCTCAGACCCTGGCCCGCACCGGCCGCTATGCCGCGGTGGTGGGCGCAGCCTTCGTGGTGGACGGCGGCATCTACCGCCACGAGTTCGTCGCCGAGACGGTGGTGAACGCCCTGATGCAGGTGCAGCTGGCCACCGAGACGCCGATCTTCTCGGTCGTGCTGACCCCGCACCATTTCCACGAGCACGACGTCCACCAGCGGTTCTTTCACGACCACTTCCGGGTGAAGGGGCACGAGGCGGCCCGCGCCTGCTCGGGCACCCTGGAAAGCCTCGCCCGCCTGGCGGCTGCGGCGTGAGGTGCGGCGATGGAAACCGATCTTCTCTCCCCGCCCGTCGGGTTCTCGGCCCATGACCGCAAGAGCCCGCTGACCGATCCCTGGGAGCCGCTCTACAGCCGCAAGGCGGAGCGCGCGGTGGTCCTGGGCCTGCGCGCCGGGCCGGCCCACACCAACAGCCGCGGCTTCGTCCACGGCGGGCTGATCAGCGCGCTGGCGGACAACGCCATGGGCCTCTCCTGCGCGAGAGCCAGCGGCCACAGCGGCGGCTTCGTCACCGTGACCCTGAGCGTCGACTTCCTGGGCACGGCCTTCGAGGGCCAGTGGTTGGAGTTCGACACCGTGTTCGTGAAGCCCGGCAAGTCGCTGGCCTTCGCCCAGGCCTTCGTCACCGCGGACGGCCAGCCCTGCGCGCGGGCCAATGCAGTGTTCAAGGTGCTGAACTCAGACGTCCGGAGGACCGCATGACCGCCTATGTCGTGGCTCAGATCTCGATCCACGACCGGGCCCGCTACGATCGCTACGTAGCGGGCTTCCTCCCGACCCTGAAGCCCTATGGCGGACGCCTGCTGGCGGCGCAGGAACAGCCCCAGGTGCTGGAGGGCGACTGGGCCTGCGACAAGGTGATCCTGCTGGCGTTCCCGGATCAGGCGCAGGCGCTCGCCTGGGCCGGCTGCGACGAATACCAGGCGATCGCCGGGGATCGATTGGCCGCGACCGAGGGGCCGGTGCTGTTGATCCAGGGTTACACCTGATGTCGATCTGAGATCGATTGTTGCATCTGCGTTTCAACCCTGACGGGTTCCTCCTAGGCTCGCGGCATGGGTGATTCGTCCGTGGGCTGATGCCGCGTGACGGATCGCAATTGGGAGGGATCCACTATGCTTCGTCACTCAACGCGCGCCGCGTTGTTCGCCTTCAGCGCGCTCAGCGCCGTGGGCGGCTTCGGCTTCGGCGTCGCCAACGCGCAACCCGCCGCCGCCAGCTCCACGGCGACGGCCTCCGAGATCGTCGTCACCGGCTCGCGCATCCGCACCAGCCCGCTCGACCAGGAAGCCCCGGTCATCCAGATCGACCAGGCGGCGGTGGCCAAGACCGGCCTCACCTCGACGGTGGACGTGCTGCAGCGCATCCCCTCGGCGGGCGGCGGCCTGAACTCGAAATTCAACAACTCCGGCAACCTCGGCAACCCGCCGGACGGCGGCGGCGTCGGCGCGGGCTCGGCGGAAATCGACCTGCGCTACCTGTCCTCGCGCCGCGTGCTGGTGCTGGTGGACGGCCTGCGCTGGGTGTCCGGCGCCTCGGCCTCCGGCGTGCCCGGCGCGGTCGACCTGAACACCATCCCGTCCTCGATGATCAGCAAGATGGAAGTGCTGCAGGAAGGCGCCTCGCCGATCTACGGCTCCGACGCCATCGCCGGCGTGGTCAATATCATCACCAAGAAGAGCCAGGACGGCTTCCAGGCCTCGGCCCAGGTGGGCGAGTTCGGCGAGGGCGACGGCTTCAGCCAGGACTACAACTTCTCCTGGGGCGTGACCCAGGACCACACCCGCGTGGTGTTCGGCGGCGGCTACTTCAAGCAGCAGCCGGTGTTCTCCGGCGACCGCGACATCTCGCGCTTCCCGAACCCCTACCAGACCTCGTGCCTGGGCGGCGGCTGCTCGTCGGGCACCCCGCTGGCGCGGGTGATCATCCATGACCCGAACACCAACAACGACCTGGACATCACGCTGAAGCAGGCGCTGCAGCCGGGTCAGCGGCCGATCTACAACCCGCTCGATCCGACCGGCGCGGCCGGCAGCTACAAGGCGTTCGGCGCCCTCGACCGCTTCGACTTCCAGCCGTTCAACTACATCGAGACGCCGCTGGAGCGGATGAGCGCCTTCGCCTCGGTGGAACAGGACCTGACGGACTCGATCCGCTTCCGCGGCCGGGCCAGCTATGTGGAGCGCCGCTCGGCCAACCAGGCCGCGCCGCTGCCGCTGTTCGTCGGCCCCGACGCCGGCAACGGCAACCTGCTCGACACCATCACCATCAGCAAGACCAACCCCTACAACCCCTTCGGCTTCGACCTGACCAACGGCACCTATTCGTTCGTCGGCCGCCGCCTGGTCGAGGCCGGTCCGCGCCACTACGAGCAGACCGTCGACACCTTCAACGTCACCGCGACGGTGGAAGGCGACGTGCCGGTGATGACCCGCACCTGGCACTGGGACGTCAACGCCGTCTGGTCGCGCAACCACGCCGACCAGTCGTTCACCGGCAACGTCAACGCCGCGCGCGTCCAGCAGGCCCTGGGCCCGGCCGCCAACTGCACCGGCGCCTGCGTCCCGCTGAACATCTTCGGCGGCGCCGGCACCATCACCGCCGACCAGCTGGCCTTCATCGGCTTCACCCAGGTCGACTCATCGCAGCAGGAACTGCACGACTACTCGGCCAACCTGACGGGCGACCTGATCGACCTGCCGGCCGGCCCGCTGGCCTTCGCCGTCGGCGTCGAGCACCGCCAGACCTCCGGCTACTTCCAGCCCGACCCGATCGTCGCCGAAGGCCTGTCGTCGGACATCCCGGCGCAACCGGCCAAGGGTTCGATCACGGTCAAGGAAGTGTTCGGCGAACTGCACGTCCCGATCCTGAAGGACCAGCCGCTGTTCTATCGCCTCGACGCCTCGGTGGCCGGGCGCTGGTTCGACTACTCCACCTCCGGCTCGGACTCGACCTACAAGGCCGGCGTCAACTGGAAGCCGGTGCACGACGTGCTGGTCCGCGCCTCCTGGGGCCAGGGCTTCCGCGCGCCGTCGATCGGTGAGCTGTTCGGCGGGGCCTCGCGCTTCGACCAGGTGATCACCGACCCCTGCTCGGGCTTCCTGACCAACGGCGCCAGCGCCGCGGTGCGGGCCAACTGTATCGCCCACGGCGTCCCCGCCAACGGCAGCTACAACCAGCTCAACGCCCAGCTGCCGGTGATCACCAGCGGCAACAAGGCCCTGAAGCCGGAAACCAGCGACGCGAAGAACTTCTCGGTCGTCTGGGCGCCCTCCGCGCTGAAGGACAGCTCCTGGTCCAGCGGCGGATCGATCGAGGTCGCCTACTCCGAGATCAAGCTCGACGGCGCGATCCAGGCGCTGGACGGCCAGACGGTGCTGAACCGCTGCGCCAACACCAACGACGCGCTGTCCTGCGCCACCGTCACCCGGACGGCGTCGGGCGCGATCTCGGCGATCACCAACCCGCTGATCAACATCGGCGGGATCGACACCCAGGCGGTGGACCTGAACATCCTGTGGTCCTCGCCGAACTGGGACTGGGGCCGCCTGAGCGTCACCTCCAACTCGACGTTCCTGTTGAAGTTCGCTGAGCGCCAGCCGACCGACACCGGCTTCGCCACCATCGAGCGCAAGGGCACGGAACGGGGCAGCCCGGACCAGGCCTATCCGAAGACCAAGTCGAACCTCAGCGTCGACTGGGATCACGCCGGCTTCGGCGCCACCGGCACGGTGCGCTACATCTCCGCCGTCGAGGAGACGCAGCAGCCGAACAAGCTGGACGCCCGGACCTACCTGGACCTGCAGGTGCGTTGGACCCCGGACATGTGGAACAGCAATTTCCGCATCGCCGCGGGCGTCAACAACGTGTTCGACAAGGACCCGCCGGGTTGCATCAGCTGCAGCCTGAACAACTTCGACCCGAACGCCTATGACGTCCCGGGCCGGTTCTTCTACCTGCAACTGAGCTACCGCCAGTAGACGACGCGCGGCGTCCCGATGGCCTGCGGGCTGTCGGGACGCCGGCTCTACCGCCGGGCGCCTGCAACCGAGCGTGCGGTCAGGTGTTCCAGGCTTCATGAGACAGCACCCTTGGCCAGGCCGATTGGGTCTCGCAGCCGCCGCGGCGTCAGTCGCCCTTGGCTACGCCGCCACCGCCGCCGCCCAGATCACCCCCTCGCCGCTCAACGACGATCCGCCGCCCACGCCGCCCAAGGTCACGTCGACCGAGGCCGCCCAGGCCACCGCGGCAGAGCAGCGCGACGCGCGCAAACTCGCGACGGCGGTTTTCGCCAAGCCCGCCGCCGCGGCGCGCGCCGCCGACAAGGCCGACGCCGCCAACCAGCCCGACTTCAACAGGATCGAGCCGAAGCCCGAGTGGTCCGCTCAGAGCGGGCCGCAGATCAGCGGCAAGGGCGTGGAGATCAAGACCCCGTTCTGATCCCGGCCAGCTCGATCCGCCGCGAGACGCCGATCGCCTCCAGGAAATCCGGATCATGGCTGACCACCAGCAGCGCCCCGTCGTAGCCGGCGAGCGCGGCCTCGATGGCCGAGATCGAGTCCAGGTCCAGGTGATTGGTAGGTTCGTCCAGGATCAGCAATTGCGGCGGGCGCTCCGCCATCAGGGTGCAGGCCAAGGCCGCCCGCAGGCGCTCGCCGCCGCTCAAGGACGACACCAGCTTCTCAGCCGCCGTATTGCGGAACAGGAACCGCGCCAGGGCCGCGCGAGCGGCGTTCTCGTTGGCGTCAGGGTTCAGACGCCGGAAGGCCTCAGCCAAGGTTTCCTCCGACCGCAGCATGGCCGTCTGCTGGTCGAGGAAGGCGCTGGCCGCCCCACGCGTCACACGGCCTGAGGTGGGCGCGAGTTCGCCCGCCGCCAGGCGAATGAGCGTCGTCTTGCCCACGCCATTGGCGCCGGTCACCGCCACGCGCTCCGGCCCGACGATCTTCAGCGACAGGTCCGTGAGCAGCGGCGGCGCGCCGCCGTAGGCGAAGCTCACCTGCGCCAGCTCCAGCACCGTCTTGCCGGCGGCGAGGCCGGTGGGCGGCAGGTCGAACGCCAGGGCGCGAACCCGCTCGACGCGCGCCTCCGCCTCGGCCAGGGCGCCGGCGG
>JACXTT010004867.1_pt1 | contig 19804 bp, 14 predicted proteins | sample 9270951 | NCBI WGS metagenome assembly JACXTT01 (sample SAMN15532306, study PRJNA645909) | rock metagenome | isolation source: weathered quartz diorite | place: Puerto Rico | collected 2017-06-21 | reverse complement strand
CGGCAGCACGGATTGGGCCGCGGTTTTTCGGCCTCTGTCAGGCGCTGCCGGCGGGATGCCAGCCCATCACTGCCAGCAGCACGGCGAAGCCGACGACATAACCCAGGGCCACATGCCAGCCACATTTCAGCCACTGCCCGACCGACTTGCCCTGCGGATACATGCTGACCAGGGCCACGCCCGCCGACGAGCCGAACCAGATCATCGAGCCGCCAAAGCCGACCGCGTAAGCGAGAAAACCCCAGTCGTAACCACCCTGCTTGATGGCCAGCGCGGTCAGGGGAATATTGTCGAACACCGCCGACAGGAAACCGAGACCCAGCGCGCTATGCCAGGAAGCGATTGGCAATTCCTCCACGGGCATCATCGATGCGCAGGTCACCAGCGAGAGCAGGAATACGGCGCCTTTGAAAGCATCGGGAAGCGCTTCCCAGTCGGGCCGTCGCAGGGGCAGCGAGACGAGAATGGCGACCCAGACGGCAACGCCGATGAAGGGGAACAGATCGGCCTGCTGGCTGTAGCGCAAATTGACGACGACATTGGTCACAACGGCAAAGACCAGTATCAGGCCAACGATGCCGATGCGCTTCCAGTCAACACGAACATGCGCGCTGCTGTTCCTGATGATGGGCGAGAATTTGTGTTGCTGCAACGACGCGGGAATCCCGCAAACGACCAGCGCGACCACCGCGGCCACATAGGCATGAAATACTTCGATCGGACTGACCCCCGAAATCCACAGCATGGTGGTGGTTGTGTCACCCACCACCGAACCGGCGCCGCCCGCGTTGGAGGCCGCGACAATCGCCGCGAGGTAGCCCACATGCACTTTGCCGCGGAACAGCTGGTGTGCCATGGCGCCGCCGATCAATGCTGCCGCGATATTGTCGAGGAAGGAGGAGAGCACAAACACCATCAACAGCATGATGAAGCCGCCCTTCCAGTCATCCGGCAAATAGCGCGGCAGCACCAGTGGGACATGGCTCTTTTCGAAATGGCGGGACAGCAAAGCGAAGCCGAGCAGCAGGCACAGCAGATTGGCAAGGATCACCCATTCATGGCCAAGATGCGCGCCAAAGCCGGCCAGTCCCGGGCCGGTCTTGAATCCGGTAAATACAATTTTGTACAACGAGATCACCACCAGTCCCGCGAGCGCGACGCGCAGCGTATGTGCATGAAACAGCGCCACGCCGAGCAGGGTCAGCCCGAACAGAATGAAATCGAATGGAATGCCGCCGACCTTGACCAGGGTATAAGCAGGCGCACCGGCCGCCAAAACGGGCAGTGGCGCCATGGCAAACACCAGCCCGAGTAAAACGTGGCGGATCAGCAATGCAAATGCCATTTGATTTCCCTCGGCAGGAATATTGTTGTGGAAGTCGCCACGAGTACCCCTACGGAACGAGAATCACATGCACGCGATAGGGGCCATGCGCGCCGATGACTATGGTCTGTTCGATATCGGCGGTGCGCGACGGTCCGGAGACGAAAAAAGTGGCACGCGGCGGCGCTCCCATTTCATCGCGCATCAGTTGGAAGGCGTCTTCCATGGTCGGCACGATGCGCGTTTTCCGGACCACGCAAATATGCGTCTCCGGCAGCAGCGCCGTAACCTTGGGCGTATCGCGCGCGCCCAGCAGCAGCAGGGTGCCGGTCTCGCCGATGGCGCAGAAGCAGCCGGTGAGGCCGGTGAGGTCGCTGGCGTCGGCCGGGCGACTGGCATATTGCAGGTTCGAACCCGACCAATCGAGCGCGGCGAATTCGTCCCAGCCGGCGAGTGCCGGTTGCAGCTTCAATGCGGACAGGTAGCGCGAAATTTTGCGCGGCACATCCGCCAGCGAGTCCACTTCGGCCAGCGTCGTTGACAGGCGCGCGCATTCCTCGATGAAATGCCCGACAGGTTCGTGCTTGCCAAAACCCGGCAGGGGCCCGCGCTGGCGGGCGCGGATGACGGCGCGGGCCGCATCGATTTCCGCACTGCTGGTGGCACCGGATTTGCCGCTGTTGGCGCGAATGCGGGCGAGTATGTTTTCTCTCGCGCTCATTTGCGGCCCCGCTCGGCGGCATACAGTTCGCGGAAGGTCTTGCCCGGTGGGGCCGGCATATCGCGCCCATCGGTCCAGCCATCGATACCGGGCAGGCGATGAATAAGCCGGTCGCGCCCGCCCATCCAGGCGGCGATGCGGGCGCCCATTTTCGACAGCAAGGCATAAAGGCGCGGCCGCGTCACCGCAAAACTCCAGGCCTTGATCGCCCAGCGCTCGCCGAAGGGCCGCAATTTCAGATCGAATTGTTTTTCGCGAAGCTTGCGCATCAGGTCGGGCAGCGGAATTTTCACGGGGCACACCACCTGGCACTCGCCGCAAAAGGTGGCGGCATTGGGCAGATCGCCCGCGTTCTCGATGCCCACATAGGTCGGCGTCAGCACCGAGCCCATCGGGCCCGGGTAAACCCAGCCGTAGGCGTGGCCGCCGACGTTTTGGTAAACCGGGCAGTGGTTCATGCAGGCGCCGCAACGAATGCAGCGCAGCATGTCCTTCATCTCGCCGCCGACCAGCTTGGTACGGCCGGCATCGACCAGCACGATATGCATTTGCTCGGGTCCTTCGATTTCATCCGCGGTCTTGACGCCAGTGGTCAGCGTCAGATAATTGGCGATCGACTGGCCGATGGCCGAGCGCGGCAGCAGGCGGATCAGGGTAGCGAAGTCTTCCAGGGTCGGAATGACCTTTTCGATACCAGTGATGACGCAGTGAATGCGCGGGATGGTGGTGACCATGTCGGCATTGCCCTCATTGGTCACCGTCAGCGTGGTGCCGGTTTCGGCGATGACAAAATTGGCGCCACTGATGCCCATGTCGGCGCCCAGGAAATGGCTGCGCAATACTTCGCGCGCCTCGCGCGTCATCGCCGGAATATCGCTGAGGCGCGGCTTGTGGTGCGCATCGACGAATAGCTGCGCAACCTGCTCTTTCGATTTATGCACCGCCGGCGCGACGATATGCGAGGGCGGCTCCTTGGCAAGCTGCAGAATGTATTCGCCGAGATCGGTTTCCATCACCTTGACGCCTGCGGCTTCCAGCGCATCGTTGAGCGACACTTCCTCGCTGACCATGGACTTCGACTTGGTGACCGTCCTGACCGCATTCTTCTGCGCGATCTCGACGATGATGGCATTGGCTTCTTCCGCCGTCTCCGCCCAATGCACTACGGCGCCACGCCGCGTGGCGTTCTGTTCGAACTCGAGCAAATAGGCATCGAGATTGCCGATCACGCGATCGCGCATGGCCGCCGCATAGCTGCGGATATCTTCCCAGTTGTCGATGGTGGCCACGCTGGCGGCGCGGCCGTCGACAAATTTTCCCTTGGCCTTTTTCAGGGCCGTCTGCAGCACCGCATCGTTGAGCTTGGTGCTGGCGGTCTGCTTGAAGAACATGGACTGGACTTGCATGATTACTTGGCCATTCCGGCGGCGACTTCCGCGAAGTGGTACACCTTGGTCTTCATGTCGCCGTTGCGCCGCAGGCGCCCCTCGATGTTCAGCAGGCAACCGAGATCACCACCGACGATGGCATCGGCGCCGCTCATGCCGATGTTGACGCATTTGTTTTCCGCCATGCGCGTGGAAATGTCGCCCAGCTTGATGGAAAAGGTGCCGCCGAAACCGCAGCACTTCTCAGCATCGTTCATTTCGCTGATGCTGCAACCGGTTTGCGTCAGCAGTGCGCGCGGTTGCCCCTTGATGCCGATTTCGCGCAATCCGGCGCAGCTGTCGTGGTAGGTCACAGTACCGGCGAACCGGCCGGGTACCTGCTTCACCTTCAGCACATTGACCAGGAAGTCCGACAGCTCATGCCATTTCGCAGCGAGCGCAGCGAATTCGGCGCGATCAGGTTCATCGCGAAACAGGTCTTCGACATAGTGGACCTTGACCTGTCCCGAGCAGGAGCCGGAGGGCGCAACGACATAGTCGCAGTCGCGGAATTCGGCCAGCAGCTTGCGCGCCAGCTGCTGCGACACCGCGCGCGCGCCGGAGTTGTAGCCGGGCTGGCCGCAGCAGGTTTGGGATGCGGGAACAATGACCTCGCAACCGGCGTCTTCAAGCAGCTTGAGTGCGGCAAAGCCGATATTGGGACGGGCGAGATCGACGAGACAGGTAACGAAAAGGCCGACTTTCATGGATGAGATGTTATCCCACATCGACGCGGCCGCGCAGCCCGGCCTGAATCAAGCGGGCCGCTACAGGAAAAGCAAATTCAGGAAGGCGCTCAGGAAGGCGCTCAGGAAGGCGAAACGGCGCTCGCCTGCAGGGCGGCGACCTTGCCGCTTTCAATCCATTTCTTGATGCGATTGGCGTCGCCGATGCGCGTGAACTTGCCCCAGGAATCCATCAGGACAATCACGACCGGGCGCGAGGCGATGATGGCCTGCATGACGAGGCATTTACCGGCCTCATTGATATAACCGGTCTTGGACAAACCGATGTTCCAGCCGTTGGTGCGCACCAGCGCATTGGTATTGACGAAGCCGATCTGCCTGGTGCTGGTCGGCAGGGTGACGCTGAGCGCCGGCGCCGTCGAGTACTCGCGTATTTCAGGATAGGCCGAGGCGGCGGAGACCATGATCGCCAGATCCTGGGGGCTGGCCACATTGCCCGGCGCAAGTCCGGTCGGGTCGACAAAGCGCGCATTGCCGAGGCCGAGGAGTTTTGCCTTGGCATTCATCGCCTCGACAAAAGCGGACGTGCCGCCCGGGTAATTGCGCCCCAGGGCCGCGGCCGCGCGATTGTCCGAGGCCATCAGGGCCAGGCGCATCAAATCTTCGCGGCGGAAAGCCGTGCCGACCGGCAGGCGCGACTTGGAGCCTTTCAGCATATCGACGTCGGAACGATCGATCACCACCGTCTCATCGAGATTGAGGCGGGCATCGAGCACCACCATCGAGGTCATCAGTTTGGTTATCGAGGCAATCGGCACGATCGTGTCGGCGTTCTTTGAATACAGGGCGTGACCGGTTTCCTGGTCGAACACGAAGGCAGCATGAGACAACAGATTGGGACCGCCATCCCGGCCAAAGTCGGCGACCGAAACGGCGCGCGCACGCGCCGACTTCTTCTGCGCTTTTTTCACGGTGTCGGCATGGGCGAGCAGGCTCACGCAGCCGAAAATCAGGGCAACGATAGAATGCGCGATGAATCTTGCTGTTTTTATCATTACGTACCGCACCGAAATGTGACAATCCTGTAAAAGGCCCAACACCATAACAAAAGCCCGATGATCTGGCAAGACCTTATATCTCGCCTTAAAAAATACAATTAAGTATTTGAAATAATTTAATTTTTTGATTGCGAAAAATGCCCGCCCCGAAATATCCCCATGCCGACACCCTGGCTGTACATGCTGGACAGACGCCCGATGCAACAACCGGAGCAAGGGCCGTGCCGATCTATCAGACGGCTTCCTACGTGTTTCCCGATGCCGATACCGCCGCATCGCTGTTCAACCTTGAACGCGCCGGTCATGTGTATTCGCGCATTTCCAACCCGACCGTCGCGGTGTTTGAGGAACGCATGGCCGCTCTCGAAGGCGCACCGGCAGCCATCGCCACCGCCAGCGGTCAGGCCGCCCTGCATCTGGCTATCGCCACCTTGATGGGCGCCGGCTCGCATATCGTGGCCTCCAATGCGCTTTACGGCGGCTCGCACAATTTATTGAGCTACACCTTGCCCAGATTCGGCATTTCAACCACTTTTGTCGAGGGCCGCGATCTGGACGCCTGGCAGGCAGCAATCCAGCCGAATACCCGGCTGCTGTTCGGCGAGACCATCGGCAACCCCGGGCTGGATGTGCTGAACGTGCCCGCCGTGGCCGCGATCGCCCATAACGCCGGCTTGCCGCTGATGGTTGACGCCACGCTGACCACGCCCTGGCTGTCGCGACCGCTGCAACAGGGGGCCGATATCCTCATGCACTCGGCAACCAAGTTCCTGTCCGGGCATGGCGTGGTAATCGGCGGGGTGCTGGTCGACGGCGGCAGCTTCGACTGGGATCGCAGCGGCAAATTTCCCACCCTGAGCGAACCCTATGCCGGCTTCCACAATATGGTCATGAGCGAGGAATCCTCGGTCGCAGCCTTTGCCCTGCGCGCGCGCCGCGAAGGCCTGCGCGATTTCGGCGCCTGCATGGCGCCGATGAACGCCTTCCAGATTCTGCAGGGCCTTGAAACCCTCCATGTGCGCATGCCCCGCCATGTCCAGAATGCACGCCGCATTGTCGATTTTCTCGCCGGGCACAAGGCGATCGCGCATGTTACATGGCCGGAATTGCCCTCGCATCCGGATTACGATCTGGCAAAAAAATTGCTGCCTGATGGCGTCGGCGCGGTGATCTGCTTTGAAATCAAGAGTGGCTCGGGAAATGTGCGCGAAGCGGGCAAGACCTTCATCGAGAAACTGAACCTGTTTTCGCACCTGGCCAATATCGGCGACGCCAAATCGCTGGTCATACACCCAGCCAGCACCACCCACTTCCGCATGGACGCGGCCGCGCTCAGGCAGGCCGGCATCGGCGAGGGCACGATCCGCCTTTCGATCGGCCTCGAACACAGCGATGACCTGATCGAGGATCTGACGCGCGCCTTGAGTGCAGCAGCCAAGGTAGCCGGCCTATGAAGTTCCTGGTGCAGCAGCAACCCGCCTATGTTTATACCGGCGGGCGCGAATTCGATCCTGGCCTGCCGAGCATTGTTTTTATTCACGGTGCAGCCAACGATCACAGCGTATGGACCTTGCAGGCCCGCTACTTTGCACACCATGGCTTCAATGCACTCGCGGTGGATTTGCCGGGACATGGACGCAGCTTCGGCACAGCGCGCACCACCATCGCGCAATATGCGGATTGGTTGATCGGCCTGCTCGACAACGGCGCAATCGAGCGGGCTGCGCTGGTGGGACACAGCATGGGCGCACTGATCGCGCTCGATGCGGCGGCACGCCATCCTGCGCGTATCGAGAAAATTGCCCTGCTTGGCGTAAGCACCCCGATGCCGGTCGCCGAAGATTTACTGGAAGCCGCGGCCACTCGACCTGCAGACGCGGTGACCATGCTCAACATCTGGGGGCATGCACCGCAAATGAAGTGGGGCGCATCACCCACCCCGGGCAATTCCATCATGGGTTCCTACAAGCGTTTGCTGGAAAAAAGCGCGCCCGGCGTGCTCGCCGGCGACCTCGCCGCCTGCCATCGATTTGATTTTTCCAGCGCACAATTTTCCGCCATTCGCGCCAAGGCCATCGTGCTGAGCGGATCACGCGACATGATGACGCCCCCCAAGGCGAACGCAGCGACCGCCCAGCAGATTCCGGGAGCGACCATGATGTCAATCGAGGGATGCGGGCATGCGATGATGCAGGAGGCGCCGGGCAAGGTGCTGGATGTGCTGCGCGATTTTCTCCAGCCTGAAAAGCAAAAGGCGCGGGCCTGAGCCCGCGCCTTTCACAATCTTCGGATACAGGCTTGCTTAGAAACTGAATTTGACGCCAGCAGCGAACGCGCTGACGTCGCTATCGACCAAGCGCTGATATTCAAGCGTACCTGTCAGGTTCTTGGCGAAGTTGTAGCCGACTCCGACGCCAAACAAGCCCTCGGTCTTGTTCTCCTTGAAGTAGCCAAAGCGGTCGCTGACCTTGTCTTCCGTGCTTGCGATGCCCGCACGCCCATACACGGAAAACTGGTTGTTCAGCGGTGCGGTCAGAATCAACGACGCGTGCGTCGATTTGGCCGTGCCATCGACTCCGCCGTAATTGACCCTGCCGTAGTCATTGAAGCCGACTTCAGCGCCGATATTTGGCGAGAATGTATAGCCGAGGGCGACTCCAACCATCACATCGTTCTGCGTGCCATAGCCTCCACCCACGTCGTAGCTGCTTGGACCGATGTTGCCGCGAACATAGAGATTGGTGTCGGCAGCAAAGGCTTGGGTCGATGCAATTGCAGCCAGGATTCCCAGCGAAAGAATGGTCTTTTTCATGTTTACTCCTTGGTTTGATTACAGTTGAAACTGATTTATGCAACACCTATTTTTGTACCAGCGCGCCTCTTTGCAAAATCAATCGCAAGACATTGCAATCTCCAATTAGCGATTACTCAGTCAGCGTTGATCACAACAGCTGTCTGCTCACATTCCCGACATATTCAGCCAGGCTGACAAACTTTCAGTCAGATTTCGAGTTTTCCGAGTAGTTCCCCGGGCATTTGCGACAAAAATGCGCAGAGCTTGAGGACTTTTGGGGAAAGACCCCGATAAAGCTTGCGATATTTGTTCCGATTTCAATGGCGGAGAGCGGTTTTCTTCGAAGCTTCAATCGAAATTAACGTCTGGCGCGCTTTGTCGTTGACGAAAAATATTCAGCGAACAATGCAGTGTCGCCATGTTGCGACAACGCAACATACTTAATCGACTCAAAAATTCAAATAAAAAAGCGCGGCATTTGCCGCGCCTTTTGAAGACAAATTAATTAAGATGATCAAAAACTCAAGCGCACACCGATATTGATGGATGTCACGTCCGAGTTATCGAGTTTTTGATACTCAAGGGTACCAGTCAGTTTATTAGTGAATGCGTAGCCTAAGCCTACGCCGTAAAGCGCTTCTGACTTTTTATCAGAAAAAGGACCGCAAATTCCATAGGCATAGACGCAATAACTGCCCTTACGGTCAGTTCTTGCGAAGCCAAGGCGCCCGTAAAAGGAAAAGGCATCTGCAACAGGCGCACTTACGATCACCGAAATTTGCGGGCCCTGCGCCTTCACATCGAAATTGCCGTTGCTGCCGGAAAATTTCGATTTGCCCATATCGAAATATCCAGCTTCCACAGCAACAATTTTTGTAAAGTTATAGCCGACCGCCGCATTTACGCTTGTGCTCTTTTTGTCAACGCCAGGGAAGTCACACACATTGGTATATCTGCACTCGCTTTGCCCAATCGCGCCGCTTGCGTACCAGGTTCCATCCTGTGCCATTGCCTGCGTGGAAGCCAAGGCCACCAAAACGCTCAATCCCAAAATAGTCTTTTTCATGTTTTCTCCGAGAAATGTAAAAAATTAAACCTACATTTGCAGCGAAAATATTCTATATAAGTTCACATTGAAAGCGCCTGCCGACAATCTTTTCCTACCCGCTCATGTAGGAAAAGATAAATTCCTTGTGCCAGGCCGATCATCCACACCGCGTACCGATTTCAGACCGCGAGCGGCGCCGCCGATTTTTGCTCTTCCTGCTGCTGAAGCCGCCACATCTGCGCAAACTTGCCATCGGCATCGAGCAGCTCGCGGAAGGTGCCGCGCTCGATAATGTAGCCCTGCTCCAAAACCAGGATTTGATCGGCATCAATGATGGTCGACAAACGGTGCGCGATGACCAGCGTGGTGCGATCCTTTGCGATTTCGCGCAGCTCGGCCTGGATCGCTTTTTCGGTCGCGGAGTCCAGCGCCGAGGTGGCCTCGTCGAAAATCATGATCGCCGGATTTTTCAACAGGGTGCGGGCGATGGCCACGCGCTGCTTTTCGCCGCCCGACAATTTGAGTCCGCGCTCGCCGACCATGCTCTGCCATTTGTCCGGCAGTCGCTGGATGAATTCGGCAACATGCGCGCGCCGCGCCGCATCTTCGATATCGGCATCGCTGGAGCCCGGCTTGCCATAGGCGATGTTGTAATGGATGGTGTCGTTGAACAGCACCGTGTCCTGCGGGACGATGCCGAGGCTGGCACGCACACTGGTTTGCGTGACATCGCGAATATCCTGGCCGTCGATGGTGATGCGCCCGCTGTTGACGTCATAAAAGCGGAACATCAGGCGCGAAATCGTCGATTTGCCGGCGCCGCTGGAACCGACCACCGCCACGGTCTTGCCGGCCGGTACCTCGAAGCTGACGTCGTGCAGGATTTGCCGCTTCGGGTCGTAGCTGAAATTGACGTTTTCGAATTTGATGGCGGCGCCGCGCACGGCCAATGGCATCGCATCCGGCTTGTCCTGGATTTCCTTGTTCTCGCCAAGCAGACGAAACATCTTTTCCATATCGGTCAGCGCCTGGCGTATTTCGCGATACATCACGCCCAGGAAGTTGAGCGGGATGTAGAGCTGGATCAGCAAGGCATTGACCATCACCAGGTCGCCAATGGTGAGGTGCCGCTCGACGATGCCTTCGGACGCGCGCCACATCAGCAGCGTGACCGCCATGGCGATCACCACGCTTTGCGCAGAATTGAGGATGCCCAGCGAGGTTTCGCTCTTGGTGGCGGCAGATTCGTAGCGCTGCAGGTTCTTGTCGTAGCGGCCCGCCTCGAATTCCTCATTGCCAAAATATTTGACAGTCTCGTAATTGAGCAGGGAATCGATCGCCTTGGTATTGGCTTTTGAATCCATATCGTTCATCTGCCGGCGATGCTGGGTACGCCATTCGGTGATGGCGATGGTCGTACCTACATACAGCAGGATGGCGCAGAGAGTGACGACCACGAAGGTCCAGTCGAACTTTACGGCCAGCAGCACCGTCACCATGGTGATTTCGAGGATGATCGGGATAACCGAAAACAGCATGAAGGACAGCAGGGTGGAAATGCCGCGCGTGCCGCGTTCGATGTCGCGGGTCACGCCGCCGGTCTGGCGTTCGAGATGGAATCGCAGCGAAAGCGCGTGCAGATGGCGGAACACCTTGAGCGCAATATTGCGCATGGCGCGCTGCGTCACTTTCACGAACACGATATCGCGCAGCTCGGCAAACAGGGTGCTCGACAGGCGCAGCAATCCGTAGCTGAGCAGCAGGGCAAAGGGCACCACCAGCACCGCCTGCGAACGATCGAGCGAATCGACGATCTGTTTCATCACCAGCGGCACACCGATATTGGCGATCTTGGCCGTCACCAGGAAGGAAATGGCAAGCGCAACGCGCCAGCGAAATTCCCACAAATACGGAAACAGTGAGGCAATCACGCGTCGATCGGCGACTGCGCTGGACTTGGGATCCGTCGGAACGGAAGGGGAATTGGGAGCGGCACTGCCGCCGTGGGCGTGGGGAGACATGAATGAATTATTCGATCTGAAATGAATGCGGGGACGCCATCGGCCGAGATGGCCGGGATTGGGAGCGTCGCCTGAATGTGCCCTCTGGACCACCACCTTACACCATCGTCCAGCGGCCCCTGCGGACGCCACTGCTACACTTGGTGTCCGCTCCCGTTTTTTCAATGTCGCAGGCGCAAATCCCCCAGCACCGATGCCAAAATTCGCCGCCAATCTCAGTTTCCTCTGGACCGAGGTACCCTTCCTCGACCGTTTCGAACTGGCCGCAGCCGCCGGTTTCCGCGCAGTTGAATACCATTTCCCCTACGCCTTCACCGCAGCGGACATCAGGCAACGATTGGATACTTTCCAACTGGCGCCAGTTCTGCACAATCTTTCCGCCGGCGATGCCGCCCGTGGCGATTTCGGCATCGCCTGCCTGCCCGGCCGCGAGGCGGAATTCCGCGCCAGCGTTGCCCAGGCAATCGACTATGCGCTGGCACTCGGCACGCCGCGTTGCAACTGCCTGGCCGGCAAGCTTCCGGCGGGCGCCGAGCGGGGCGAATGCGAAGAGGTTCTGGTCGCCAATCTGAAATATGCCGGGGCCGAGTTCGCCAGGGCCGGCCTGGCGCTGACCGTCGAACCGCTCAACAGCATCGACAACCCCGGCTTCCTGCTCGACACCTCGACCGGGGCCATGGCAATTCTCGATCGCGTGGCGATGGGCAATGTACTGCTGCAATACGATCTTTACCATATGCACATGATGGGCGACGACCTGGCCCTCGTTCTCAAGCGCCTGCTACCCGCCATCGGCCATATCCAGTTTGCCGACGCGCCAGGCCGGCATCAGCCCGGCAGCGGCGTGATCGATTTCGCGGCCCTGTTCGCACATATCGATGCCCTCGGCTACGCAGGCTGGATCAGTGCGGAGTACCGGCCCAGCGGCAACACCGCGGACAGCCTTGCCTGGTTCCGGCCAGCGCCGAACAGCTAGGAGTCGCGCCTGGTGCCGCGTCGGGCGCCGCGCTTGCCCTCACGATCGGCAACCTTGCCTGCCGCCACCACCGCTTGCTCAATGCGCGCCACAGTGGCCATCAATTTCAGCCCGGTCGCTTCGTAAACGCGTTGCGCCTCGTCGCGTAGGGTCTGCGAGTCCAGTACGGCCCGTTCGCCGACCACCGCAAAGGCAATCGCGTTGCCGCCCTCCACCGGCGGCAGAGCCAATACGCGCTCATCAAAGGCCGCGCGCAGGTTTTCGATCTGCGCGCGGTAGCCATGCGCGCGCCCGAACAGATTGAGCACCAGCACCCCGCGCTTGCTGAGGCGCGCGCGGCAATCGCGGTAAAACGCCTCTGTCCCAAGTGCGCCGAAGCGCGCGTTATGGTCGTAGCCATCGACCATGATGCAATCGAATTTTTCTCGGCCCTGCTTCATCCAGGCCACGCCATCGTCGATGTGGATGTCGATTCGTTCCGCGTCCAGCGGCAGCTTGAAAGACTGGTAGGCCATGGCCACCACGGCAGGGTTGATTTCCACCACGGTCTGCCGGGTGTTCGGCCCATGGCGGTGCAAAAACTTGGTCAGCGAGGCCGCGCCGAGACCGATCTGCAGCACGCTTTTCGGCCAATCGGCATCGCCGCGCAGCAGCAGAAAACCCATCATTTCGCGGGTGTATTCCAATTCCAGTGCATAGGGACGGGCGATGCGCATTGCGCCCTGTATCCACTCGGAGCCAAAATGCAGGAAACGCACCCCGCCCTCTTCGGACGTTTCGATGCTGTGGCGGGTTTTGTTCATTTCAGGCAATCCGGATTGGGTGATGGGCGCATCAAATGCCGTACAAATGCCGTACAAATGCACAGGCAAATCGCGCAGGGCAATGCGCACTTTAGTCGGTTTTCCCGTCGATTCATCGCCCGGACCCGGGATTAACTTTGTATCCGAACGCAGATGCCGGCGCTTTGCCCGGGACCCAACGGCAGGAAACTCAAGGTTTTTTGAGCGGCCCGGCTGCCGTCGCGGCTGCTTTCCCGCTATCCACGCCACGCCTTCCGCATTTCGTCCCGACCCACGCGCCAAATTCAACCGCGCCCGCTACCCTTCGCACTGTCTGAATATCCAAACCGCCTGCTCGCTGCATCAAAGACCATTGCAGCCGAGGACGGCAGCCCCGGGAACCATGAAAAATAACAACGATCATCCATACCCATCTTTCCGCGAGGATAAATGGCGGGCCTGTGCCCTGTGCATGCTGCTGGCATCTTCCTCGCTGGCGGCTGCACAAACGCCCCCGGCGGCACCGGCCATCGATGAGCGGCGCATCGGCCCGACGACGGCAATGCGTCTCGACACCACGGAACATATACGCCTCGACGGCCAGCTCGACGATGCCGCCTGGCAGCGGGCGCCGGTCATCAGGCAGTTCTATGAGATCAGCCCCCACGACGGCATCCATGCCAAATACAAATCCGAAGTGCGCATTGTCTATGACCGGCACGCGCTCTACATCGGCCTCAGTGCGATCGATCCCGAGCCGCAAAAAATCGACGCCCCCCTGGCCAGGCGCGACCAGATCCCGAACGCCAACGATTTTTTCTCGATTTACATTGACCCCATCGGCACGCGCAAATTCGCGCAGCTGTTTCGCGTGAACGCCGCCGGCGCCGTGGCCGACGGGTTGTACAACGAGGACGCCAACAATGAAGATTTGTCGCCCGATTTCGAATGGGAGGCAAAAACCCGGCGCACCCCGGAGGGCTGGACAGCCGAGGTGAAAATTCCCTTCTCGACGCTGCGCTACAGTTCGCCGTCCTCGGCAAACTGGTCGCTGGTGATCGTGCGCGCCATGGCCCGCGACGAGGTCTACCGTTTCGGCAACGCACAGATGCCGCGCGACAACAATTGCTTCCTCTGCTACGCGCAAACCCTCAATGGCATGGATGCCCTGCCCGATGGCCAGGAGTTCACCCTGACCCCGCAACTCACCTGGCGGCGTTCGGGCGACAAGGTCAATGGTGTCGGCAGCGCCGGCCACAACGATTTCGTCGTCAGCGCCGACCTCAAATACCGGCCGCGCGCCGATCTGGTGTTCGATGCCACCATCAACCCGGATTTTTCGCAGGTCGAACTGGATACGCCGCAACTGGCCGCCAACAGCCAGTTCGCCTTGTTCTTCCCCGAGAAGCGCGCGTTTTTCCAGGAGGGCGCGGACATTCTGTCGACGCCTTTCAATGCGATCTACACCCGCTCGATCAACAACCCGGCCTGGGGTGCGCGCCTCACCCAGCGCAACGACGGCAGCGATTTCATTTTTCTCACGGCGCGCGACGATGGCGGCGGCCTGATCCTGCTGCCCGGCTCGCTGGGCACCCATGTGGCGCTGCAGGATTCCAAATCGCAGGCGACCATCGGCCGCTTCCGCATCAACCGAGGGGCCTGGACCTTCGGCGGTCTGGCGAGCGACCGCAGCTACGACCGGCACGACAGCAATGGCGACAAGCCGGTGCTGTACAACCGCGTCGGCGGCGCCGATGTGGTCTGGCGTCCTTCCGATGCCCTGCGCATTCGCGCCCAGGCCCTGGTCAGCAGCACCCGCGACGAACGCAATAGCGCGCTGATTGCGCCAGGCACGCCGCGCAACGACAACGCCACCCTGCTCGATTTCAACTACAACGACCCGCAATGGAATTACAACAGCGATTTCGAGCATGCCGGCCGCGGTTTCCGCGACGACAACGGATTTTTCTCGCAGGTCGGATATAACGGCACATTCAACTACCTGCAGTACAAATGGCACGATCTCGGTCCCTTCAATACCGTCGGCCCGCAGTTAAAGGCGAACTATAAATACGATGATTCCGGACGTTTGCTGAGCAAGCAGATTTTTCCCGGCATCTTCCTGTCGACTGCGCGCAATACCGGCCTCTTTTTCGAACTGCGCCACAATGAAAAGGTACGCTATCGCGAAGACGGCGCACCGCTGAAAGTCAACCGGGTGTACGGCAATATCGAATCCAACCCTGGCAGGGTGTTGACCTACTTCTTCATGGAGGCCATGGTCGGCGACCGCGGCGACGTCATCAACAACCGCATCGGCAGGGGCTATCTGTTCAGCACCACCGCCACCCTGCGCCTCACCGACCGCTGGGAGCTTGAGCCGCGCCTCGACAATTCGGTGATCGATTCCAAAGAGCCGGTGACCGGGTCCCGCCGCGTGCTTCAGGAGCGTGCGGTACAGCTGAAGTCCATCTACCATTTCTCACCGCGCGACACCCTGCGCTTCATCGGCCAGTACAACGGCGTGCGACGCGCGCCTTCGCTGTACGCCGTGCCGGTCAGCGCTTTCCAGAAAAACGAAATCGCCTCGATCGTCTACGGCCATCGTCGCGGACTCGGCACCAACTTCTACCTCGGCTTCACCTCTTCACGCATGCTCAATCCGGACGGCAATTACACCCGTCGTCAGAACGAGGTATTCATCAAATGGTCATGGGCCTTCGATCTGAGCGGCATCGGCGACCGTGATGGCCGCGATCGCGGAAGCGATGAGGCGCCGCAGCAACGTCGCAGCGGCGCGGGCGTTGATACCGGCTTTGGCGGCCTGCTGTCCGGTGGCAACAGCTAGGCCGCGCTGCTTAAGTTAATTCCCGGCAACAAAATTCTCATCGAGGAACTGCTGCACTGCGGTGAACAGCTGCATTCGGTTCTTCTCCATGATGACCGTGTGCGTGCCTTCGCCAATCTGCACATAGCGCTTGTAGGGCGCATTCACAAGCTTTTCGAAGTAGGCATAGAGCATGTAGTTGGGCAGGTCCTGGTCCCACTCGGCGTGCGCAAGGAACGTCGGCACACGGATGCCGGCCGGGTCATACAGCGGCTTGCCGGCGCCCCAGAATTCGCGGGTGTCCTGCACCGTGCCATTGGGTGCGCGCAGCACTTGCGGCGTCTGCTTCGAGCCCACGGGGTCGGTGGCGAAGGTGGCATCGGCCCAGGCCTCGAACCAGCCGGGTGGGATCAGATCGGCCTTCTTGTCCTCGGGCACACCGGTCAGCCAGCGACCTTTGGCGGCTTCCTTTGACACCGTGCGATAAGCGCTCAGCTTGCCGCCGGAATCGGTCAGCGCCGGGGCGTTGCGCAGCCACTGCGGCGCATACAGCACCAGCTTGTTGACCTTGTCGTTATGTTGCGTGGTGTACCAGGCCATGGTCGAGGTTCCCCAGGACCAGCCAAGCAGGTTCAGCTTGGCCACAGCGCGCCGCTTGAGAATGAAATCCACCGCGGCGCCGACATCCTTGACCGCCGTTTCGGTGCGCACGATCGGCTCGTTTTGGTCCGCCGACACGCTCATTTCCGGCGGCCGCGTCGATTTGCCGTAACCGCGCAGATCGACCAGATACACATCGTAGCCATGTCCGGCGATGTAATCCATCCACGACATGTCGTTCAATTGCAGATCGAAGGCGGTTTCGGAGGGATAGGTCGAGCCGTGCACGTACAGCAGGATTTTGTCGCCGGCAAATTTCTTCACGCCGACCGGATGCTTGTTGCGCACATAGAGCTCGATGCCGGCATCGACCGCCGGTACCATGAATTCTTCCATGACGATTTTGGGTGCCTTGACGGGCGCCGCCTGGGCAGCGCCAGCAAGGGACAGGAACAGCAACGCAACAACAATACGGAACAGCGCTTTCATGGTGACTCCTCCAGAAATGCGGTTGTTGATCAAAAATATGGCGTGGCGCCTGTGAGCGGCGATTTCGCCTGCCCAGTCTAATCGAATCGGCAAAAGCCGTTTCCGCCAGAGGGGAATCGGCCTGGAAGCCGCGCCAGTGCTGGAGTTTGGGCCATCCAACGGAAAGTTTTGTCCGATCTGCGTGGCGCATGGGCGGATGTCGGCAAGGGCCGGGCAGGCTGCCGCCGAGGGTTTCCCTGCGCTTGCCCCCCGACAAATGTCACAATGCTGATCCCGCACCGTACCGTGACTGTAAAAAACCATGCTCAGCAAGATTTTCAAGCCCGGCGAAGCGCCACTCAAAAGCGCTTCCACCTCGGCCAGCGCCGAAGCCGCCGCCGCAGACATTGCGCAACAGACCGCCGCCTGGCAGGCGAAATTGCAGGCCGCCATGGGCGACGACGCGGCCCTGCTGGCCATCGCCAAGGAATCGCCGTCCATCGAGGTCAAGCAGGCGGCGGTCAACGCCATTGCCGGCGAAGAAACACTGAAGCTGGCCGAGCGCGAATTCCGCACCCATGATCGCCGCGTTCACCGCGCCGCCAAGCAGCGCTATGAAATGCTGGTCGCCAAACGCGAGGCCCGCGAAGGTGCAGCCAAGCTGATTGAATCCGCCGCCGCCCTGGTGAAGGAAGAAAAAATTCCCGCCAACCGCCTGGTCGAACTGGATCGCGCCTGGCTGGCACTGGATGTCGGCCTGCTCGAGCCGGCGCAGCGCAGCGAATTCGAGGCCCTCGCCGCCGACCTCGCCACGCTCACGCGCGAGCGCGGCGCGCATCAGCTGGCGCTCAATCGCTGGAGTGCCGACACCAAACAGACCCTGGCGCGACTGAATGTCGTTGCCGTCGATGCGGCTGCCGGCATCAAGCAACGTGCCGACCTGCAAAAAGTTGTTGAAACCGCGCATGCCGCTGCAGCCTCCATGCCTGCCGGTGACGGTGGCGCGGAATTATCCGCAGCCCTGGACGCTGCCTTAAGTAAAGCGGCAAATATCGAGGCGCGTCTTGCCTTGCTGGAAGAACTTGAACAACCGCTGCCCGCACCTGTAGCGAGCGAAGTTCCCGCTGCGCCTTCTGCCGCCGCCGCTATTGCACAAGCTGTCGCAACTGACGATGCGGCGGCAACGACGCCGAGCGAGGCCATTGCGGACGATGCCGCCAGCGAGGCAATTTCAGAATCAGGCACCGCAATTCAGACAGCCGCGCCAACGGCGCCATCCGCCCCCGCCGGCCCCAAACCCGCCCAACGCTGGCAAGCCCTGCCCGCCATTGACGATGCGCAAATCGCCAACGCACTCAACGCGCGCTTCGAGCAGTGGCAGCGCAGCCAGGCCGAGGCCAAGGAAGCCAGGCAGGCAGGCAAGCGCCAGCAAGCCTATGACAAAAAGAATGCCGTCAAGAACGAACGCAATGAAGCACTGGCCGCCATCGTGCAAAAAGCCGAAGTCGCACTGGCCGGCGGGCATCTGGTTGAAACCAACAAACATCTTGTTGCCATCGACGAGGCCATGGAAAAAGGTTCCATCGGCGGGCCGCTGCGGGCGCGCATCGACGCGGTGCAGGCCGAGTACGCGCGACTGAAGGGCTGGCAACACTGGGGCGGCGGACGCGCGCGCGACGATCTGGTCGTTGAAGCCGAAGCACTCGGCAAAGCCGGTGCAGATGCCATCGCTGGCGCCAAGCTGGCGGTCAAGCCGCATGCCGACGCGATCGACAAATTGCGCGAGCGCTGGAAAGAACTGGACAAACTTGGCGGCGCCACCAGCCGCGCGCTGTGGCAGCGCTTCGACGGCGCACTGAAGACGGCCTACCTGCCGGTCGCCGCACAACTCGCCAAACTGAAAGCGGCGCGCCAGGAAAACCTGGAAGCACGCAACAAACTGATTGCCGAACTCGACGCGGTGCCGCTGACCGAAGGCGAGCAGGATTTCAAGGCGCTGACGCATGCGCTGGAACATTTCAATACCGAGTGGCGCAAGCTTGGCCCGCCGGAACACACCGTGCCGCACAAGGCGCGCGAGAAATTGCTGACGCACATGAAAGCCAGCATGGCGCGACTGGAAACACCGCTGCACGCGGCGCGCCACATGGCGCAGGAACAGCGCCAGAAATTCATCGAACGCGCCAAGGCACTCGGCACCGAGGCCGCCGCCAATCCAAAAAGCCGCGACATCATCGCCAAGGTGCGCGATCTGCAAAGCGAGTGGCAGCAGCATGCCAAGACGCTGGCCCTGGCGCGCAATGTCGAGAACGCGCTGTGGAAAGATTTCAAGGCCGCCACCGACGCCATCTTCGCGCAGCGCGATGCGGTGTTCAGCGCTCGCGATGCCGAATTGAAAGGCAACCAGACCGCGCGCGAAGCCCTGATCGCGCGCCTCACCGCACTGAACGCCGATACGCCCGCTGCTGAAATCAAACGCACCCTGGGCGATGTTGATGCCGCCTGGCGCCGTGCCGGCGAAGCCCCGCGCGCCATCGCTGCCAAGCTCGACAACCAGTTCCGCCATGCCCGCGACGCCGCGCAAAAACTGCTGGCCGGTAGCGCCGCGCGCAGCTGGCATGCGACGGTCGATGCGCTCAATGCCAAGCGCGCATTGTGCGAAGAATTCGAGGCGCAACCATCGCAACCGATCGCCGATATTGAATCCCGTTGGGCGGCGCTGCCCTCGCTGCCGCCAGTTTGGGAACAGGCGCTCAAGGCGCGACTCTCGCGTGCACAAAGCGGTGCGATGTTGTCAGACGGCGCGGCGCTGGGCAACACCCTGCTGCAACTTGAATCCGCACTCGATATGCCTTCGCCCGCCGAGTTCGCCGCCGCGCGCCGCGATCTCAAACTGCGCGCCATGAAAGCCGCACTCGAAGGCAAACCGACTTCGGGCAGCTTCAGCACCGATGCGGAGAAACTGACGGCGGACGCCATCGGCCATGCGCAGCTCGATGCCGGCACACGCGATCGTTTACTGGCCGCCATCGCGCATTTGCGCGAAAGTGGATTGAGCGGATTGAAGGGCGG